>Ga0315278_10002230_pt1 | contig 17229 bp, 14 predicted proteins | sample YL17G06_0_MG_FD_203880 | JGI IMG/M metagenome (GOLD analysis project Ga0315278, IMG submission 203880) | Sediment microbial communities from Yellowstone Lake, YNP, Wyoming, USA - YL17G06_0 | ecosystem: Environmental > Aquatic > Freshwater > Lake > Sediment | place: USA: Wyoming | collected... | reverse complement strand
TAATATCCTATGTTATAGTAGTTCAACATCAGAATACTGTTGGCAGGTGGCCCACCTTTCAGGTGGGTTTCTATTGAGGCAGCATCAGGAAACGACCTTGAATTGAAACCATGAGAAGTGTTACCTATGTGCTGAGTCAGTTATGTTACCCATGTCCAGGTACGTACAAATGAGACAAGAAACCCACCCGGAGGGTGGGCCACCCGTCCAATTGTAACTCGACCATCGCCACTCCGCCGGATCGATCACCAAGTTCACCAAGAACCAGTTACAGACATGGTAGGCAGTATAACCCCAATCTCAACCCAACGCAAGCGTTGGGGCACCCGTGTGTAGTGGCAGGTTTGAGAACCGCATTAGTGCCCCAATTGCCTCGCAGAAGCGACTTGATATTTGGCTTGCCTCAATGTGCCAACATCCGCTATATAATCAACCAAACCAGGGTAGTTAACCGAAAGTGGCCGTGGCGAGTAAACGTAAAGTAATCAGGGGGATACCGATATCGTCCGGAATCGCTCTGGGGCACACCCAGGTGGTTTTGCCCGGTCTTTTGGACGTGGCTGAGAAGTCCATTAAGGCCTCCGAGGTCGACCTGGAGATCGCCGCCCTTGATAAAGCGGTCGAGGACACGGCTCAGGAACTGCGAAAACTCCGCGAGTCCGCCAACCGCAAAATTGACGGTTCAACCTCGAAAGTCTTTGACGCCCAACTTCTTATCGCCACTGACCGGGACTTTCTCAATCAGGTCCGGGATGAGATTGGCAAACAGCAACGCAATGCGGGCTATATCTATAATATGATGGTTCGGAAGAACACCTTCCAATTGCAGTCTGCCAACAATCCGTATTTGCGACAGTCCGCCCAGGAAATCCAGTCGGTCGCTGAGCGAGTGCTTTCTCATCTGTCTGGCGTGGGTGAGAAGTCAACCAGCCGATTTGATCCCGACACCGTGCTGGTAGCCCAATCATTCACTCCCGGCAATATTCTTGACTACCGGCAGAGACGTGCGGCAGGGTTTCTCGCGTGCGAAGGCGGCACCCACTCGCACACGGGGCTTATTGCCCGTTCCCTGCTTGTCCCCATGGTTGTCGCTCCCCGTGCCCTGAACAATATGGCCAACGGAAGTCGGATCATCCTCGATGGCGCCAATGGTCGGGCTATAATCAATCCTACTGAGGCGGAATGGGCCGACTACGGCCGCAAGCGGGAGCGGATGGGACCGGCAATGGTCAGTCGCATCAAACGTCTGACCGTGATACCGCCCCGAACCGCTGACGACGTGCCCATTCAGGTGGCCGCCAATCTCGAATTCCCCGGGCCGGCAGATGAGATTCTTGCGGCCAGGAAGATTCCGGTCGGGCTTTATCGGACCGAGTTTCTCTATCTCGAACGCGAAGCCCCGCCGGACGAGATCGCCCAGTTCCGTTTCTATGACCGTATCGCCGAGCGTTTTGCCGAATCACACGTCGTGTTCCGCACTTTTGATCTCGGCTCGGATAAGGTCAGAACCGGAGACCGTCCAAATGTCGAACCCAATCCGGCCCTGGGCTGGCGAGGTATTCGGCTGATGCTCGATATGCCCGAGGTGTTCAAGACGCAGGTGAGGGCGATTCTGCGCGCCTCCGCCCGCCGCAACGTGAGTATCCTCTTGCCAATGATCTCCGACCTGAGTGAATTCCTTAAGGCGAAAAAACTGATCGCTCAGGCGGCGCTGGAATTGCGCCGACAGGGTGAGTCGTTTGATGAGCGCATCCAGGTAGGTGTGATGGTGGAGGTGCCGTCGGCGGCACTCATGGCCGAATCACTGGCGGAACAGGCCGATTTTGTGCATATTGGGACCAACGACCTGACTCAGTACACAATGTCGGCCGATCGGAGCAACGACCGGGTGGCAGGGCTGTATAGCCCATTTCATCCGTCGGTTATTAAACTTGTCGACATCACTGTCCGCGCCTGTCGGAAACTAAACAAGCGGGTCTGTGTATGCGGTGAAGCGGCCGGCGACCCGCTGGGTATTATCCTATATGTGGGTCTGGGTGTGACTGGTGTGTCGATGAATCCGGGCAAGGTGTTTGACTCCTGCCGGTTGATAAAGAAGATTGATTACGACGTAGTCCGCCACCTGGTTATCCCGCTGTTGAGCAGCCAGAGCGCGACCGCCGCAACGAGAAGATTGCAGAGTTATCGTAACGCCATAGAAAACAAGTAACTTTCACAAGACAGGAATTGAAATTTGGCACAGCTTGATGAACTGAATACGATTCGGGCGTTGGACCCGGGTAACATGTACAACGCCATTTTTGATTTGCCAGAACAAATGGCCAAGGCCCTGAAGATGGCCGGCGGCTGGAACGTGCCGGTCAGCCAGTATCCCGACGTCCATAATGTCGTGGTTGTCGGCATGGGCGGATCGGCCATCGCCGGTGATATCGCCCGCTCCGTGCTCGCCTCAGAACTGGTAATCCCGTTTCACGTCTGCCGCCATTATGCTCTTCCCGAGTATGTTGACGATGAATCCCTGGTGATCGCTCTGTCTTACAGCGGCAATACGGAAGAAACCCTGGCGGCCGTTGATGACGCCCTGGGGCGCTCGGCCATGATAGCCGTCTTGACCACAGGCGGTTTACTGGAAGAAGTGGCCCAGCTCAACGAAATACCGATGCTGAAAATCCCGGCTGGTTTGCAGCCGCGGGCAGCAGTTGGATACCTGACCGTGCCATTGCTGATGTTCCTGGAGAAGATCGGCCTGGCCAAGAACATTTCTGAAAGAGTCAAGGGCACTATCGAGCATCTCAAGAGCACCCGGGAGAGGATGGTCGAGAGCGGCAACAGCATGACCAATCCGGCCAAGCAACTGGCTCAGTTGCTGAATGGCAAGATCCCGATTGTCTACGCCGGTCCGACCCTCATGGATGTGGTTGCCACGCGCTGGAAATCACAGGTTTGCGAAAACGCCAAATCGATGGCCTTCGCCAACTTATACCCTGAGTTCAATCACAACGAGCTAGTGGGTTGGACCAAGCTGCCTATCGAGAAGAAAGAGCACTTTATTGTCCTCAACCTGCGTGGCGCTGACGACCACGAGAAAGTCTCCGCCCGTATGGACGTCGTGAAGCGTCTGATCGAAGAACAGGACATCATGGTGATCGACCTGTACGCTTCCGGCGAAACCGAAATGCAGCGGGTGTTCAACCTGATTCAGATGGGTGACTTCGTATCCTACTATCTGGCCATACTGAGTGACGTTGATCCTTCCCCGGTCGATATCATCGAGAGTCTCAAGAAGGAACTGGCCAACCCGAATCCTGCGAGTTGAGGGTTGAAGCGTATAATATTCGAGACTTTCATTCGGGCGTAGGACCCAGTTATAGCGGAGAAGAGGCCTCGGCCAATGGCAAATTCCTTCCGTCGACCGGCACAGAACGCACGAACCCACCGCCATCGCAACCATGACTGGTTGCCCAGGATTGCGCCGGGGAGACGCCCTTTTTTTGGCGATTTCCCCGGCAGACCCGGAGGCCTGCTGATAAAGAAGAAAGACCCACAGCGAACGTACTTCTGATCAAGAGTAGGACTTCCCCGCATGATCGGCAGGGTTCCACCCCTGCCGATCATGCGCGGCGCCGCTATTTCAGCTTCTTCCAGAGATAAGCGTATTCGAGCGCGATCCGGTGGGCCTTCTGCAGGTTGTTCGTGCTCGCCCCGTGGCCGCCAGTCGTCTCCTCCCAGTAATACACTTTGTGGCCCATCTCTTCCATCCGAGCGGCCATTTTGCGCGCGTGGGCCGGGTGCACCCGATCGTCGGTCATCGATGTCACCAAGAACACTTCGGGGTACTTGACCCCCGGTTTCAGATTCTGATAGGGGGAGTATTTCTCGATGAACGCTTTCTGCTCCGGGATCTCCGGATCGCCATACTCGGCGACCCACGACGCTCCCGCGCCGATCTTGGTGTACCGAATCATATCCAGAAGCGGTACCTGGCAGACGACCGCATTGAACAGCTCCGGTCGCTGGACAAATACGGCTCCGACCAGCAGGCCGCCGTTGCTTCCCCCCTCGATGCCTAAATGCTGCCGCGATGTCACCTTGCGGGCGATCAGGTCTTCGGCGACGGCGATGAAATCGTCGAATACTTTCTGCCGGTTCTCCAGCAGGCCGGCCTTGTGCCAGCGAGGGCCGAATTCGCCCCCCCCGCGGATATTGGCCAGCGCAAAGAACCCTCCTCGCTCCAGCCAGGCCTTGCCGATCGACCCGGAATAAAACGGCGTCTCCTTGTCACGGAAGCCGCCGTAACCATAAAGCAGAGTGGGATTGGAGCCGTCGAGCTTCAGATCGGCCCGGGAGATCAGGAAATATGGAATCGAGGTCCCGTCGCTGCTGACCGCAAAATGCTGTTCGGCCTTCAACCCGGCCGCGTCGAACCGGGGCGGAAGCGATCGGATCTCCTTCGCGGTCCCGCCCGGATCGTCGAAACAGTACAGCTTCGTGGGGGTCAGGAAGTCCGCGTACGTGACCAGCACAACGTTGGTGTGGTCGTCAACGGACTTGATTGAAATGGCTCCCATGTCCGGCAGCGCCATTTGCGCCTCGATCCACCGATCCGTAGCAGCGGACTCGTCAAGGACGAAGTAGAGCGCTTTGCCCCGAACATTGCGGAGTATGCTCACGATAACATAGTCCCGGGTGGTATTGACGGCGTCAACCGTGCTCGTCTCGTCCGGTTGGAATACGATCGTCGCTTTGGAGCGAAGGTCGCTTGCCCCAAGATCGGCGATTTTGAGAGCGACCAACGACCCTTCCGGTATGTCCAGCCACTCACTGTTCAACAGTGCCAGTAGTCGGTTCTTGAACAGTCGAACTTCGGAGTCTTTGGGAAAGGGGATTTCGATTCGGCCGCCGTCCGAGTCAATCAACCAGAGCTGCAGGTTCCAGAAGTCGGTCTGGCGGTAACAAAAGAACCGGTTTCCCTCCGGGCGCGTGAGGACAAAGGCGCCGGCGGCGACGTCCGACATCTCACCCTCGATGACCGTTTTCGCCCCTTCCAGTGGCGTTCCCCGGGTCCACATCTTGCCAATGCGGGGATATCCGGATTCGGTCAGAGATCCGGGGCCGAAATCGGTCGCCACCAGCAGAGTGTTGGCATCGTACCAGCAGACTTCGCTCTTGGCCTCGGGCAGGTAGAAACCGTTTTCGACAAATGTCCTGGTGGTGAAATCGAACTCCCGCTGGATAACCGCGTCGCCGCCCCCCAAAGACAAGGCGATCATCCCGCGCGACTTGTCCGGAAAGAGGCTGGTGGTCGATTTGTAGACATATGCCCGCCCCTCGTCGGCGCTCAGCTTGTCGATGTCGAGTACGGTTTCCCAGGCCGGTTCCGGCTTCTGGTACTCATCGAGCGTAGCACGCCGCAGGATCCCTTTGATGTGGACGCTGTCCTGCCAGAAATCGTACACATACCCGCCCTCGATGACCCCATTGGGGATCCTATCTCTGGCATTGAGGATGCCGAGAACCTCGCTCTCAATCGTCAAGAAGTTCGGATCATTGCCAAAAACGCGCATCGTGGCGGTGTCGTGGGCCATGACCCATTCGACCGCTTTCACCTCGGTGGCGTTTTCCAGCCAGAGATACGGGTCTTCGACCGTCTGTGCACCGAGTCCGGCCGACGTGACCATTAGAGCCAGACACAGCACGATCGTTTTGAGATTGATGCAGTTCATCTTGCCTCCGGGAGTATTTGCATTTAGGTTCATTTCACCAGACCATACAGGGGACAACCTCATCGCGAGTTTGGGTCGTTTCAAGATAGGCGTCCGGCCGGTCGGATGCAAACCGGATTCTTTGCACCGGGATCAGTGACGCCGAAACTATGCAAACGATCAGATCGGTTGACAACCGGCGGGTTATGCTTATATTGTGTCGTGATTGTGAACTTCGGACGAGTTTTCACCCGGAAGACAGCCACTCTCACCTTCGCGTTCCTTCTCACTCCCTCACTGATTTGGGCGCAGAGCGAAGATGCCCCGCTGTTCCGGGCCGATCGAATCAATGCCCTGGTCTTTCTGGTCGTGTTCTCCGCGGCCATTCTTCTCTATACCCGCTGGGCCCGTCAGGGCAAACCTCTCTTTCTGCGCAAGATCGCCGGTCTGGACGCGATTGAGGAAGCGGTCGGGCGGGCTACCGAGATGGGTCGGCCGGTGCTGTATATCCCCGGGCTTCAGGAGCTCGACGAGATCGAAACGATTGCCGGGGTCTCGATTCTGGGTCGGGTCGCCCGGATTACCGCCCAGTACGATACGCCGCTGATGGTCCCAGTACGCTATCCATTGGTTCTGGCGGCCAGTCAGGAAGTGGTGGAGCAGGCATACATCGAGATGGGCAAGAAAGACTCCTACGACAAAGACACGGTCCGCTACGTGGCCGGTGAGCAGTGGGCCTTCACTGCCACGGTGAACGGGTATATGATGCGGGAGCGCCCGGCCACGAATATCTATATGGGAGCCTTCTTCGCCGAATCGCTTCTGTTGGCGGAAACCGGCAACGCCGCCGGTTCGATTCAGATCGCCGGCACGGCGCGTCCGGAGCAACTGCCGTTCTTTATCGCCGCCTGCGACTACACGCTCATGGGTGAGGAACTGTACGCCGCGTCGGCCTATCTCTCGCGCGAACCGGTCATGACCGGAGGTCTCAAGGGGCAGGATTTTGTCAAGATGGTCATCGTTATTCTCGTTATTATCGGCGTGCTGCTGGCGACGTTCGGCGCAGGCGACTGGTATCCGCAACTGTTTGAGGCGGTCTAGCAGCTATGCGAACCACGATCCCGGTCATAGTCGCTTTCATCGCCGGTCTGCTGGTGGTAGTCAGTTTCTTCTTCCGCGACGGCACCATTGTAGGGGATGTAAAGCAGGAGTTCCTGGTCTGGTCGTCGATCATCGGCGGATTCACGCTCTTGCTGGGTGTGGTGTCTATCGTACGAGTGAACATGGCGACCGTTGCCCGCAAGAAGACCGATTGGCCTTACAAGATTCTGACTTTGGTAGCCATCTTTGTCATGGGCATCCCGGCCCTGTTCCCTTCATCGTGGTCGCCGCTGCTGGGAACTGCGAGCGGCACGTCGGTCTACGACTGGCTCTTCGAGTACATGCAGAAGCCGATGATGTCTACGATGTTTGCCATCCTGGCGTTCTACATAGCGTCAGCGGCCTATCGCGCCTTTCGCGCCCGAAGCGCCGAGGCCACCCTGCTGCTCATCACGGCTATCCTGGTCATGCTCTATCGGGTACCGATGGGCGAGGCATTCCTGAACATGTTTCCCGGCAACATTTCGGAAATCCTGAATAAATACATCATGAACGGCGTCAACATGGCGGTACAACGCGGAATCATCATCGGCGCCGCACTCGGGGCGGCTTCGATGTCGCTTCGTATCATCCTCGGCATCGAACGCACTTATCTGGGGAAGAGCTGAGCGATGTCGTTCTGGCAGAAAATGGAACAGATAGACCGCCGCTGGATTTACCTGGCCGTGGCCGTGGCCGTGGTGGTGCCTTTTCTGTTTCCTACTCCCCTGCCGATAAGTATCTCGCCCGAAGCCCGGTCGCTGTACGATGCGGTCGAGGCGCTTCCCGACGGGTGCAACGTCATGGTGGTCTATGACTACTACCCGGCGACCGTCGCGGAGTGTGAGCCAATCGCCGTCGCCGCCCTGCACCACTTGTTCCGAAAGAACTGCAAGGTCGTGACCCTCACCAACATCCCCTACGGGGGTCCGTCGATGGCCGAGCGTGTGACGCGAAGGATGGCCGCACGGTACGGCAAGACGTACGGCGTGGACTACGTCAATCTCGGCTTCAAGTACGGCTACGTCACGGTTCTGGCCGGCATGGGACAGTCGATTGAATCGATTTTCCCGACCGACAACAGCGGGACCCCTCTGTCCCAGTTGCCGCTCATGGACTCGGTTAAGAACTACAGCGACGTATCCTTCATTTTTGAGGTTGCCGACAACGCCACCGCCGATTACTGGGTTTCGATCGTCAACGCCCAATACGGCGTTCCGATCGGGTGCGGCGGCACAGCCGTACAGGCTCCCAAGTTTTACGCCTATGTCGCTTCCGGCCAGTTCGTCGGCCTGTTAGGCGGAATGCGCGGCGCGGCCGAGTATGAAAAGCTGATCGGCATTGAAGACGTAGCAACCGTCGGAATGCAGGCCCAGTCAATGGTACACCTGTTGATAATCGGCCTGGTCGTGCTCGGCAACATCGGCTACTTCGTCGTGCGGAAGCAGTCGAAGAAAGGTGCGGCATGAGCGGCTGGGAAATTTTCCAGTTGTGGCTGGTGGCGTTTCTGACGCTCGCGCTGTTCTCGTTCATGTACCGGGACAACCCGATATACAAAGCGGTCGAACATATCTTTGCGGGACTGACGGTCGGCTATCAGATCGGGCTGATCTGGAACTCGATCATCCTCCAGCAGGTGTGGAGCTTCGTACTGGAAGGCAAGGGGTGGCGACTGATCCCCGCGTTCTTCGGGCTTCTGATGCTCACGCGGCTATCCAGCAAGCTATCGTGGTTGTCACGCACCTCGCTGGCTTTCGTCATGGGCACTACCGCCGGGATTTTTCTCATCTCGGAATTGCACGGTCGGGTCCTGCCCCAGATGCAGGATACCATGGTGCCGCTTAACGGCGGTGATGGCTTTGGTGCTACGCTTCTATCTGTTGTTGTTGTGGTTGGAACGCTTTCGACGCTGGTTTACTTCTATTTCTCCAAGGAACACAGAGGCGCTCTTGGAGTCACCGCCAAGGTGGGGATCTGGTTTATCATGATCGCCTTTGGCGCGCATTTCGGCTACACCGTGATGGGCCGAGTTTCGCTCCTGATCGGGCGCGTGCAGTTTCTGATCGAAGACTGGATTGGGTCATTCTTGTAGGTGCATGTTGAACAAAAGATTCAGGGATAACTCTATATGAAACAACAGCTAGTCGCGCTTCTGCTTGCCACTCTATTGGTCGGCTGCGGAAAACACGAGGACGAAGTCTACGACACCGCCGCCAACCCGGACGGCTTCCCCTCGCGAGCAGTAGAAATCGTCAGCGACATTAGAAGCGGCACACTGGTTGGCGGCGACTCAATTATGAGCGCTTTCGGAGACCTCTACACCCAGCACTCCGACCTGCTCGACAACGAGAAATGGAAAGGCGTTATCGACCGTCTGGGCGCTCACTTCGGAAAGACCGCCGACAGTCTGGCTCAGCTTGGCTTAGGTTCGTTCACCCTTGCCGCTGAGTATTACCAGCTTGGCTCGTTTGCCCGTCCAGATGACCCTGACCTGAGAAAGCGGGCCAACCTGTTCGGCTGCTGGCTGGGGGTAGATCAGAACGTGCAGGCGGATATTGCGGCTTTGAACGACACCGGCTACGGTCTGGACCGGATTCTGCCGGTCACACGGTACTTCCTGCTGGGTGACTCTCTGCACCAACAGTTTTTCAGAGCTCACCTGTCAGGGGCATTCTTGCACCGGATTGAGCAGGCGAATCTGTTGTCGTCTGCCGGAACCGGTGGACTGGCGGGTGCTGATCGCGCCCTTTTGGTTTATGCCGGACTTTCTGACGACTCTGATCTGAGCAAGCTGACGAACTTCTCGAGGCCCTCGATAGACCTTGTCGCGGCACGGGTCTCGCCGCTCGATTCGGTCGAATACCGCCTGGAACTCTATTTCAGGCCGCGTGAAGTGATCAGCGAGGAGCTTCAGGTATATCTCGGACTACAAACTTCCGGTCAGGGTCCGGTCGCCACCAATATTGTTCCCAAAACTCCCACTACGACCTGGGAAGTAAATAAGATCGCCGTCATAAGTCGAAAAATCCACTGTCCGGGCGAACTTGAGGCGGTCGCCGTGGGCCTGTCTGACTTCGCCTCGCCCCAGCCCCGCTTTCTCCAGCCTGAGGGACAAGAGAACAACCTCTACTTCCTCGGTCCGACGGAACTGGCACGGAAATAAGCTCTACATCCAGAGTCCAGATTCACTCTTGTCAGCAGGGATGGCATTGGCTACCTTGCCTTCCAATGAACAGGGTGAAATTATGAGAGTTGTCATTCCGGTGGCTGGGTCCGGAACACGACTCCGACCACACACTTACTCGCAGCCAAAACCGCTCTTGCATGTGGGCGATCGACCGATTATCGCCCATTTGCTGGACCCGGTGGTCCGGCTGGAACCGGACGAGGTCATCTTTGTTGTCGGCTACATGGGTGAGCGTATACGAGAGTACGTAGAAGCCAACTACTCGTTCAAAGCTACGTTCGTGCCGCAGGACAAGCTACTCGGCCTCGGCTACGCGATTGACGTCGCCGTCCGAGCGGTGCCCGATGACGATATCCTGGTTCTGCTTGGGGATACTCTAGTAGAGTGTGATCTGAGACAGTTCGTCCGGGTCGGTGACAATGTGCTGGGCGTGCTGCCTGTGGAAAACCCCAGCCGTTTCGGAATCGTCACGGTACGGAACGGTTGCGTGGTCAGGCTGGAAGAGAAGCCGGAGAATCCTCAGAGCAATCTGGCTATTATCGGGCTGTATTACTTCAAAGATGTCAGGCCCTTGAGGGACGCTCTCAAGCGCCATGTCGAATCCGGCAGAACGACCCGGGGAGAAATCCAATTTACTGATGCGCTGCAACTGATGCTGGAAAGCGGCTCCCGGTTTGTGCCGTACGAGGTTCACGAATGGTTCGATTGTGGTAAAAAAGAGACTATGTTATCCACTAACAATCACCTGGTCACGGTCCTGGGACAGATACCCGTCGTTCCCGGATCGACTGTCAGAGGACCGGTGTATATCCACCCCTCGGCAACAATTGTCGACTCGAAAATTGGTCCGGCGGTGTCGATCGCGATGGGAACGGCTGTCCTCAGATCAGACGTTCAGAACTCGATCATTGGTCGCAATTGTCATATTGAAGACGCTACCCTCAGGGATTCTTTCATCGGCAACGATGTGAGCATCAAGGGAGTAAGCCTGATGGCCAACCTGGGAGATTCATCGGAGGTCGAATCGGGCTAATACTGAGCCCGACGCCTCGGGCCGGATGTGTCTGTAAAGGAGCAAAGGGATGTCAAAACGAAGTTTTCTGTTTACATCTGAGTCGGTGACAGAAGGCCACCCGGACAAACTGGCGGATCAGATATCAGACGCCTTTCTTGATCGCCTTCTCGTCGAAGACAAGAACAGCCGGGTCGCCTGTGAGACTTTCGTAACCGGACGACTCGTGATCGTCGGCGGCGAAATCACAACTACGGGATATGTTGATCCTGACGATATCGTACGCGGAGTTATCCGCGACGCCGGTTACACCCGCCGAGAGTTCGGCTTTACACACGACACCTGCGCCATCCTGAACGCCATCGGCAAGCAGGCGCCGGATATCGCCCAAGGGGTTGATCGGGGTGGCGCCGGAGATCAGGGGTTAATGACCGGCTATGCTTGCCGCGAAACAAAGCAACTAATGCCGATGCCAATCATGCTTGCCCACGGCCTTACTCGGCGGCTGGCGACCGTGCGCAAAAAGAACATTCTCCCCTATCTCGGTCCCGACGGCAAGTCTCAGGTTACAGTGGAGTACGCCAATGGAAAGCCGCAGCGAGTAGCCACGGTGGTCGTTTCGGCTCACCACACTGAAGACATTCTCGACCGAACCGGTAAGAAGATCACCAACCAGGCGCGCGAGGAGATTATTGAAGCGGTCGTGCTTCCGGTCATTCCGAAACGGATGCTTGACGAGAAGACCAGGTACTTCGTTAACCCGACCGGCAAATTCGTAACCGGTGGGCCGATTTCCGACTGCGGCCTTACCGGTCGCAAAATCATTGTGGATACTTATGGGGGCATGGCCTCGCACGGCGGCGGCGCTTTCTCCGGCAAGGACGCGACCAAGGTCGACCGCTCAGCATCGTATATGGCGCGGTATATCGCCAAGAACGTAGTGGCATCCGGCCTGGCGGAAAAATGTACGCTTCAAGTGGCGTATGCCATCGGCGTAGCCAAGCCGGTTTCACTGATGGTTTTCTGTGACGGCACCCACCAGGTTCCTGAGAAACGAATTGTCGAACTAATCAAGAAGCACTTTGACCTCACTCCGAGGGAGATCATCAAGACTCTGAAGCTGCGCGAACCGAAGTTCCGGCAGACCGCAGCCTACGGCCATTTCGGCCGCGAAGAAAAGGGATTCACCTGGGAGCAAACCAACATGGCCGGGAAACTGGCGAAGGATGCATAACGATGGCTGTTAAACACGATTTTGCCGACCTGTCATTAGCCGCTGAGGGCAAGAAGAAAATCGAATGGGCAGAGCGATTCATGCCCGTGCTCAGGCTCATCCGTGAACGATTCGCCAAAGAGAAACCGCTCGACGGACTGAACGTCGCCGCGTGCCTGCATGTCACTACAGAGACGGCCAACCTGATGCGGACCCTTAAGGCCGGCGGGGCTAACGTGGTGTTATGTGCCTCGAATCCACTATCCACTCAGGATGACAACGCCGCCGCGCTGGTGAAGCATTTCGACATTCCCGTTTTCGCCATCCACGGCGAGAACAGCAAGACCTATTACAAACATATCAATCAGGCCCTTGACATAAAGCCCCACCTGACGATGGACGACGGTTGCGACTTAGTGACCACTCTTCATCAGAGTCGGCGGGAACTAATCGGCAACGTATTGGCCGGTACCGAGGAGACTACGACCGGTGTCATCAGACTGAATGCGATGGCAACTGACGAAGCCCTGCTCTTTCCAGTGATCGCCGTGAACAACTCGAAGACCAAGCACCTGTTCGACAACCGCTACGGCACGGGCCAGTCAACTATCGACGGTATTCTTCGCTCCACGAACATGCTGCTGGCCGGATCGACCGTGGTGATCGCAGGCTATGGCTGGTGTGGGCGTGGTGTGGCTATGCGGGCCAAGGGCATGGGCGCACGCGTGATTGTTACCGAGGTTGACCCCCTGAAGGCAATCGAAGCCGCGATGGACGGCTATATGGTCATGCCGATGGCCAAGGCGGCCTTGCAGGGTGATCTGTTTGTCACCCTGACCGGCGATCTCAATGTTATTCGTCTCGAACACCTTAGGAAGATGAAAGATAACACGATTATCGCCAACGCCGGGCATTTCAATGCCGAGATTGATATTCCGGGACTGGAGAAGGCTGCTTCGGCCAAGCGTCCGCTACGACCAAACGTTGTCGAGTATCAGTTGGGCAAAAAACGGATATGCCTACTGGCTGAAGGTCGACTGGTGAATCTGTCGGCGGCCGAAGGTCACCCGGCAATGGTGATGGACATGTCTTTTGCCAACCAAGCGTTGTCGGCGGAGTACATCGTCAGAAACCATGACAAGTTGGAGAATCGGGTTTACACCGTTCCGGAAGCTATCGACCGCGAAATCGCCCGGCTGAAACTGAAATCGATGGGCATAGCCATAGACCGTCTCACTTCTGAGCAGAAGAAATACCTTGCCTCATGGGAGATGGGAACGTAGAAGCGTAAGGTGTAAGACACGCAGGGCAGGAGCCCCGTGCTCCTGCCTTTTGTTTTGCCAACTCGGTTCCGCCATGAGCCAGCCTGAGAGGACGAAAACAGGAGACCGCCATGCCACACGCTAAAGAAGGCGACAACGTCAAAGTACACTACACCGGCAAGTTCAAGAACGGCGAGATTTTTGATTCCTCACGCGACCGTGAACCGCTTGACTTCACCATCGGTGCCGGACAACTCATCCCCAGTTTCGACAAAAGCGTGCGCGGCATGCAGGTGGGCGAAACCAGAACAGTGGAGGCTCTTCCCGGAGATGCCTACGGTCCCTATCATGATCGACTGGTGACCGTTGTACAGAAGAAGTACTTCCCCAAAAGCATCACCCCGCGTATCGGCCAGCAGCTTCAGACCGAGGACGAGAACGGCCGACCGATCAACGTCTGTGTAACCAGAATTGACGGCGAGAACGTCACGCTCGACGCCAATCATCCCCTCGCAGGGAAGACCCTGATCTTTGAGATCGAGATGATGGAGATTGTTCCTTCCAAGGCGTGAATCGGCATTGTCACTGTTTCCAACCGCGTCAATCTCGCAGTCTCGTAGGGCAGAACCCTTTAGTAGTTCTGCCAGGAGAGTGGCGGGAGTACGGGACTCCTGCCCTACAAAACTCGGAGTCTAAAGAAACAATCGTATCAGCCAGAAGGTGCCTGCGGAAATCAGACCGGCGGCGGGGATTGTGAACACCCACGCCCATACGATTCGCCCGGCGATACCCCACTTGATGCTCGAGAAGTTCTGTGTGGAGCCAACACCCACAATCGCGCCGGTGATCGTGTGAGTGGTCGAAACCGGAATACCCATGTGAGTCGCCATGAACAAAGTGGCGGCTCCGGCGGTCTCCGCGCAGAAGCCCCCGACAGGCTTGAGCTTGGTGATCTTCATCCCCATCGTCTTCACAATCCGCCAGCCGCCGAAAGCGGTGCCAAGTCCCATCGCCAGATGGCAGGACAGAATAATCCAAAGCGTATTGAAGTGAGCCAGTGACAACTTTGTGTCCGGTTGCATGATGCCGCCGGCGATCAACAGCGCCATGATAATCCCCATCGTCTTCTGAGCATCGTTACCGCCGTGCCCGAGGGAATAGAGAGCCGCGGAGAGCAACTGCCCTTTGCGGAAAATGCGGTCAACGTTGCTGGGTCTGAAACGACGAAACAGCCAGAGAACCAGCAGCATGGCCGCAAAGCCGATGGCCAAACCGATGAGCGGAGCCAGGGGAATAAACTTCACCGTTTTCCAGATGTTCTCAAGCCGAAGGACTTCGATACCCTTGTAGGCCAAACCTGCCCCCGCAACCCCACCGATCAGGGCATGCGAGGAACTCGTCGGCAGCCCCAGCCACCACGTGATCAGATCCCAGACAATCGCGCCTATCAGACCGGCCAGGACGACGTAGACATAGGTATGGTCGGTGCCATCAATCCTGACAATCTTCGAAACCGTGTCCGCCACTTTCGGCGCGAATACGAACATAGCGACAAAATTGAAAAACGCCGCCCACCAGACGGCGACTTTAGGGCTGAGCACCCGGGTTGAAACCACCGTGGCGATGGAATTCGCGGCGTCATGGAAGCCGTTGATTATATCAAAGATGAGGGCGACCGCAATCGTCCCGATGACTACGATTTCCAGCGAGGTCATGATCAGGAGGCCTCGATTACCACGCCCTGGATAATATTGGCTACTTCTTCACACCGGTCGCTGGCTTTTTCCAGACGCTCAAAGACCTCTTTCCATTTGATGACGCTAAGCGCATCCTTTTCCTCCCGGAACAGTCGGCCAAGAGCAGCGCGAAGAATCTGGTCACCCTCCTTCTCAGCTTCGTACACGGCCTGACAACACTGAGCGATGGCATCTCCTCGCTTGCTGAGGTGGCGCAGATTAATAACGGCGCTGTCGATCTGGACCGTCGCCCTTAGCAATCCGCGCGTGAGCTGACCTACTTCGGGTCTGCATTCGGTCAGTTCATAAATAGCCATGCGAGAGGAGGCCGAGTCAATGGCATCGGTTATGTCGTCGAGGCGCTTTATCAGGCGATGGATATCAGCCCGATCGAAGGGAGTAATGAAGGTCCGGTGTAACGCATCAATACACTGGTAAGTGATGCCGTCGGCCTTTCGCTCGATCTGTTTGATCCGGTCGGCATAGACCAGAAGTTGTGTCGGATCGACCGTGATGGCGTCGAGCTCCTTACTGGCCTCGACCGAGAGTTTGCTGTGCTGCTCAAAGAAGTCGAAAAAGCTCGTTTCCTTTGGAAGTAACCGTTTGAACATCTTTGTCTTACATCCACTTAGAGTTACAGACCAGACGTGGGATGCGATTCGTTTTCCAGCCCACGCAAAAGCTCGCCAAGCTTAACACAATCTTAACACTGGGTCAAGTGGGGTCTGGAAAAGGAAATACGTGGGAAATCGTCTCAGACATGCCTACGTTAGGGGAAATGCGCACGAAGAAACGTGAACGGCAAGAGTCTCATGCTCATGAGACCAGTATGGCTGTCAATGATTGTTCGCTCTGTGACAGCGCCGCACTCGCCTTTCCCTACCCCCGCGCGAGGGCGCGCTCGAACTTGCTCTTGGAGCCTGTTGAAAAAGTCCCTTCTTGGAGTCATTGCGGGCCGAGATGGTCGCCGTGAGGCGAACATCGAAGCGTGGCGATCTCGTACTCATTGTAGCAGTGTGGTCCGAGATCGCCGCGTTGCGATGACGTTCTGAGAGGTTTTTCAACAGGCTCGGTGGGCCGGCCACGACTTCTTTACCAGACCCAGCCGACCTGCTCATCCTGAACCAGGAAACGGCAAAAGACATAGACCAAAGTGCACTTCGATGTCAAGATTAGTTCCTACTGCCGGGTGAACACAGAGATTTTGCAGCGCCAGCCGGCGCCTGTTTCTATCTTGCTGAGAGACGCAAGCAGGTATTGGCCAGACGTTTCCTTGACGCACAGTAGTCGACAAAATCGCCGAATGCGGTTGGAGGTAGGACATAGTCGGTGATCTTCTGATGAAAAACTGCGACCACGCTATCTCCGAGAATTCGCGTGCGCAGAGCACAAGAGGCAAAACTCGTCGTCCGGCTGCTGTCCGGCAATAGAGAAGCCGTATCGAGAAAGAGTCCGCGGTCCCAGGTCACTATGACGCTGTCGATGGTCTCGCTCGGGTAGCCAAGATCGAGCGGCAGAGTCCTTTCGGAGACCACCAGGGCTTCTTGGGGGAGGGTCATGTCGAAACAGAAGAGAGAAAGCACTCGATCCTTGTCCAATTGAATCAAAGGTTGGTTTGTCTTTCCGACCAGATTCAGACACATGCGGCCGCTGGAATCAAGCTGGGGCTTTTTCTCCGTCATGTCTACCGACCAGTGACGCACAGCGCGGGTGAGCTGGTTCTTGAAGAACTCTGTCCGTTCTTCAGGGTCGTTCCTGAGCAGCGAATACGAAAGTTCTACCCCGGCGTTTCCGGAAGCCTCCCACCTGGAATTTAGGGTCGGGATACCGCCTGAGGACACGTGGACACGGCTGGTTCGTCGGAGGCTGTTTTCCTCGGGCCAACTGGCAGGTGTCTTCACCAGCACCCCGCTGTCATCGGTCACCACCAGCACGTGCGTGTCTTCGTCGCTATCTGGAATATCCCAGCACGAGCAC
>Ga0315278_10002227_pt1 | contig 17238 bp, 11 predicted proteins | sample YL17G06_0_MG_FD_203880 | JGI IMG/M metagenome (GOLD analysis project Ga0315278, IMG submission 203880) | Sediment microbial communities from Yellowstone Lake, YNP, Wyoming, USA - YL17G06_0 | ecosystem: Environmental > Aquatic > Freshwater > Lake > Sediment | place: USA: Wyoming | collected... | reverse complement strand
CGCTACGGCTGGCCGCTCGCGGCCGCGCTGGCGCTCTTCGCGGCCGAGCCGCTGGTTCCCCGCCGCCGCCGGCAGCGGAGGAGCGGATGATTTCCGGATCGCGCAAGCTCGCCGTTGTGGTCGTGCCGATGTTCGTCCTCGCGGCTGGGATGGTTTCCTTCGGAGACGGCGCCTCGGATCCCTCGGCGGGCAGCGGATCGTCCGCGACCACGGCCGCCGCGCGGGGACCCGCCGAAGCGGACGGAACCTCGAAGGCGGGGAAGGGTTCGTCCGCCCCCGCACGCGTGCGTGCGCCCTTCGCGGCCGCGCGCATGGCGCGGCAGGGAAATCAGGCGTACGAGGAGGGCCGCTACGACGACGCGATGGAGCGCTACGGCCGCGCGCAGGGGACCGCCCCGGATCTGCCCGCCCTGCGCTACAACGTCGGGGATGTGCTCTACAAACAGGGCCGGTATGGGGACGCCGCCCAGGAATTCCGGCGTCTCGGCGCGCCGCCGCCGGGAGTGACGGAAAAGGGCGCCCCCTCTCCCGATGAGCGCGCCCTCGCGGCGGATGCCGCGCACAATCTCGGCAACGCCCTCTACAGGATGAACGACTACAAGGGCGCCGCGGAGAACTATCTCCGCTCCCTCGCGCTGCGCCCCGGCAATATGGACACGAAGGCGAATCTCGAGCTGACGCTGCGCCGGCTGCGCGAGAAGCAGAAACAGGAGCAGCAGCAGCAGCAGCAAAAACAACAGAAAAAACAACAGGGCGAGCCGCAGGGAAATCAGGATCAGCAAAAGCAGGGCGACGAGTCGAAGCAGACGGATCAGCAGAAACAGGACCAGAAACGCTCTGAGCAGCAGCAGCAGCAGCAGAAAAGCGACGCGTCGCAGGATGGGTCGCAGCAACAGGACCGATCGCAGGGCGAGGAGGATCAGAAGGACAAACCGGACGGCGAGAAGCAGGGACCCTCGCCGACCGGGGGGAAGCCCGGTGAGGATTCGTCCTCCGAGCGCCAGCCGGCCGTTGGGGAGGGCCAGGACAAGGAGGGAAACGATCCAACGCGGATGAGCCGCCGCCAGGCCGAGAAACTGCTCGATGCGCTCGCCGGCGACGAGACGAAGGCGCTGCAACGGCTTCTGCGCGACAACCGGAAGAAGGACCGGGCCCCGGCTCGCGGCCAGGAGGACTGGTGAGCGCCTCGGGCCGTGCCATGCGCATCGCCCCGTTCCTTGCCGTCGCGGCGTCTGCGGGCGCGGTCCTGTTCGCGCTGCCGGCGGGAGCCGTGCTCGCCGCCGGCTTCGAGGTAACGGCCTCGGTCAGCTCCAACATGATTGGGCCGGAAGATGCCGTCACGCTGACCGTGAGCGTCTCAGGTGGATCGCTGCCTCGGCAGATCGCGGTTCCCGACCTGCCGGCGATGATCAACCTGCGGCAGGGAAGCGGCGCGTCCACCTCGTCGTCGTTTCGGTGGGTGAACGGCGAGACCTCGGCCACCCGGTTGTTCTCGTGGGCCCTGCTGCCGCTGCAGGAAGGGCGCGCGGAGATTCCGCCGATCGAGGTGAATGTCGGGGGCGAGAGCTTCCGGACGGAACCGATCGTCCTGCAAGTGTCGGCGACCGCTTCCGGTCAGAGCGGCGGGCCGCCCGAACCGGGCCGGCGTTCGCCTCCGGGATCCGGGCCCGGCCAACAGGCGGGGCGGGGCGCGTCCGTCCTCGTGCGCGCCGAAGTGGACAATCCACATCCGTGGGCGGGGGAGCCGTTCGTTCTGACCTGGAAGCTACTGACGCGAACCTCCGTGGCGCGGGTGGCGCCGGATCGCCTGCCGGCGATGGAAGGATTCCTCGTGGAGGACGAGCCGGTCGAGCCGAGCGAGACGCGGCGCCGCGTCGTCGAGAACGGCGTCGCGTGGGACGAGTACGTCCTCGGACGCAAGATTCTGACGGCGCACCAGCCGGGCCGGCGGGTGATTGCTCCCGCGGCCTTCCGCATTACCGCCCGGGCCGAAAGCGACAATTGGGATCCCTTCAATCGGCTTTTCGGGGGCTCGCTGCGGGAAATCGCCCGTGAGACCGAGGCGGTCGCTGTGGATGTCCGGCCGCTCCCGGCTGCAGGGCAGCCGCCCGAGTTTTCCGGAGCGGTCGGGCAGTTCACACTTCGCGTGGCGGCCGATCGCTCGGAGGCCGCGACCGGCGAGGCGGTCGGGCTGCGCGTCACTGTGGAGGGCGAGGGCGATCTCCGCACGGCGAGCGCGCCGGCGATCGGCCCACTTGCGGATTTCCGATCCTGGGAGCCAAAGCTCGAAGAGAAGACGACGCTCGAGGGCGGTAAACGGCGAGTCCGCCGAATCTGGAGCCATGTGCTCGTTCCGCTCGCTCCCGGCCGGCAGGAGCTTCCCGGAGTTCGCTTTGCCTACTTCGATCCGAAGGAAGGCGCCTACCGTGTTGTCTCGGCCCAGCCGATCGTCCTGACAGTCCGCCGCGGAGAGGGCGGTGCGGCCGAACCGGGCGGCGCGGTGGCCGTCGGCCAGCAGGAAGTCCGCGCGATGCGCCAGGAACTCCGCGCTCTGAAGGCGGCCGACACGCCATTGCGCAGCGCCTCGCCGCCGTTCTACAGGAGTCGCTGGTGGTGGGGCCTTCTCGCCGTGCCCCTGCTTGCGCCGATGGCCGCCTTCGGGTGGAGCGCGCTGCGGGCGGGCGGAGCGGCCGAACGGAACCGCCGCCGCCGCGCGCGGGCCGCTTCCGGGCGGCGCCTGAAGGCGGCCTCCCTCCTCCTCGGCTCCGGTGGAGCGGGCGCCTCGTCCGACGCGTTTCATGACGAGCTGGTCGGGGCGATCATCGAAAACCTCGCCGAGCGCTGGGATGTTTCCCCCTCGGGTCTCAGCTACGAACGGCTGGAGGAGGGGCTGGTCGCGCGCGGGGTGGCGGAGCCCACGAGGCGGCGGATCCTCGCCGCGCTCGAGACCTTCGACGGGGCTCGCTTCGCTCCCGCCGGGCCCGGCGGTCAGGATGGGCAACGCCACATGGCGGAGGCGCGTAGTCTCGTCGAGGCGCTCGATCGGGAATCTGGCAATCCTGTCGCGGGGAAACGGCCCGCCTCTCCGCGAGCGGCCGGGGGGCGCGGATGAGAACCGCCCTTGTGGTGCTGCTCGTCGGCGGTGTGATTTCCTCTGTCGCCATGGCGGAGACGGCCCCGCAGCCGGAGGAGGAGTTTCGACGCGCGGTCGCGGCCTGCGACGCGGGGAAATACGCGGAAGCCGGAGAGGGGTTTCGGAAACTTCTCGCGGAGGGCTACGACGAAGCGCGCGTGCATTACAACCTCTCCTGCGCACTGTTCCGCGCCGGAGATCTCGGCGGGGCGATCCTCCATGCCGAAACCGCCTCCAGCCTCGATCCCGGCGACCTCGACACCCGCGCGAATCTCGAGTTCCTGCGAAGCCGCGCGGTGGACAGAGACAGCGGCCCGGCCGGATTTTCGAACGAAGCGGTCGTGCGGATCGTGGACCGCTTCGCGCGTCTGCTGCCTCCGAACGCGCTGGCCGCTGGGGTTCTCGGAGGCGAGTGGATCGCGGCGCTCTGCGTGTTCCTTGCGCTGCGGCGCTCCCGGCGCGGTCAATCGGCGCGGCCGGCCTGGATCACGGGTGCCTGCGCGGTTCTCATCGCCCTGGTGGCCGCCTCGGGGCTGGGTCTTGTCGCGTGGCGGCGGGAGAGTTTCCAGGAGGCCGTCGTTCTCCCCGAAAAGGCAGACGCTCTCGCCGGTCCTGGTTCCGGGCACCCGGTGCTCTTCTCCGTCCACGCGGGGCTGAAGGTGCGGGTCGAAGGCGTTCGAGAGGGCTGGATGCAGGTGCGCCTCCCCTCGGGCCTTTCGGGTTGGCTCCAGCAGGACGAGGTGGGGAAAATCGTCCTTCCGTGAGCGGTCCGGATAGACTGCTTGCGTGAACTCCACTGATCCCGAACCGACTCCCGAGGCCGCGGAGGACTGCGGCCTCTACGCGCACATTCCGTGGTGCGTCGTGCGGTGCGCCTACTGCGACTTCTATTCGCAGGTGGGTGGAGAGGAGAACTCCCCCCGTTACCTCGACGCGCTAGCCCGCGATGTGCGCTCGTTTCCGGACCGCACCGGCTATCGCCCGGCCGTAGCGACGATCTTCCTCGGCGGCGGAACGCCTTCGATGGCCGACCCGGAGGCGATCGCGCGGCTGCTCGATGCGATCCGCGCCGCATTTCCCGTCCGCGAGGGCTGCGAGACGACGATCGAAGCGAACCCCGAGAGCCTCGACGAGGAGAAGGTCGACCTCTGGGCCTCGGCCGGGATCAACCGGATTTCTCTGGGGGTACAGTCCCTTCGCGACCGGCATCTCTCGGCACTCGGCCGGCCGCACGACGCCGCCCGCGCCTTGGCGGCGCTCGCCTGCGCCCGCCGCGGACCCGTGGCCACCCTCTCGGCGGATTTCATCTACGGGCTTCCGGGGCAGAGCGCGCGGGAATGGCGCGAGGACCTTGCGCGGATCGCGGATCTTGGCGTGGACCACATCTCCGCGTACCTGCTCGAAACCGAAAAGGACACTCCACTCGCCCGGCGCATGGCGGCCGGGAACGTTCCCGAGCCGGATCCCGGCGAGGTCGCGGACCAGTGGGAAGCGACCGGCGTCGCCCTCGAGGCTGCGGGCTACCGCCGCTACGAGATCTCGAACTTTGCCCGGCCCGGCAAGGAATGCCGGCACAACCTCGTCTACTGGACTGACAGGCCCTTTCTCGGGTTCGGCGCGTCCTCGCACGGCTACTGGCGTGGGCGCCGCACCGCCGTGACGCTTTCGGCGCTCGACTACATCGCCACCGTCGAGCGGGGGGAGGAGACGATGGGGGAGATCGAGGCATGGGATCCCGACCGGCGGCTCGCCGAGGCGATCGTCACCGGCCTCCGGCTCACGGACGGGTGCGACTTCACGGTCCTCTCGCGCCGCTACGGACGCGACCTTTTCACGCTCCACCGCCGGGCGCTCGCGGACGAGGCCGGCCTCGGACGGCTCGTCATCGAGGGGTCCCGTGTGCGCCTGAGCCCCACGGGGATGCTCTTCTCGAACGACGTCCTCTGCCGCTTCGTCTAAACAAACGGGTCAGGCCCCGTCAGCGGCTGGAGGACAGGGCGTTCGAGTCGCACGCGCCCGTCACGCGAACCTGCACGGTCGAGGAGTCGGGGAACAGGCCCTCCACGTGCTTGGCCAGGAGCTTCGTTTTCGACTTGAAGACGGTCACGGGCACCGTCTGGAAGCCCGAGCCGCCGTCAATCTGCACGAGATCGCCCTTGTGGAAGCCCACGCCCAGGACCTTCAGCTTCACGTTGGCGGGATTGGTTTCGACGACCAGGACGGCGGTGATGGTCTTCGTGCAGCCGGGGTAGACGCATTTGGCGCCGAGGATGTCGTCGGCCTGCGGCAAGCCGCAGCGGCCGGAGACGATGAACGGAGCCATCAGGGCGCTCGAGTCCGTCGAGTGGCCGAAGCCGATCGTGTGGCCCGTCTCGTGGGCGATCATGTCCTCGAAGTCGCAGCAGTTGAGGCAGTTGCCGACCCCGCTGTTGGTCACGATCGCGCCCGAGACGATCCGGTAGAAGGTCCCCCCCTTCTCGGGGCATGCATGGCTCGTTTCACCCAATGAGGCGGAGAACCCGCCGATCGCGAGGGCTCCCGTGCAGCCGCTCAGGGCGCCGATCTCGTTGCAGGGATCGTCATAGTTGATCTCGTTGTCGAGGGCCCCGTTGTTGAAGCACTTCGATCCGATGGTTCCGTCCGTGCCGCCATAGACGAGGCTGATCATCGTGTCGGAGATCGTGTTCCAGGCGACGAGACCCTCCGCGGTGGCGGCATGGAAATCGGGGCACGCCGAACCCGCGGGCCCGGCGGAATTGTCCTTGTAGGTGATGGACTGGTTCTGCTCGAATTCCTCCCGCCGCGCGGGGAATCCGTTCACCTTCAGCAGGTTGAATTCCGCCGAGACCATCGCCTTCGGCTTCCAGGCGTCGCGGAAGTAGGCTGCGGGCCGGAGGCGTCCTCTGGACACTTCCTCGATCCACCGCTCGAAGATCGCCGCGTCGCGAAGCCGCTCCTGATAGGGGCCCCTGAGGCCGAGCGCGAAAGCGTTGAAGAGATCGTCCCGCCAGGCCGCGTCATTCCCGTCCTCGGTGGGGCCGAGATGGAATTTTCCGAGCGCGAAGTCCACGATCCGGGGCGGACCCGAAGGATCGTTGCGCAACAGCAGAAGGGCCCGCTCGCCGGGAACGAGTTCCCCGGTTCCCGGGAGAACGAGGATCTGGCCGTCCACCTCCCCGCCGATCTGCCGGATGGTGATGATGTCGCCCTCCACCCTCCCGCGCGGCACGGCCTCCACCGCGAGGCGGACGTCGGTGACGATCGCTCCGCCGGGCAGCCTCTTCGATTCCCGGTCGAGCACCCGGCCGCGCACCGCGAGGTCCGACATCAGAACCAGGGTCAGGTCGTCCGGCACCCGGTAGGATGCCGCCCATACGGGAGCCAGCAGAAAGGCCGCCACGGGAATCGCCACCCTGGCTGCGCGAAGTAATCGTCGTGCGGACATAGAATCCTCCAGCCCCCCCTTGACGGGAGGGCGCAAGGGCGCGAAATCAATATAACGCATGGTGACGGGCGGCGCCCGCGGCGGGTTGGCAGCAGATTGTCAATGATTGACAGGCTTGAAATGTGCGTGATAAATTTGGGGTTTATCTTGAGATCGGAACCCGGGAAGGAGATGGTGAATGAAGAAACTGAAGCGGGAGCAATACGCCAAATTGCTTCAGCAGAAACAGTTGCAGCTGACCCAGTCTTTCGCTCGCAACGCCAGTCAGACCCGGGCCGAAAAAGAAGAGGGGACAGAGGACTACATCGACTACGCGGTGAATTCCTATGAGAAGGAGTTCCTCCTGTCCCTGAGCGATCTCGAGCGGCAGGAGTTACTGCAGATCAGTGAGGCCCTCCAGCGCATCAAGGACGGCGACTACGGAGTCTGCCAGCAGTGCGGGCTTGAGATTCCGGTGAAACGCCTCGATGTCGCGCCCTGGGCCCGGCACTGCGTTCGCTGCCAGAACCTCGAGGAGCGCGGTCTGCTGCCGGAGTCCGCCCACCGGGGGCTCGGCTCGTTCGAGGATGCATTCGAGCCGGAGGAAGAGGAAATCGGGGCGCGAGTTGCTCCCATGCGCGAGGCGACCGAAGAAGAGGAGTAGCGGCACTCCGCCCGGCGGATGCCGGTCGAAAGTTTTTCATCCATACGCCTGCGATTTCCAGCCCGCACCCATGAATCCCACCGATCAACCGGTCGTTTTCGTCACGCGCCGCGGAGCGGAGAGGTGGCGGTTGGGCCATCCGTGGATCTTCCGGGACGACGTGCGGGCCGGCTCCCCGACCGCCGACGGAGATATCGTGACGGTCGCCGAAGCGCCTGCCCCCGCCCGTCCCGGCGGAGGCCCCGCCTGGCCGCCCCGTCCCATCGGCCAGGCGTTCTGGTCGGACGGCTCCAAGATCAGCCTGAGGATGATCACGCGTTCCCTCGATCCGATCGACGAGTCATGGTGGCGCAGGCGGATCGGGGAGGCGATCGCCTGGCGTGAAACGGTGGTGGCACCCGGCGACGCCTGCCGGCTCCTGTCCGCGGATGCCGACGGCATCCCGGGGTTGATCGTGGACCGGTACGGGGAGCATCTGGTGCTGCAGTCCCTCATCCCGGGAACCGACCGCCTTCGACTCCTGTTCGCGCGCATTGCGGCCGACGCGTCGGGCGCCTCGTCGGTTCTCGCGCGCAACGACCCGGCTGTTCGCTTGCTCGAAGGCCTTCCCCGGCAGATCGAACCGCTCATTTCCGAAACGCCGGAGATCGTCGAGGCGCGCGAAGGGGAGATCGTCTATCTCGCCGACCTGCGCGGGGGCCAGAAAACCGGCGCGTTCCTCGACCAGAGGGAAAATCGGGCGGCCGCCGCACGGCTGTGCCGGGGGCGGGTGGCCGATCTGTTCTGCTACCATGGCTCCTTCGCGCTGCACGCGGCGCGACGCGCGGAGTCGGTCGTCGCCGTGGACAGTTCCTCCGCCGCGATCGAGCGGGGACGCCAGAACGCAGCGCTGAACCGAATCGAGGGAATCGAGTTCTTGGAGGACAACGTCTTCGATTATCTCAGGCGGCAGGAGCGCGCCGGAGATCGGTTCGACGCGATCTTCCTCGATCCGCCCGCCTTTGCGAAAAGCCGGGCGGACGTGCCTGCTGCGTTGCGCGCCTACAAGGAAATCAACCTGAGGGCGCTGAAGCTGCTGCGAGCCGGCGGCTTTCTTTTCACCTCCTCCTGCTCGTACAACCTTTCGGAAGACGCTTTTCTCGAGGTACTGCGCGCGGCCGCCGCCGACTCAGGCCGCTCTCCGCGGATCCTGGAGCGGCGCGGCGCGGCGGCCGACCACCCGGCACTGCTCGGCTTGCCGGAGAGCCGCTACCTCAAGTGCGTCTTCCTCCGCGTGTAGGAGCAAATCCGTGAGCACCCGGGCCCGGGCGCGGATCCTTCTGGCGCTGGCGGGCACGGGGCTGCTTCTTGCCGGGTGCGGCTGGTGGCTGTTCTCCTCCGGGCGCGTCGAGGAGTGGACGCGCCGGCTCGTGGAAGATCGGCTGGCCGAGGTTCTCGGGCGTCCCGTGCGCGTTCACTCGCTGGAGATGAGCCCCACGACGGGAGAGTTCGATCTGCGCGGAATCGAATCCCTCCTGCCGGGTGAATCGGCGCCGCTCGTCTCCGTGGAGCGTGTTCGCGGCCGCCTCGTCCTGAGCGCGCTTCTGCGGCGCCGGCTCGTGTTCGAGCGGCTGGATGTGGAAAACCCGCTCCTCTCGCTGGAGCGCGTCGGCGGGAAGTGGTCCTGGACGCCGGGTGCGCGGCGGGGACAGGGGCGATTCGACGCGCGCCGCATCGAAATCCGCGGCGGGAGGGTGCGGATCGAAGACCGCGACACGCCGTTCGAAGCCATCGGCGAGAATCTGCAGCTGGAGTTTTCCGGCCGCGGCGAGACGCTGGAAGGGCGGCTGACGGCCGGCTCCCTTCTGGTCGCGCATCCCCGCACGGGGCCGAGCCGCCTCGCCGTGGCGGCCTCGTTCGTGCTTCGTCCCGGAAGGCTGACCATGCCGGAATTCCGCGTGACGGGAGACTGGCTGGAACTGTCCGGGAGAGGGGAGATCGAACTGAGCCCCGCGGGCGAAACGACGCCGGGCGTCCTGCTGAGGAGCGAGGTGACGGCGGCGGTGGACGTGGGAGCGGCCCTCGGCTTTTCGGGGCCGACACCGCTTTCGGGGCGCCTTCGCTACGCCGGGAAGATCCTGGCCGGCCCCGACGGCTGGAAGGTGCAGGGAACCGTTGATTCCGAAACGCTTTCCTGGAAGGAGTGGCGTGTCGGCCGTCTGAAAGGACCTATACAGGGCGGATCCGAGGGGCTCCTCTTCGGACCGGCCGCGGGCACACTGGCTTCGGGTCGGTTGGAAGGACAGGTTCGCTTTGCCCCGCGCGATGGCTCGGGCCGTGCGGAGTTCACACTGGCGAACGCCTCCCTCGCTGAGGTGCTCGCGGCGCTCGACCGCCCCTTGCCCCTCGCCGCTTCCGTCGCGGCGCGCGGGGAAATCGTCTGGCCGAAAGGCGGTCCGGGCGAAGCCCGCGGCACGATGGAGGCCACGCTTTTACCCGCGTCCGCGGGAAAGAACGCCTGGCCCGTGGAGGGAAAGCTGGCAATCGGCGTCGAGCCGGGCACGCTGACAGTGGCTCATGCGGAGGCCCGCTCGGGGGGGGCGTCTCTTTCGGCCACCGGCCGCATCGAGCCGGCCGAGGAGACGGCCACGATTCTATTCACCGTCTCCTCGGAAGATCTGGCCCGTTCGGCTCCGCTTGTCGCCTCCTGCGCCCGAACGTTCGGCGCCCACCCGGAGGCGTGGCAGCTCGAGACGATCGACGGGCGGGGGGTGCTTTCCGGAACCGCTCTGCTTCACCGGCACGAGGTCACGGCGGCGGGATCGTTCGCCGCGCCGCAGTTGAAATGGCGAGGCGTCGCGTGGGGCGAGGCGGCCGGCCTCTACACGCTCGATTCCACGACGCTGCGCATCGAGGCAACCCAGGCGCACCGCGATCGGGCGAGCCTGCTTCTCGACGCGACCTTCCCGCGGCGAGGCGAGGGACTGGCTGTTTCCGGGGAGGTCTCGAACTGGCCGGCGACGGAGATCCTCGGCGTGGCGGGTCTCGATCTGCCCGTCGAGGGAGACCTCAGCGGGGATTTCTCGGTCGAGCGGGAGAAGGCGGCCCTGACGGCCCGCGCCCGGGCGACGATGGGGCCCGGGAAGGTCAGCGGATTCGCGGTGGACGGCGGCGAGGTCGAGCTGTCCGTGCGGGACGGCCTCGTCAGCCTGTTGCCTCTCTCCCTGCGCTCCGACGGCGGATCCCTGATGCTCAACGGCACGCTGGCCCCGCACGCGGGCCATGGCGAAGCCCTCGTCAGCTGGAAGGGGATCGACCTCGCCCGTCTGACCGGGGGGGCTCCGCCCGATCGCGGCGCGTCTGGGGCGACCGAAGGAGACGGATCGCTGACGAGCGGCGGAGGGAACTGGCGGTTCGACGGCAGGGCCTCCTCACCCCAGGTGATCGCCGCGGGGATCCCGCTCGGAGCGGTTTCGGGGACGATCGGCTCGGATTTCCGCGCGGTCACGCTCTCTCTCGACGTCCCCGCCTTGCGGGCGCGGGCGGAAGGCACCGTGTCGCTTGAGGCTCCGAACGCGGTCGAGGCCCAGGTCCTGCTGCGCAACACCGAGGTGCAGGCTCTTTTCAACGCGGCGCAGCTCAATCCTCCGGGTGACATCGCGGGACAGGTCTCGGCCACGCTCGCCGTCTCCGGCCCGCTGAAGGATCCGGCCCGGTTGCGGGTGGAGGGGACGATCGATTCCCTCCAGGTGTTCGCGGGCCCGACGAAATTCGCGCTCGAGCGGCAGGCAATCGTTGCCGTCGAGGAAGGCCGGATCGTCCTGCACGACGCGGTCGTCGTAGGCGAGGGAACACGGCTGACGCTGGCGGGCAGCATCGACCCCGCCGATCCGAGCCGGACCGACCTGCGTGCCGACGGAGAGGTGGACCTCTCGCTGCTGGGGGCTCTTCTTCCCGACACGGTGCTCCGTGGGGCGATGGACGTTCACCTCCGCTCCACCGGGCCCCTGATGCAACCCGCGTTGACTGGCACCCTGACGATCGCGGGAGGACGGCTGCGCCGGTTCGATAGTCCGGTGGGCGTGGACGATCTCCAAGCGTTCGTGCAGGTGTCGGGGAACGAAGTGAAGGTCTCGAGCCTGCAGGCGGTTGTCGGAGGCGGGACCGTCTCGGGCAACGGAAGCGTCACGCTGAAGGGACTGGCTCCGGAATCTGTCCAGGCGACCCTGCGCGGAACGGAGATCACCGTGAGCGCCCCGGAAGGGTTCCGCGGAACGTATGGCGGGACCGTTCGCGTGTCGGGCTCCGGTGGCCGCTACCTCATCGAAGGTGATCTCGACATTGCCCGGGGCCTCTGGCGCCGGGACTTCCGCCTTGAGTCATTCGCGCTCGCCTCCCGCATCCGGGAATTCAAGCCCTCCGCAGAAAGCTCCGACATCGCCTCGCGGGTGGGGCTGAAACTCAATCTGCGGGCCGACGATGATCTCTGGATGAAAAACGACCTCGGAACCGTGGAGACCAAGGCGGACATGAAGCTCGGCGGCACGCTCGCGCGGCCCGAGCTCACGGGACGGATCATCGCCCTCGAAGGCGGCCAGGTCCGGTTCCGCCGTGTGGACTACCGCGTCGAGGAAGCGGCCGTCGAGTTCAACGACCCGAGCCGGCTGAACCCCTGGATCACCGTCCTCGCCGAGACGCGGGTCTCCGAATACGACGTGACGATGCACATCTACGGAACACTCGACCGGCTCGACTACCAGCTCACCTCCAATCCCGCGCTCTCTTCCGACCAGATCGTCTCACTGCTGGTCACGGGATCTCCCGCGCCGGTCGGCGCCACGGGACAGGCCCCGGGCGAGTTGGCCCGGGCGTATCTCGGGGGATCCGTCACCGGGATCGTCGAACAGCCCGTGGAGCACGCGCTCGGGCTGTCCACCTTTCGGATCGATCCGATGCAGTTCGGAGCGCCGACCGATGCGAAAGCCCGCGTCACGGCCGGCAAGCGCGTCGGGCCGGACTTGCAGGTCTTCTACTCCCAGGACGTCGGAGGGGCCAGCGGACAGATCTACGGGCTGGAATACGCCATCACCCGGCATCTGCGCGCCTACGCCGAACGCGGGGCGCTGGGGGGACTCGGCGCAGACCTGCGGTTCCGGACGCGATTCACACTGGGTCGCGTCCCCCCGCCGCCTCGGCCGGACGAACCGGGTGGGCCGCGGGCCCACCCGGTGCCCAAGCCGGTGACGAAGATCGTGTTCGAGGGGCAGGGACCGGACGAGGAGCCGGATCTTCGTCGCCGTGTCGGGGTGCGCGTCGGGGAGAACTTCACTCGCAGACGCATGTTCCAGGGTGCCTCCAGGATCAAGCGCTGGTATCTCGAGAAAAGCTGGCTGGAGGCGCGGGTCCATCCGGAACGGATTGAGACTCCCGGCGGCATCGAGTTGCGGTACCGCATCGACCGGGGGCGGAGGATCCAGGTGCGCATGGAGGGGGCGGGGCGCGAGGAGAGGGCCCTGCGCAAGCGCCTCGACGATCTGTGGCAGGAGGCGCTGTTCACCGAGGATCTGCTCGACGAGGCCGAGCGCGAGATCGCCGCGTTCTACCGGGACCGTGGCAACTACACCGTGCTGGTGGACCGCGCGGTGGAGGACCGTGCCGGCAAGGCGCTCATCGTCACGTTTCGGATCGATCCCGGAGAACCGGTGCGCGTGGGATCGGTTCGGATCACCGGCAATGCGGCTGTTGGAGAAGAGCGAATTCGCCGGCAGATGCTTACTGTTCCCGACACGCGGCTCACGCGCCGCCTGCTGCGGCCGAACATGCTCGACGAGGACCTGGCCGCAATCCGCCAGCTCTACCGGGAGAAGGGTTTCCTCAGCGCGCAGGTCGAATCGGCCCTCACAGTCAGCCCTGAGGGGACTGTCGCGATGGTCGAGATCCGCATCCGGGAAGGAGATCTTTTCCGGGTGCGGTCCATCCTGTTCGAGCAGGCCGACACGAACATGCCGCGGGAGGAACTCCAGCCGCTCGTCCCGCTGCGCGAGGGAGATCCCTACGGACCGGGCCCCGTCGCCGAGGGCGAATCCTCCCTGCGGCGAATGCTCGATCGGAAGGGGTATGCGGATGCGCGCGTGACCGCGAGCTCACGGGAAGCCGATGGCAGCGTCGAGGTGGTCTACGAGATCGCCGCCGGACCCGGGATGACCGTGGGCGCGGTGCAGATCGAAGGGAACCACCGTACCAGGGAGGAACTGATCCGCCGCGAGCTGAAACTGTCCCCAGGAGATCCGGTCAGCCACGAGCAGCTCCGCGCGGCGCAACAGCGGCTGTACCGGCTCGGGGTTTTCGAAGGGGCATCCGTGGAGGTTCTTCCCCCCGCCGGGCCGGAGGCCGGGGGCCGCCCGGGCTCCCGGATCATCCTGGTCCGGCTGAAGGAATCGCCGAACCTGATGGCGGGCGTCGCGGCCGGGTACGACTCGGAAAACGGGCCGCGGGGCTCGATCGAGTTAGAGAACAACAACCTTGGCGGGAGGGCCCGCACCCTCGGGTTCCAGGCGCTGGCCTCGGGACGGAACGACCGGGTGCAGGCCCTGCTGAAGGATCCCCGCCTGCTGAGGGGCGAATGGGATTCGCTCCTGACGACGTTCTGGGAGCGGGAGGAGCGGGATACCTTCAATTTCACCCGCTACGGTTCATCCTTCCAGATCAGCCGGCGGCACACGCCGCGCCTGACGAGCCTGTACCGCTACACCTTCAGTCTGGACGATGTCTACAATCTGGCGAACGTGGATCTCACCGAGCTCCGGACGCAGACGGGCCAGAAGCTCGAACCGGGCCGCACGCGCCTGGCGAGCGCCGGCGGCGCCGTCATCTACGACACCCGCGACAGTCCGTTCACACCGACTCGGGGCATCTCCCTGTCGGCCGATGCCCGCGTGTTCCTCCACCCGCTCGGCTCCGAAGAAACATTCGGTCGTCTCCTGGTCCAGGGAACCTGGCTGAAGAGCCTGTCGGGCAAGGTCGTTTTCGCCAGCTCGGCGCGGGTGGGCGTTTCCCCTCCGTTTGGGGCCACCACCACCGTGCCGCTTCAGGAGCGGTTCTTCGCGGGAGGCGACAACACGGTGCGGGGCTTTCCTCCCGATCTGCTCGGCTCCAACGTGGACCCGGACAATGACGGAACCGTGGAAAACCCCGGCGGAACGCTTGTGCGCATCGGCAAGGACATCGACAACGACGGGACGGCTGGCTCCTTCTCCAGCCCTCGGCCATTCGGGGGAGAGGCCCTTCTGATCTTCAACGAGGAGTTGAGGTTTCCGATTCGCGGCGCGCTGGGTGGGGTCGTCTTCTACGACGCGGGCAACACCTTCAACCGCGTTTCGGATCTGGACCTCACGGGGATGAGGCACACGGCGGGGCTGGGGCTTCGGTTGGAAACTCCCGTCGGACCCGTGCGGCTGGAATACGGGCGGAAGCTCGACAGGCAGCCCGGGGAAGGCAGGGGTCAGTTCTACCTGTCGATAGGGCCGGCGTTCTAGGTCCGGCCCTTCTCCCCCCCGACCCGGAAGAAGTCAGGCCAGGGAATGGCAGAGTTCGCTTCGGCGAGGCTGGAGCAGTTGCAGGAGCTTCTGCTTGGCGTCCCGCTCCAGCTGGCGAACGCGCTCGCGCGACAGGCCGAGCTTCTGGCCGATCGCCTCGAGAGTCATCTCTTCCTCCCCCGTCAAGCCGTAGCGGTCCTCGAGGATGGTCCGCTCCCGCACGGTCAACACGACCATCACCTCGGAGATAATGGATGTAATCTCCTTGTGATAGAGGTGATCGAGCGGATTGGGGGCATCGGTGTCGGCGAGGAGATTGGAGAGGCGAGACTCCTCGCCGGAGTCGATGAAATCGTCTATCGATCGTTCGCGCTGGTAGAAGGGGATGATCATTGTTGAACCCTCTTCGGCTAAGGTCCCCGACTCACTGTGAGCAAACCTCATACCAGGGGCAACCGCCCTCTGTGGAGGTCAAAATGTCGTCGCGGACCTCAGAAATAACCAAAACTGTCTGCTGGCCCGGCAGTTTTGGCATGGCCAGCGCCAGATTGGCGCGACACATTTGGATGCTCCGAGAGGGGAGGGCACTGTAGGAAATGGGGCGAATTCGAGTTCTTCCAGAAAACCTCGCCAACCGGATTGCGGCTGGGGAGGTGGTCGAGCGTCCCGCTGCGGTCGTCAAGGAACTTGTCGAGAACGCCCTCGACGGCGAGGCCTCCTCGGTCGAGATCGCGATCGAGGCCGGGGGCTGTGCGCTGGTCCGGGTCTCGGACGATGGATGTGGAATGGACCGCGAGGATCTGCTGCTCTCGGTCGAGCGCCACGCCACCAGCAAGATCTCGACACCGGACGAACTCGACGCCGTCCGCACCCTCGGGTTCCGGGGAGAGGCCCTGGCCGCGATCGCCTCGGTGAGCCTGATGACCCTGACGACGAGCCAGGGCGATGGCCCCGGCTGGCGGCTGGAGCTCCGAGCGGGGGAAGTGGAGTCGGTCGAAAGCGTCGTGGCCCCTCCGGGAACGACGGTCGAGGTCCGTTCGCTCTTCTTCAACACGCCCGCGCGCAGAAAGTTCCTCAAGTCCACGCAGCGGGAAGGGGCTGTCGTGGCGGAAACCCTCGCGAACCTCGCGCTGGCGCACCCGGAGTGCGGCTTTTCGTTCTCTTCGGATGGGCGAATCGTCTTGACGCTTCCGACAGGGAGCAGCCTGCGGGAGCGGGCGGTGCGGCTTCTTGCGGTGGAAGATCCGCTGCTCTCGGCGCACTGGGAGGCGGGCGGCATTCGCGTCGAGGCGCATGCGAGCGGGGCGGGGGAGTCGCGTGGGGATCGTTCGGCCCAGAGGATCCTGGTCAACGGCCGGCCGGTGCGCGACAAGACGATCGGCCACGCAATCGCGCAAGTCTACGGCCCGCTTCTGCCCCCGGCCCGGTTTCCGATCGCCGTCGTCGCTCTCGCGGTCGCCTCCTCGGAGGTGGACGTCAATGTCCACCCGGCCAAGAGCGAGGTGCGCTTCCGTAATCCGGGCGCAATTCACCAGGCCGTGACCGGAGCGCTTCGCAGGGCTCTCGGTCAGGTGGATGCGCTGAAGAAGATCGCCCTCGCCCCGGATGTCACGGCGGCATTCCGGGGGCTGGATGCGGTTCCGGAACCTCTCCCCCTGACGCCGTTTGTGGCGAGCCCATCGGGCTCACGGCCAGTCGTTTCCGTGTCCGAACCGGCAGGGACGACCGTGTCGTCCCGGCCTTCGGTGCCGCTGCCCATGGGCGCGGCGTGGACGGTTCGCATCATCGTCGGCCAGTACCGCGATTCCTACATCGTGGCCTCCGACGGGGAGGGACTTCTGCTCGTGGATCAGCACGCCGCCCACGAACGGGTCCTGTTCGAGCAGATCCTGGGGGGCGGGACCGCCCGGGAGGTCCAACCCCTCTTGTCGCCGGCCCTCGTGGAAATTCCCCTGGGGCTGCGGCTCGTTCTCCCTTCGGCGCTGCCCGATCTTGCGGGGATGGGTTTTGAAGTGGAGCCGTTTGGAGAGGGGGCGGCGGTCGTCCGCGCGATGCCGGGGGAGTTCGAGGGGGCCGACCCCGCGAGGCTGCTGCGCGACATCCTGGCAGACCTCGCCCGGGACCGGCAGGTCCTGGACGACGGCGATGGATCGCGTTTTCCGGGAGAGGAGGAAACGACCCGCCGCCGCCGATCGGTGGCGGCGTCCACAGCGTGCCATGCTGCCATCAAGGTCAACTTTCCGCTTGGGCCCGCCAAAATGTCGTGGCTCCTCGATGCCCTCGCCCGATGCAGGGTTCCGAAGAGCTGCCCGCACGGTCGTCCGACGATCCTTCGGCTCACCCAGGAAGGGATCGAAAAGGCCTTCTTGAGGGGGTAGACGGTTTTGCCCCAACCGGCGTATCAGGAAAGGGAGGGGCGGAGGTTCCCAGTTGACTCCCCGGGGCCTCCCGCGTAGATTCCAGGGACTCATGCGATCCCACCTTTCGATGACTGCGGCACTTT
>Ga0315278_10002226_pt1 | contig 17239 bp, 14 predicted proteins | sample YL17G06_0_MG_FD_203880 | JGI IMG/M metagenome (GOLD analysis project Ga0315278, IMG submission 203880) | Sediment microbial communities from Yellowstone Lake, YNP, Wyoming, USA - YL17G06_0 | ecosystem: Environmental > Aquatic > Freshwater > Lake > Sediment | place: USA: Wyoming | collected... | reverse complement strand
CGTGGTATTTATCGTATTTATAGCCAATATTGAAAGGCGGGTCGGCAAATATCAAATCCGCAAACGGCTCTTCGACCTTGTCCAAAATTTCTATGCAATCGCCGCATATTATCTTATTCAAAAACTGCTGCATAAGGGGTAATTGTAATAAGGAAAAGGAAAAAGTGAAAAGGAAAAACGAGCAAAACCCTCCCGGCCAAAAGCGGCCTGTCAGTCGAGCAGTGCAGGCTCAATTATTTTCTGCTCTGTGAAAACCTTGCCGGAGAGATAATCGGCAAACGTTACCTTCACTACCAACGGCTCTTTTATAGCGATGACCTGCGGCGGAGCGTCAAAAACAAGTCTGTAATTGATGATTAAAACGGTAGCGAACCAGCACTTTCGCAGTTCATCCGTCCCGATATTCCATCGGCCAAGCAGCGCTTCTTTGGCGGGCTTATTTAAATCCCAAAGCTCGACATCCACAACCCCCGTAGCTTTGATTATGTCGCCATCCTGGTCTATAGGCTGAAGATATACAATAAGCTTTTTCTTCTTGCCGTCAGGCATCCCTGAGCGGATTTGGCCGTTTTCCTCATTCTCATAAAAACCGGTATAGCGAGTAATCTGAATCCGCTTCAGATTATAAACATTTTCAAGCCTGATTTCTGGTTTCAGGCCGGACAAAGTCTGAACCTGCTGTTTTAACTGCTCATTTTCCGATTCGACTTCTTTAAGCTGTTTGTGCAGTTGTTCCTTGCTCTCGGTTAAAGCTACTATTCTATTCTTCAGCTCGTTAAGATTTTCGCAGCCCCCGGTAAAGACAAATAAAGCCAAAACAGCATATAGCACACAGCGTATAGCGTTTAGTTTTGGCATTTGGAGTTTTATTCCTGCTTTGTTTTGTCCCTGAATATTTCAGGTGCTTTCTGGAGTATTCTGTCGACCAGCCCATATTTTATGGCTTCATCAGCTTCGAGCCAGAGATTGCGGTCGCAGTCCTTTTCAATTTTTTCTGCGTTTTGGCCTGTGTGGTCGGCCAATATCTTGTAAAGCCTGTTACGAAGCCGCAGCACCTCTTTGACTTCGATGTCCAAATCGGTGGCAGGCCCTTCCAGAACTCCGCTTATCGCAGGCTGATGCAGAAGAACCCTGCTGTTGGCAAGCAGAAACCGCTTGCCTGCTTTGCCCCCTGTCAGCAGCACTGCTGCCATACTTGCCGCCTGCCCGACGCAATACGTCGCAACGTCGCACCGCAAAAACTGCATCGTATCGTAAATCGCAAGTCCCGCAGTAATTGAACCGCCGGGCGAATTTATGTAAAAATGTATGTCGTTCCTGCTGTCCTCATTGCTCAAAAACAGCATCTGGGCAATAATTAAATTGGCGGCATCATCGTCAACAGGGCCGCCGAAGAAAACTATCCTGTCCTTGAGCAGTCTCGAATAAATATCATAAGCACGCTCAAACCTGCCTTCCTTTTCAATAACGATAGGCACTAAATGCTGATTGACCGCCATATTTCTTTTCCCTTAAATGCAGCAGCAAAGTAACAAAATCGTTTTTAGACGCTCTTATTTGTCCTGCTTTTTGTCTTTTTTGTCCTTACTGTCTTTTTCTTCTTCCTGTAGAACCTCGTCGATAAGGCCATACTCCTTGGCCTCGTCGGCGGTCATATATCTGTCTCTTTCGGTTTCGGCTGCAATCCTTTCGATAGGCTGACCGCTGTGCCTGGCGAGAATCTGATTTATCATAGTTTTAGCTTTTAAGATTTCCTCGGCCTGTATTTTTACGTCGGATGCCTGCCCAGTTATCCCGCCCCACGGCTGATGAAGCATAATCTTGGCGTGAGGAAGTGCGTGACGTTTGCCCTTTGTGCCGGCAGCAAGCACCACCGCAGCGCCGGACTGGGCCCTGCCGATGCAATAAGTCGCTATCGGAGAACCAATGAAGCGCATCGTATCATAAATCGCCATCGTATCGTCAACCGTTCCGCCGGGCGAATTTATATACAGACTGATTTCGCTGTTCCGCTTAAGATTATCCAGATACAGCATTTTCATAATGACTTCGGCCGCCCGCTGATACGATATTTCTCCTATCAGAAAGACAATGCGGTTCTCCAGCAGCATATCGTCGAGACTCATCTGGCGATAACGCTGATACGGGCCATACTGGTCGTATAAATTCACGTCCTTGATAATCTTCACTTTTCTTTCCGGCTGCTCGGCAAACATTCGTCGATTCCTTACATTAGTTCGTAGTTAACTGTTCACTGGTTATTAACTATCGGCCATTTTTCGCCTGTCGTTTTGCATATTTTCAGTCGCTGCTCTTCTTTTTTTTAGGCGTTGTTTTGCGTTTTTCAGCCTGTTCTTTCTTGTCCGCCGTATGCGTGGCGGATTTATCTTTGGGTTTTTTCTTTTCAGGCTCTTCTTTTTTCTTGGCCGATTTTGAAACTACCTGTTTCTCCTTTGCCGGTTCTTCTTTCGGCTTTTCTTCTTTTTTCTTTGCTGATTTTACGGCGGCCTGTTTCTCCTTTGCTGCTTCTTCTTCCGGCTCGACCTCCGTTATTTTGGCCGACTCAAGCAGTTTTGCGATACATTTTTCCTCACGCACCTGCAGTCTGAACTGGCCCAGTGAGCCGTCCCTGCTCATTTCATCTTTTAATCTTTCCGGCCTCTGGTTCCGCTCGATGGCTAATTGTGCGATACGGCCGTTAATCTCTTCATCCGTTACCTCTATTCCAAGTTTCTCTGCCACCTTGTCCATTATGAAAAATGCTTTGAGCTGCTCTTTGGCCTGTTGTTCACTGCTGGTTTTCAGCTCCTCTAATTGTTCCTCAATCTGCTCGCGGGTAAATCCGTGCATCATCAGATTGGCGTATCGTCTGTGTAACACCACGTCAGACTGGTCTGCCACAACATCAAGCGGCAAATCAAAATTAGTATTATCGAGCATATACTTGTAAATCTGGCCTGTCATATTCTCTCTTGCCATTTGTTCGAATCTGCCTCGCAGCATATCCCGCACACGTTCCCGCAGTTCATCTTCAGTGCTTGCACCGAATCGCTTGAAGAATCCCTCATTCATCTCGGCTGGTTTAAGGTATTTAATTTCTTTGACGGTGATTTTGACGTCGATTTTTTTGCCTCGATATTCCGTTCTGATATACGTTTTGGGGACATCAACGCTCGTTTGCCTGACGTCGCCGATTTTAGCGCCTTTCAGAAACTCATCCAGCTTTGTAACCGGCACCGCACCTATAACGCCGCTTTGCCTGACGTATATCTCAACGTTATCATTTCTCTGCTCTTCTTCAACCCCTTCAATCTTCAGAATTGCATCAGCAATTACCTGGTCATCCGCTTCGACCGCACCGTCCTGCCGCGGCACCCACATGCCGGCCCATTTCTGCAGTTGCTCGATTTCACCTTTGATTTGTTTGTCTTTTACCTCCTGCTTGACCCTTTTTACTGCAATCCCTTCGAGTGCGGGCAGTTCGAATTCGGGCCTCACTTCCACCTCGAAATCAAACTTCAGCGGGCCTGCGGCAGGCATCTCTATCTTTTCAAAATCAATGTCCGGCTCGCCAAGGATGTCCAGCTTGTTGTCCTTGATGGCGGCGTCGCTCGCATCTGACAGAAGTTTTAGCTTGATTTGTTCCGTCGTCTCTTTTCCAAGCCGCTTTTCCAGAAGTCTGCGAGGAGCCCTGCCCTTTCTAAACCCCGGCAGTATTACTTCCCTGCGAAGGGTCTCATATTGCTCATCCGTGGCTTTTTTCACCGTCTCTTCAGGTATCTCCACAACGATTTTCTTTTTGCACGAACCTGATTGTTCGATTGCTACGGTGTTCTTTACTGCTTCACTGTGCTGCTTATCTTCGGCCATCTCAATGCTCCCAAAATCTCAACTCTTTAATAAATAAAAATGGCCTCAGGGTTTCACAACCCTTTAGCCTGTTTTCTCAAAATTTCTGCCCGAACATCCGGGTTTATTCATATCGGTGACCAGCGCCAAACTACAATTTAGTCGGTAACTCGCCGATACTATGTCTCTTTATGAAAGATAGTCTCGGAAAGCGGGTGATGAGGCTCGAACTCACGACATTCACGTTGGCAACGTGACGCTCTACCACTGAGCTACACCCGCAATTTAACTGAAAGTATAAAGATTAACCACCCGCCTTTCAAGCGGTTTTTTTGAGAAAATTTTCGCGGTTGTTATTATCGGCCAAATCGCAAAAAAACAGTTTTTAACTGTTGCCTGCCGACAAAATTCTGGTATATCTACCGTTTTTATAATTATAAAGTTAATAGTAGTAAGGAGACTTCATTTGAACCACGAACTATTAGTAACAGGCGGACTGGCCGCTATTATGGGCCTGGTTTTGGTGCTGCCTTTCTCAGTTAAAAAGGTGGAGGAAGAGCTCGAAGCCTTTCTCTTCATTATGGGCATTCTCGCAGTGAGCGTCTCGAAGCTGTGGAGCTGGCATCTGGTTGAAGAAGCTCTCGTCGAGCCGATTAAAATTACTCTCGCTGTTTTTTTTGCAGGTCTCATCTTCAAACTCATACGTCAAAAGGTGGGGATATGGGCAACCACATTTGCGAAAAAGTTTGGATACAGTGTTCTGTTTTTCATAATTGTCGTCGGATTAGGTTTGCTTTCCAGCGTTATTACTGCAATTATCGCCGCTCTTGTTCTTTCGGAAGTCATAAGCGCATTGCGCCTCTCCAGAAGTCTTGAAGTCAAAATCGTTATTATATCCTGCTTTTCTATCGGCCTCGGTGCGGTATTAACACCTCTGGGAGAACCACTTTCTACAATAGCGGTTTCCAAACTCAAAGGCGAACCTTATCACGCCGACTTTTTCTTCCTGTTCAAGATGCTCGGGCTATGGATAACACCTGTGATTTTGGGCCTTGGGATACTACCGGCATTTCTCAAAGATAAAGGCGAAACAAAAGGCGACACCCTCACCGAAGACAAGCCGGAAGGATTTAAAAATGTAGCAATCAGGGCATTAAAGGTTTATCTCTTTGTGCTCGCATTGGTGTTTCTTGGCACAGGCTTTATGCCCGTCGTCGACAAATATCTGGCGCATGCGCCCGCTGCCGCTCTTTACTGGGTAAATATCGCTTCTGCTGTTCTCGATAATGCCACGCTCACCGCTGCCGAAATCTCCCCTGCTATGTCCCTATACACAATAAAATGCGCCTTGGCAGGACTTTTGATTGCAGGCGGTATGCTCATTCCGGGAAACATCCCGAACATTATTTGTGCCGGCAAATTATCCATAAAAAGCAAGGAATGGGCAGCTTTCGGCATTCCGCTCGGAATGGTAATTATGATTGGATTTTTTATCGTCCTGATTCTTGTGTAGGTTCTGTGCGGTCATTTTCCGGCTAAAACAATCTCAACGCAATTGTATTATTACCGGCCGGAATGTGCGCCGCGACCTGCTGAAAATAATGTAAAAACCCTTCAATACAGCCAACTCCAAAAATTTCCTCACAATCATAGTTATATAAATTACGGGTTGTCAAAATCTGTTGTTTGTGGTAAAAAGCAACGGTCTTGCCGTCTGACGCAAATATGATTTGGAGGCTAAACAGTGGCATACTCAATCGGTCTGGATTTCGGCACAAATTCCGTTCGGTGCGTCATTGTCAACACATCCGACGGCAGTGAATCAGGCAGCGCCATATATGAATATGAAACAGGCGAGGCAGGAATTATCCTCGATTCATCCGACCACAATCTCGCCCGACAGAACCCCGCTGATTATATCAAAGGCACTGAAGCTGCAATTACTAAGGCGATAAAACAGGCGAAACGGGACAACAAAAAATTTGACCCTGCTGAAATAATCGGTATCGGCGTCGATACTACCGGCTCGACACCGCTGCCGGTCGACAAGAACGGGACGCCGCTGGCTATGCTGGCGAGGTTCAAGAAAAATCTCAATGCCCACGCCTGGCTCTGGAAGGACCATACCGGCCACGCTGAGGCAGCAGAAATTACGGCTCTTGCGAAAAAAGAACATCCGGAATACTTAGCTAAATGCGGCGGAACATACTCCTCCGAATGGTTCTTCAGCAAAATCCTTCATTGTTTGCGCACCGACCCGAAGGTTTTCGACACTGCTTATATCTGGGTCGAATGTGCCGATTTTATCCCTGCGGTGCTGACCGATACCTGCACACCTGATAAGCTAAAGGTTGGCCGCTGCGCAGCAGGACATAAAGCAATGTTCAATGATAACTGGGGTGGCCTGCCCGCAAAAGATTTCCTTGCGAAACTCGACCCCAAATTGGGCGAACTTCGCGACCGCCTTTACAAAAAAACATATACTGCTGATAAATCGGCGGGAGGCCTGACTAAACAATGGGCGAAAAAACTTGGATTAAAAGCAAGCATCCCCATCGCTGTAGGAGCTTTCGATGCGCATTTGGGTGCAATAGGTGCGGGAGTAGCACAAAACAAATTGGTCAAAATTATCGGCACAAGCACCTGCGATATAACGGTCTGGCCTAACAGCGAAAATTTAGCTGATATTCCCGGCGTCTGCGGAATAGTTGACGGCTCAGTCCTGCCGGGCTTTTTCGGGCTTGAGGCGGGACAATCCGCAGTCGGGGACATCTTCAACTGGTTTGTAAATTATATCCAGCCGGGTGGCAAATCAATCGGCTCGCACAAATCGCTTACGGAAAAAGCGGCGAAACTAAAGCCCGGCCAATCAGGATTACTGGCCCTCGATTGGAACAACGGCAACAGAACCATCCTCGTTGACCAGAGACTTACCGGCCTTTTGTTAGGCCAAACCCTGCATACAAAGCCGGAAGAAATTTATCGGGCGCTTATTGAGGCAACTGCCTTCGGCGCACTTACTATAATCAACCGTTTTGAGGAATACGGAGTTAAAATTTCTGAGGTAATAAATTGCGGCGGAATCGCAGAGAAAAATCCTTTGCTGATGCAGATTTACGCTGACGTTACGGGCAGGGAAATGAAAATTTCCCGTTCCGCCCAGACCTGCGCTTTGGGTTCTGCTATCGCTGGCGCCGTAGTGGCGGGCAAGGTGGCAGGCGGATTCGATAATTTCGCCGATGCTCAAGCAAAAATGTGCGGAATGAAAGATATTTCCTATAAGCCCAATCCTCAAAACCACAAGATTTACCGCCAGCTTTATGTCCTTTATAAACAACTGCACGATGCCTTCGGCTTGCAAAGCTGGTCAGGAAAATTAGCCAACGTAATGAAAGAATTGCTGAATATAAAAGACAGCGTCATTTCATAGAGGAACTTGTAATGCTTGAACAATTAAAACAGTTAGTCTGCGAAGCAAACCTGCAATTACAAAAACAAAATCTTGTCATATATAGCTGGGGCAATGTCAGCGGCATCGACCGCGCAGCAGGCATTGTCGCCATAAAACCCAGCGGCGTTTCTTACAATGACCTGACAGCCGGCAAAATAGTGCTTCTCAGCCTCGACGGCAAGATTGTCGAAGGAAACCTGAAACCATCGTCCGACACGCCGACCCATCTTGAGCTTTACAGAAACTTCAAAAATATCGGCGGAATCTGCCATACTCATTCACCCAACGCCACAATTTGGGCGCAGGCAGGACGAGAAATACCCTGCCTTGGGACAACTCACGCAGACAATTTTTACGGGCCCATACCCGTTACAAAACCGATGACTAAGCAGCAAGTCGAAACCGATTACGAACTCAATACCGGCAAAGTGATTGTCAAAAGATTTGCCCGTTTGGACCCGATGCACATACCCGCCGTCCTTGTTGCCAATCACGGCCCGTTCACCTGGGGAAAAAACGCGGCAGAGGCAGTTGAAAATGCCGTTGTCCTTGAACAGATTGCCCAAATGGCCCTTGGCACTATCTGCATAAACCCAAAACAAAAGAAAATCTCCCAGGTTTTGTTAGACAAACACTACCTCCGCAAGCACGGCAAAAATTCTTATTATGGCCAGAAATAATATGAAAGAGACATTAACTCCCAGAGAACGAGTTTTGACGACGCTGAATCACAAAATTCCGGACAGAGTTCCCATAGACCTCGGCGGATTTCAAAGCGGTATCCATCGAAAGGCATACGAAAACCTGCTCAAACATCTCGATATAAAAGACGACAATATAAAAATCCTCGACTGCGTTCAGCAATTAGCTGTGCCGTGTGAAGAATTATTGCAGCGATTTCACGTTGACATTCGTTATATCTGGCCGCACGGACCTGATAGTTTTGACGACAGCATAAAGAAAAACCGCCGCGGCGGCAGATTATGGCACGACTTCACAGACGAGTTCGGCGTTGTATGGTCTATGCCTGATGACGGCGGCCTTTATATGGATATATCGCATCATCCCCTTGCCGAGGTAACGACAGACCAGTTGCGGCAAAGGCCCTTCCCTAACGGCGCCGACCGCACCCGTTTCAGCGGCGTCCGCGAAAAAGCCCTTGCGATACGCAAAAAAGACTATGCCGTCTCAACCACTATCGGCGGCTCAATGTATGAATATAGCTGGTATCAGCGAGGCCTGGAACGCTGGTTTATGGATATGATTGAAAACCCTGATTTCTGCGAGGCACTTCTCGATAAGATGTTTTTCTTCTGGAAAGACTATTACACCGGCTATATGGCTGAGGTCGGCGAACTTGTCGACGTTGTGCAGATTGGGGACGATGTGGCCGGCCAGTATGGGCCGATGTTCTCGCCCGATTTTTACCGCAGCATTATAAAGCCCCGCCTGAAAAAACTGATAAGCCATATAAAATCGCTGACATCGGCCAAAATATGGTATCACACCTGCGGCGGATGCACCAAACTGCTGCCCGATTTGATTGAGTGCGGAATAGACATCCTCAATCCCATACAGGTCAGCGCCGTCAATATGGACCCGAAAATGCTCAAGGAAAAATTCGGCAGCAAGGTCGTGCTTTGGGGCGGCGCCTGCGACACCCAGCATTTTCTCCCCTTCGCGACGCCTGCGCAGGTGGCCGAGCAGGTCCGCAAAAACATCGAGATTTTTAAACCTGGCGGCGGCTATATCTTCAACAATGTCCATAATATCCAGGCCGACGTCCCTGTGGAAAATATTATCACTATGTTCGACACCGCTTACGAAGCCGGTTTTTACAAGTGAGGAAATAGTTTTGCCGGAGTATAAAAATGAAACTGCAAAATTTCGAAAAGAAAACCGCAAAGATTCGTGAAAAATTCGAAGAGTTTAAGAAAAAACACTCCAATCAGCTAAAAGACCGCCTTAATCTTTCCTGGAGCAATTGGGGCTTCGGTATGGAATCTCTGGCTGATTCCGCCAAAAGATTGGCTGCTGCCGGCATAAAATTTATCGAGCTGCACGGCAACCACTACGGCCCTGATTTGGGATATAAGCCCAAAGAAACGCTGAAAATCCTAAGCGACTGCGGCATTAAGGTGGCCGGAATATGCGGGATGTTTTCTGCTGAAAATGACCTCTCGAGCAACAGCGGCATTTGCCGCCAGAACGCTGTCGACTATATCAAACGTGAGCTTGATTTCGCTTCTGCTGTCGGCGCAGGTTATATGCTGATTGTCCCCGGTGCGGTGGGCAGACCCACACCTTATGACAATTCCGAGTTCGACCGCTCAGCGGCTGCATTGCGGCTGGTGGCCGACCTTTTTGTCGAGAAAAAAATCAAGGCCGCCGTTGAGCCTATCCGTGCAGCCGAGGTCAGCTTTTGCCATACAATCGCAGATGCGAAACGTTATATTGAGGCAGTAAATCATCCCGGCGTCAAATACATAAACGGCGACGTCTACCATATGCAGGTCGGGGAAAACCACATCGGCGAGGCACTGCTCGATGCGGGCAAGCAGCTTACAAATCTTCATATGGCCGACAGCAACCGCTGTGCCCTCGGCGACGGCTCGCTCGACCTCGACACTATAATTATGGCCCTGTATATCATCGGCTATAACAAGCCCGGCTGTTATGTTACCCCTGAGCCGCTCGGCCCCGGCGGCGACCCTTACCCGGCTATGCACGGCAAACCCAATCCCAAATTATTAGACAGAATGGTGAACCAGACCGCCAAATATTTCAGAGAGCGTGAAAGTTCTCTGCTGGAAGGATGACAAAATGGCACCTCGCAAAAAAAACATTGAACAGGCATACGTTGCGGCAAAACAGCATTATGCGGAGTATGGAGTCGATACGGACAAGGCGTTGAAAAAACTGGCTGAGATTTCCATATCGCTGCACTGCTGGCAGGGAGACGATATTACCGGCTTTGAGAACCTCAAAGCAAAATCGGGAGGCGGAATTCAGGCTACCGGCAATTATCCCGGCAAGGCCCGCAATGCGGACGAGCTCAGAGCGGATTTGGATAAAGCGATGAGCCTGATTCCCGGAAAACATCGCCTGAACCTGCACGCCAGCTACGCCGAGACCGCAGATAAAAAAATCGAGCGTGACAAGTTGCAGCCTAAACATTTTGCCAACTGGATTGATTGGGCCAAAACCAGCGGCATCGGCATCGACTTTAACCCCACCTGCTTCGCACACCCCAAAGCTGACAGCGGTTTCACTTTATCCAGTTATGATGACGGCATACGCAAATTCTGGGTAAATCATTGTATTGCCTGCCGCAAAATCGGCGAACACATCGGCAGCCGCCTCGGCAACCCCTGTGTAACAAATATCTGGATTCCCGACGGCTACAAGGATATCCCCGTCGACCGAAAAAAACCTCGCGAGATTCTGAAAAAATCGCTCGATGAAATCTTCGCGGAAAAAATCAGCCGCAAATACAATCTCGACTCAATTGAAGGCAAACTCTTCGGTATAGGCTCGGAAAGTTATGTGGTCGGCTCCCACGAATTTTATCTCGGCTACGCCATCGAAAACAGAAAACTGCTCTGTCTCGATACCGGCCATTTTCATCCCACGGAATCTGTCGCAGACAAAATTTCATCCGTGCTGACTTTTCTGGACGAAATCCTGTTACACGTCAGCAGAGGTGTGCGATGGGACAGCGACCACGTCGTAATTTTGACCGATGAACTGCGAAGCATAGCCGAAGAGCTTGTGCGAGGCGATTTCCTCAAACGGGTGCACATTGGGCTGGATTTCTTCGATGCCAGTATAAACCGCATCGCCGCCTGGGTTATCGGCACCCGCTGTATGCTCAAGGCGCTGCTGCTTGCTTTATTGGAACCTGCGCAGAAACTACGCAGACTTGAAGTTGAATGCGATTTTACCAGCCGGCTCGCATTGCTGGAAGAATTGAAAACTCTGCCTTACGGTGATGTCTGGGATTTCTACTGCCTGAAACAAAATGTCCCTGTCGGCCCCTGCTGGCTCGATGCCGTCAAAGCCTACGAAAAGAATGTCCTTTCCAAAAGACGATAGCTTATTTGGGAAAATACTGTGGAAGGTTTTCGCTGGTAACCAAACGCACGGGAATAGTAATTTCCCGCAGGTCGGGGTCGGTATAAGTCAAAGTTTCGCCTTTTAATAATTTGTCCGCCAAACTGACGCATTGTTTTCCCATCTCGTAAGGTACCTGCTGGATGGTTGCAGCGAGGCTGCCTGCCCTTATAGCTTCAATTGCTTCGGGGTCGGCGTTGAAGCCGACGACCAATACATCATTGATAGGCGATTTGCCGGCGTCCCGCACCGCCTGGACGGCGCCTAATGCCATTGGGTCATTCTCACAGAATATTCCGACAATTTCCGGATGGGCTGTCATCATATCCTGTGTAACACGATATCCCTGGTCGCGGACATCGTTTGCACAAAGTGTCGATACCACCTGAAACCCAAGCTGCTGAATTTTTTTGATGAAGCCTTCGCCTCTTCTGACGGCATAAATATGACCGGGCATACACTTCAACACGCCGACTTTTTTAGTGTTGTTCGTTCGTTTCTCAAGCTGTTTTGCCATATAATCAGCAGCTATTTCTCCGCCGCCGAAGCAGTCGGAGATAACAATAGCATCGTGTTCCGAGCCGCCGCTGCCAATGTCGCATATAACCACCGGAATACCCATATTTTTTGCTTTTTTGACCACTGGCGGCATAGCAGATGGTTCGCACGGCGAGATTATCAGCGCGCTTATGCCGCGGGTAAGCAGGTTCTCACAGCCTGAAACCATAAGGGCTGAATCATATTTCTGGTCGTGCAGTTTATACTCGAAACCCATCTGCTCACATCCTTCGCGGACGCCCCTCTCCATATCCTGAAAAAAATTCGGCTGCATATCAACAACCGAAAATCCTATAACCCTTTTAGTGTTACCGGATCCGGTTTTTTTGCTGCAGCCGGCAGCAAAAACCAAACAAACAACAATGCAAAGTATAATATTCAGCAGGATAAATTTATTTCTCACTGATAAGTTCTCCTTTATTTTTCAACGGATTTTGAGCCTGTTCAATCGGTAATATCATATATTTTCTTCTTAATCCGTCCAGAGAAAGTGCGATAAGAAGTATTCCGCCGAGTGCGATTTTCTGCCAGTAGCTTTGCACCTGGAACATATCCATCGCATTGTAAATCACCGCAAATAAAATAGCTGCGCCGAAAGTCCCGGCTAAAGTGCCTCTGCCTCCTTTGAGGGTTGTTCCGCCTAATACCACTGCTGCGATAATCATAAGCTCATAGCCCGATGCGGTATCGGCCTTTGCTGACCAGAGCCTTACTGCCAAAGCAATCCCGCCCATAGCACTAAACAGCCCCGCCATCGCAAAAACTAAAAGTGTTACCCCTGCAACATTTATGCCTGAAAGAATCGCCGCTTTTCGGTTGCTGCCGACGGCAAAAACATATCTGCCGAACGGCGTGCTGTAGAGCAGAAAAAATCCAGCCAGATAACAAAACAGCATCACAATGAAAAGCAGCGGCACATAAGCGAAACTATTTCCCCAGGACGTAAAAACCGCATCCGTCGACTGCACCGGCTTATTTTGTGTATATATATATGCAAAGGCACGATAGACCCATAGCGTCCCCAGCGTGGCGATAAAGGGCTGGATGCGGACTTTGGTTACAATAAGACCATTAATCAGCCCGAGCAAAAATCCCAGAGTAAGACCGGCAGCGGCAGCACCATAAAAACCGAGGACACCAATGAGGCTGACCGTAACGCTGGCGGTCAGAGCCATTGTCGAACCGACCGACAAGTCAAATGCCCCGCTGATAATGGCAAAGGTCATACCGATAGCAGCTATGCCAATGGGTGTGCATTGTAAAAGAATATTTGAGATGTTATTTACCTTGCGAAAATCCGGATTGATAACTGCAAACAGTATCACCAGCACAGCCAGCATAATAAAAATGCCCGCTCGTTCCCCAATGAGTCCTGATTTACTTAAGGCCTTTTTCATACCCTTTGCGCCCAAGCCCAGGCAGGTGTGTAGAACTTGTTCTTTAAGCCATCCATCGAGACCGCCAACAAGAGAATTATGCCGAATACCAGATACTGATAAAAAATCGGCGTATTATGGAGATTGAGACCGTTGTTTGCGATAGCGACCAGAATTGCTCCTGCCATTGTGCCGAAAAGCCTGGCCTTGCCGCCTTTCAGACTTGTTCCCCCCAGCACTACAACCGCTATTACCTGCAGTTCAAATCCAAGCCCGCTGGTGCCGCTGTTGACGCCCATCAACTGGGATGTTTGAATCACAGCAGCAATTGCTGTGGTAAGCCCCACAATTGCAAAGACGGCTATTTTAACTCTGTCGACATTCAGGCCCGAATATATTGCAGCCTGTTCATTAGAGCCGACCGCACAGATGTGTCTGCCAAAGGCCGTGTGATTCAGGATAACGTAAACAACGACAAAAACCGCTATCATAAGAACCATAGGAACCGGAAGGGAAAAAATGTAACCGCCGCCGAAGAATTTGTAGGCGGCTTCTCTGGCAGGTTCGGTAATAATGTTAATGTCCCTGCCCTTTGTGTAAATCAATGCCGCTCCGCGAACTATTGTCATCATAGCAAGGGTCACAATAAAGGTGGGGACTTTTAACTTTGTAATGATAAGACCGTTGAGCAATCCGATTCCTGTGCCTATGGCAAGCGACACGGCAATGGACTGAAGGACAGGGCTTTCGATTAGAGTTTTGGCGCCAAAACAGGCTGCTAAAGCAAAGACCGACCCGACCGAAAGGTCAAAACCGCCGCTGGTTATTGCCAGCGTCATCCCGGCACCGGCAATCGCAACAACAGCAGCCTGATTGATAAAGTTTTTGAAATTGGTCAGGGTCGCAAAATTGGGACTCGACAGGGACAGCCCGATTATACCGATGATTATGACTATAAAAAGCCCGAATCTTTCCCAGATTTTCCAGAATTGCTGCTGATTCATTTCCTAATTTTCGCTGCCAATTATTTTTTGACCCACTGCACAGGCCACTATGTTTGTTTCCGTCATTTGTTCCTTACTAAGATAACCGGTAATCCTGCCGCGATACATCGTGATACATCTGTCGCTCATACTGATAACCTCCGGCAGGTCCGACGAAATCATAATTATTGCCACACCTTTTTTCGCCAGTTCATTCATCAGCGAGTGAATCTCGGCTTTGGCGCCCACGTCGATACCTCTGGTCGGCTCACATAATATCAGGAGTTTGCAGTCCGATGCCAGCGCCCTTGCCAGAAGCACCTTCTGCTGATTACCGCCGCTTAAAAAATCAATTTCCTGCTGCGGCCTGTGATAACGAATGTCAAGTCTGTTTGTATAACTTGTCAGAGTGTCCCTTTCTTTCTGAAAGTTTAATCTTATGCCGAGCCGACCTGATAGTTTCCCGATGATTGTAATTGTCAAATTATGCAAAACCGATAGCCCCGGGAAAACACCATTTTCCTTGCGTTCCTCCGAGACAAAACCTATTCCCATCTCTATTGCTTTTCGGGGACTGTTTATTTTGGTCTGTCGACCATCCAGAGTAATTTCGCCGCACTCTATGGGCAAAAGCCCGTAAAGCGCCTCAGCAAGCTGCGTTTTACCGCAACCCATCAGACCAGCCACACCCAGAATCTGCCCGCGTCTTACATCAAAGGAAATGTTTTTCAAGCTGTTCTGAAAATTTAAGTTTCGCACCGAAAGGGTTATTGCCTGCGAATGGCCGGAATTTTTTGCAAATGACGATTTGATGTCCCTGCCGACCATAAACCGAATGATTTCTTCCTCATCGGTCTGCCTGACGTCTTTGGTGGCAATAAACCGCCCGTCACGCAGAACCGTTATCCGGTCTGATACGGCAAAAACCTCTTTCAAACGGTGAGAAACAAACAGAATCGCCGCTCCCTGCAATTTTAACGTGCGCACAATCTCAAACAGCTTCTCTGCCTCCCTCTCGGAAAGGGCCGCTGTAGGTTCATCCATTATTATAAGTTTGGCCTTGAAGCTCAGTGCTTTGGCAATTTCAACCATTTGTTTCTCGGCAACCGACAGACCCTCAACTATCGTTTTCGGGTCAATCTCAACACCGAGCTGTTTTAATATTGCTTCGCTGTCGGCTGTAATTTTCCGCCAATCGATGAATGGGCCTTTCTTGGGTTCGCGACCGATATAAATGTTTTCAGCAACACTAAGGTCAGGGAGCAGATTAAATTCCTGAAAAATAACACTGATACCTGATAATTGCGATTGATGCGTGCTTCTGAAATTTATTTGCTTGTTACCGAAAATAATTTTCCCGCTGTCTGCAGCAAAAACCCCGCCCAAAATTTTTATCAGGGTGCTTTTGCCGGCACCGTTTTCACCAACCAGCGAATGAACTTCGCCCTCGGCAACATCAAAACTAACCGAGTCGAGCGCCTTTACGCCCGGGAAAACTTTGGTTACAGCCGTTAGCTGAAGTATTGAGTCCATAGGAATGGTTAGTATAACTGATAAATTATCTTATATCCATAGGCTTTAGCCGGAGGGTAAGGTCGGCAGAATTCGAAAAAAACGGCACACAATAACGACTACAGGTTCTTCAAAAGGACATTAGCCGATGATTTTTCAATAACTGCACCGAACTTCTGCAGGGAGTCGGATAATTTATCAAGCTCGTTTGATTTAATCACGGGAACGTTTGTGCTGCCTCGCTGTTCGAGCCGGTCGATGACGAACTTTATCGTGATTTTATCAACATCAGTAGCTGGCTGGTAGGTAAGTTCCTTGTCCTCGCCTTTCCGGGCCTCCGACAGAACACCTGATTCTGATAGCTCGTACAAAATCTGTCTGACAAGCCGAACAGGTATGTCCAGCTCGTGCGAGAGCTGCGAAGCGTCGCCGGGTTTTTCCCCACAGCAGAATCTATGCACGAGCCTCTGCGTGATAAACAGCGAAAGCAGCATTTTGAACGAATGACTTACTGACAGGCAATCCGACTCAAATTCATAAGTCTCGACGTTTTGATATGCAAATGATACTTCTGCACCGAACAGAACAATACGCCAGCTTGTCTGAAGCCAGAGCAAAAACAGCGGCAGTGCTGCAAAACTGCCGTAAATAGCGCCATATTGTGCCACGCCTATCTGGAAATTTATATAAATCCATTGAACAATCTGAAAACTTGTGCCTGCGACAATACCTCCTATAAAGGCTGATGTGAATCTCACCTTAGTATTTGGCATAAAGACAAAGATAAACGTGAAAGCAACCCAGACTGTTACATAAGGCAGCAGCTTCAGCATCAGCCAAAATGCCGGCCCGAGGTTTTGCAGCAGCGGGATTTTCTCTATGATGAGTTTTATCTGGCTGCTTACAAAAAGTGTCATACTTCCAGAGATGACCAGAAGGATTGGACAGACAAGCATTATGGACAAATAATCGCTGAACTTCCTGCCGAAACTCCGCGGCTTTATCACACCCCATATATCATTGAACGAGGTTTCGATGCTGCTCAATACGCTGATAATAGTCCAGAAGAGGAATGCAACACCGATACCTGCGATAATTCCGCCGTTCGTGCTGGCAAGCAACGAATTAGCGAAATCGATGATTTTTATGACTATTTCTTTCTGCCCTTCCATCTTTGCAAGCAGTTGCTGCTCGACCTGTGTCTGCAAATCAAACCCCTTGGCAATTCCAAACATCACGGCGATAACCGGCACAATCGAAAGCAAAGAGTAGAAGGTCAGTGCTGAGGCCTTGAGCTTGCAATTGTTTTCGTCAAAGCCGCGAACGGCAAGAGCAATTATCTGGATAAGCCGGATGACAAATGATTTGCCACGCGAGTGGTCCTTCGGTCGGATTCG
>Ga0315278_10002225_pt1 | contig 17247 bp, 11 predicted proteins | sample YL17G06_0_MG_FD_203880 | JGI IMG/M metagenome (GOLD analysis project Ga0315278, IMG submission 203880) | Sediment microbial communities from Yellowstone Lake, YNP, Wyoming, USA - YL17G06_0 | ecosystem: Environmental > Aquatic > Freshwater > Lake > Sediment | place: USA: Wyoming | collected... | reverse complement strand
CAACCTTCAGCACCCGTTTCTCGGGCGGCACAATGATCTCACGCATCTCGGTGAACACCTTCCCGTTCGCAATCGTGAGCGCCTCGACAAAGAAATTGGGCATGTCCTTCTTTGTCACCGCGATCTCCTCGATCGCGCTCTTGCCTTTCATGGCAAGCACCTTCGGTGCCAGGCAGATCCCGTTCGCAGGGCGGATGAACAGCAGGACCGTGCTGTCCGCAACGTCAACATTCACTGCCAGCTTCACCTTGTCGCCCGGCTTGTACTCGCGCATGTCGGGCACAAGCTCGATCTCGTTGAACCGGTAATTCCTGTGGTCATTGCCTTCGCCCATGATGCAGAACACATAGCCGCCCTCGATCTCGTGCTTCGCCGCGTCCGTCACCTTGTACGACAGGCGGTACTGGCCTGCCTGGGTCGCCTTCATCTGCTGCCGAGCAGTGCCCTGGTCGTCCGTAGCAAGGGTCCATTCCTGGACCACGGTCTCGATCGGCACACCGTTGGTATAGGTGAGACGGTAGAGATTGAGCGAGCCGGAGCCCTTGACGGGCTTGTTGTCGAGCGTCTGGGCGCAGAACGACGCCCCAACGACATCGCCCACGCGGTAATGGCCGCGGTCAACCCACGCATACACCTTGAACGGCTTCCGCGCCACCAGCACCGTGCCATTGCCGGTGATTGTCCTGCGCGACTCGTCCGTCACCTCGGCCGTGATCTCGTACCGGTGGTCGGTGTCGCCATGGACCTGCCTCGCAATGGCGGTGTCAATGTCGATCTTGAGGATGCCGTCCTTCGGAATGGGCACCTCGGCCTGTGCAACGACTTCGGGCTGCGGCTCGCTCCGGTACCACCACCAGAACACCGGCCGGCAGCATCCCCAGCTCCGCCAGCCGGGATACCACACATAATCGCAGGCGAACCACCAGTACCCCGGGCCGTAGAACCAGTCCCAGATCCCCATCGGATACCAGCAGGATGAATAGCTTGACCGCAGGACCTTGTACTTCACCTGCCCCTTTGCCACCGGCGCGCCGAAGTAATACTTGGCTTTCACCGTTGCGGTGATCTTCTCGCCCAGCATCACCGGCTCGGTTGGCGCCTCGACGGTCACCTCGAACTCGGGCTTCTTGTATTCCTCGACGCGGAAGGTGCCGCCGCCTTGGTTCCGCACATACAACTGGTACACGCCCAGCGGCGCTCCCTTCGGCAGGTAGTACTCGCCCGCGATGCCGCCGTAGTCATCGGCCGTCACATTCTTCTCGAGCACGCGGGTGCCGTTCGGATCGTGAATCTCGACGACGAAAGCCTGGTTGGCGAACGACGAGGTGTCTTCCTGGTCGTATTTCGCATGCCGGACCCAGAACTTGAACTTCACCGCCTGGTCTGGCCGGTAGACCGGACGGTCGGTGATGGTGAACACCTTGGTCTGGTTGTACTCCTGGTCGTAATAATTGCCGTACCACATGCCGCAGAACCCGAGATAGGCGAACCTGCCCTCGGCCGACGTGGCGATGACAAGCCATTGGTACTCGGGGTTAATCATGTTGTTCGTCGCGACAATCTGGCCCTGCGCATCGGTCGATTCGGCGAAGTCCTTGGTGAGGATGTTGTACGACCTGCCCAGCGTGTTGATGAGCTTGTTGTCCACCGGCTCGGTCTTATAGCCGAAGAACTCGACGTTCATCTTGGGCAGCGCCTTGCCCGATACGGCGTCGGCAAGGTAGAAATACACGCCTTCGTCCAATTGTTTCTTTGCAATGACCGTGTCGTTCACCCAGATCAGGATCTTGCTCGTGTTGCCGTCAGGCATCTTTGCGGTGAGCATGTAGGCCCCCGGCTTGGTCAGCGGGGTGTGGATGGTGACACGCTTGTCGAAATGGTTTGGCCGCGGCTCAAGCTGCTCAGTCCATTCGGCCACTTTGCCTCCAAGGTACTTCTCCTCCTTCTGTGACACAATCCGCCAGCCGATGTTGTTGATGTCGATCTTCTGCCAGTTCAGTTCCTTGGGATTGGAGGCGAGATGCTTCTTGATGTCCTCGAGCAGCAGCTTGTCCTTCACCTCATGCGCCTCGAAGGACACGCTCGTGGCATTCCGGAACCGGAACTCGATCGTGGCGCCCTTCCCGGCCGACATTGCCATGACCGGCTCGAACATGCCCCAGTTCTTCAGCACCTGGTCAACCTGTTGCTGCTTGTAGCCGTTCTGATTCTTGTAGTGCTCGATGCTCCGGCGGAGGATGGCGACGCTCTTGTCGAACTGCCGCCGGTTCATGTAGCTCGAGCTGAGGCAGCCCAGCGCTTCTTCGCCATAGCCGCCCGACTTCGAGTCGGCAATGGTCTTGAACAGCGCGATGAAGTCCGCGTCTTTTGGCAGCTTGAACCGCTTGATGCCCGTGGCGAGCATGGCAATGGTTTCGTCATCGGCCAGCGTATGGACGGCAAAGATGCCGCTCTCGTTCGTAAGGGAATCGTTCTGGCTGTCGGCCCACGCGGGCGACGCCATCATGGTCTGCACGTCGAACTGCGCCTGGAGGAATGTCGCGTAAGTATACAGCGCGCGGTTTGACTGGCCGGGATCGACCGACATCGCCTCGTTCACCAGCCAGCGCCAGCGTTCGCCGTCCGACTGGGCCGCCGTGTACGACTCGGGTATCGCGTGGAACACGGGCGAGCCATCCTCGTTCACGGGTGCACCATGCGTCTCGCCGCCGTTGTAATACCCATAGTAGCCCTCCTCGTAGTCGGGCAACGTGGCGAGGTCGGTAAGGCTCTGGAGCCGCCATGCCGCCCGGCGGCCGCGATAGTCGAGAAGCATCTGCGCATGGTCGAACAGGAAGTCCGCCGCACGGGCCTTGTCCGTTTCCTGCGGGATGAGCACGGTTGCCTGGGCCATGAGCTGGAGGGCGCGGACTCGGTCGCGCTCCCACGAGTTCACCATCCGGCCGCCGCCCCGATGGCCTCCACGCTCGAACGTGCCGGCGATGATGAAGCCCTGGTGCCAGTAATTCTGGCCGCTGTACAACGTTGCCGCAGCCTGGAGCAAACGCCAGTTGTTCGAGTGTGCTGCAATGACCTTCTCGACCAACGTGTCGAATTCGTTCAGGCGGTTGAGACTTTGGAGGCAGTGGACGGCCTCGACAAGGTCGTTGCCGACCTTGCGCGGGTCGTCATCCCGGTCCAGCGCAAGTTTGCTAAACAGGGTGAAGGCGTCCTTGAAGTTGCTGTTCTGCTGCGCCTTCAGAGCCTTCCAGCGCATCTCGGCCATTGAAGGCGGCACCGCATCCCCGCCAAGAACGGTCAGGGCGATCAGTCCTGCAATCAGTGTGGTTCCCATCATCGGTGTTTTCATCGTCGATACCTTGTGTCAGTTAACGAACGTGAGCACTCATAAACACTACGTACAAAACCCGGAACCGGTTGACCTGCCATCCCCTCTCGCCTGTCCCGCCCCGCGGCGGGAAGAGAGTACCGAGGAGTGTGTCTCTTCTCCGTATCCCCCTTAGTAAAGGGAGCCAGGGGGGTGTCTCTTCCTTCCCGCTGACGCACATTCCCCTCACTATGGCAATGCCGCAAGGAACTTGTCCGCGCTGATAATGCGGACCGGGCCACGGTTCACATCCACGCCCGGCTGGCGGAGAACCCGATACATGAATGGCACCGGCACGCGTGCCGCGAGATATTGGAGATGCGGCGACATCTCCTGGTTGCCTGCCTTCACCTCGACGGCAAACCACGGCTTCTTGCCCGCGGTAACAATGAAATCCACCTCGCGGCCCTGCACATCGCGCCAGAAATACACTTGGATGTCATGGCCCTCTGAGTCGTGCAGCCAGTGCGCCAGCTTGAGCAGATGGCTGGCCAGGAGGTTTTCGAACCGGGCCGCCTCGCTGTGCTGCACCTCGGACCAGTCCCACAGGTTGTCTTGCCCACTTGGCGCGGCCCGCCCACCAGCACCATCTTCTCGCGGAGATCCGTCAGCACGCGAACCGCGATGTAACGGGAATGGATCATGATCTTATTATACCAAAGTCAAAACTGTTTGTAAAGAAAGTTGACGTGGTCAAATGTACTAGTCCCAGAAATAATGCCAGGCATAGGCCAGTTCGCCGGGCTTGCCCGGTGCAAGCGTCACGGTCCACCTGATGGAACTGACACTGTTCACGTGCCAGCACCACCAGGGCCAACTGTACCAGTACCACCAGGGCTGCCAGCCCTCGGGCCGGTCGTCCGTGCACCATTCCGCGTCCTCGATCTGCTCGAGCTGTGCGACATCGTTCGAGCCGCTGGCCTCGTCAACGCTGCCGATCAGGTACCGTTTCACCTCGACCTCGACTGGTTTCTTCCCGAGATTCACCAGCCTGAGCGTGCCCGTCAGGTCAATGCGGGCAAGAGTGCAGCCGTTCCAATTGAGTGCATTGGCCACGCGTGTTGTCTCCGTGTCCGTCTTGCGCACGTTGATGTCCACCGCAGTGGTGAGGGTGACATCGGCCGCGCCGCCTGCGGGCGTATACGTCATCATGCCCTGTGCAACGATGGCGTTGTCGTTCATCAGCAGTGCCGGCGCGGTGGTGAACGGCATGGCCGAGGTGTTCTTGAGGCGGATCTTGTGGATCACCTTCGCCGCGCGCATCTGGCGCGCAACCTCGTTCTGGCGCGATGCGTCGAACGACCGCCACGCATACGTCGGCGGCGCAACCGGGATGGCCAGGCTGTAGACGTCCGTGTAGGGCACGGTAAACTCGGCAACCGGAACAACCATGCGGTCGCCCTTCCGCAGGGTGACATGCTCGACGGTGAAGACGAACAGGTCCTCGCGCGGGCCCGAGCCGACAATCTCCGGCCCCAAATCCGCCGACACGCCGCCGGATACAGGTGGCTCGTAGCCGTGGTCATACGGCATCGCCACTTGCGACATGATGGCATTGTGGAACCCGTAGGCGGTCTGGGCATCGGGCCGGAAATGAGGAGAGAGCTGGGCAACGGTCTGCTGCAGGCCCATCGGGTCAAGCGTGTCCTTGAAGGCAAACGTGGGCACGCCCACGACCAAGTGCATCGTGACGTTTGACAGGTCGGCAAGTTCGTTGATAATCGTGCCCTGCAGTTTGACCGAGGCAGACCCTTTGCCGTCCAGCGACACGCGGTAATTGGGTATCCAGCGGAGCCCTTTCTGCAGGTAGATCATGCCGACCTGCACCTGCCGCGATGCGGGCAGGTTCCGGCAGTCGAGGCGGAGGGTGAGGATGCCCTGGTAGTCGTCGTTTGTCAGGACTGTGCGATGGCTGCCGGGGAAGGTCACGCCCTCGATCCGGTCCCATGAGACGGCCTTGACGCCCCCCTCGGTCTTGAGCAGCACGTAGCTGCTGCTGACCGATCCAGTTCCTTCCTCCTTCGGAATCTCGAGCACGGTTGCCGGGTAATTCGATGCGGCGTTCACCTCCTTTATCAAGACACTGCCGCCCACATTCGCCGCGATCAGCTCCCTGATCGAGAGGGCGGCATGGGGCTTCCCGACCACATGCTTCCCCGCCGTCACCGAGACCAGCGGAACCGACCGGTCGGCCGAGAACGGCCAGAAGGTGCCCAGCACCGGCATCGGCAGGCCGTCCAGCTCTGCCTCGCCTGCCGGATTGACCGCGACTGTGCCTGCATGCTCGACAAACGCATGGCCGTCCTTGAACACCGTGACTTCCCTGATGGGCATGTCGCTGGCGGCGGCAACGCCGGCATATGCCGCAAAGGCCAGAATAGTTCTACTCGTTCTCATCGTCATCTCCTGCTGGTGTTACAAGCAGTTTCAAGGCACTCCACAAACAAGTACACGGGAATGCGGGAGTTGTTGCACAACACATCGCCAATGTGCAGGCGCGGCACCTGCCTGTGCCATACACCTCTGTGCGCGCAAGTGACCAACGCGGCATGGATTGGGCGGTGGAGATCCTCCACGCACAGGGATTCATCGCATTGCCGCGTCCATCAGTGTGAATCGGTGGCCAGACACCGCCTGTAGCCGCAGCATCGTGCTGCGTTCCATCTTCTTCTATTGCGGACAACGAACGCTCAGCGATAGACGCTCGGCTACTTCTCCACCACCTGGTAGGCCTGGCCCTCATGAACGAAGGTCACATTCCGGCCAAGAGCCAGGACGGCGTTGTTTGCAGGCGACTTCTTCATCAGGTCGAGGTACTCATCCGAGCCGATGACCACACGGACAACCTTCTGCGTCGGGTCGAACTGGCTGTCCACCCACTGGTTGCCCGCGCGCTGGTAGAAGGCGCGGCCTGCAACGAACTGGACTCGTGCCTGGACGCTCACCCGTTCGCCCTCGTCGTTGTAGTAATGGTCCTGCGAGCCCCCGTTGTCGGCCTTCAGCATCCGCTGTGCCTCGACCGAACGGCTGACCGCCATGCCGCCTGCGGCAGGTGCGGCCTCGTATGCGTCGGCCAATCTCGCGCTCTCCCTGCGGTAGTCCGCATGCGGCTTGATCTCGTCCGTGATCAGGAACGACGTGTACTCGGTGACAATGCCGAACCGGAGGGCAAGCGAGGTGATCTCGTCCACAAGTTCCTTGCCTGCTCCGTTCTTCCTGACCTGGTCGGTGAGGAAGCCGATCCGGCGCTGTGCCCAGAGCCGGCCGAGGAACATGAAGTCCGCGGTGACATTCGTGGCGAACTCGAGGCTGTACTGCATCGTCGCCGGGCCGTCCAGGAAGGTGCCGCGGAGATCGAGCGTGCTCGGGCCGCCCGGGGTGTACTTGCCGACGAGGATCAGTTGCGAGTTCTTGAACAGGTCCGGCAGCTTCTCGGGGTACTGATACGACAGTGTCTGGCCGGCAAACGATAAGGACAGGCTCGTCAGGACCGGGTTCTGGATCGAGCTGTACAGGCTCGAGACCTGTGCCTCGATGTCCTCGCTCTCGCGGACATAGAACGGCAGGCCGTGCGAATCCATCGCGAGGACATCGAGCAGTTTCGTGTTGACATCGGCGCCGACGCCGAAGGTGAAGATGCGGGTGGCCTGTGTGACATCCTTTGCCGCCCGGCCAAGGATCTTGGTGATGTCCGTTTCGCCCACGGTGGGCAGGCCGTCGGTGAGGAAGATGATATACTTCGGCCTCGAGCGGTCAAGGGCCTTCACGGTCTTGAGCGCCTCGGCCAGTGCGTCATCGAGGGAAGTGCCGCCGTTCGCCTCGATCCGTTCCGCGAACTGGGCGGCCTTGCCGATGTTCTCCTCGGTCGCGCGCACATGCTCGGGATTGAACCTGGTCACCGTGTCGTCGTACGGGATGATGGAGAAGAAATCGCCCGTGTTGAGGTTCTTGACCACAAACTTGAGGGCGTTCCTTGCCTGGACAATCTTCTTGCCCTGCATCGAGCCTGACTTGTCCATGCAGAACACGATGTCCTTGGGCAGATAGGGGATCTTCTGCTGGGAGCCCCAGAGGTCGGGATTGAGGAGCAGGAGGAAATAGCCCTCGCGCTTCGAGGCGCCATCGAGACTCGAGAGCACGAGGCAGTCCGGCTTGCCTGATTCGCCCAAGGTGTAGTAGATGATAAAGTCGCGGTCGGGCGTCACATGCTCCTCGGTGTACTCGCATACCACCTCGGTGTCGCTGACGCGGGTGGTCTTGATGCTGTGCGAGGGCGAGTAGACGCTGCCAATCGGGCTCTTGGCCGTGATCCGTGCCTTCACGCTCACCCGCTCGAGCGGCGTGGCCGAGAACCGTTCGGTGTTCAACGGGTACACCCATTTGACCGTGCGGCCAACGCGGCTGAGCAGTTCCTGGTAGCCCACCTTCACGTTGATCTCCTTCCCGGCCGGGAAGGGGAACACGCGGGTCTTGTACATGCCGTTGCCCAGGTACTCGAGCAAGGCCGGGTCCCGCTGGCGGCGGACATAGTCCTCGTAGATCTCCCGCGCCTTCTTTGCATCCATCAGTTCCGCCTCGTACAGCTTGTCGTCCATGACCACCTTGAGGCTCGAGATGCTTGCGCCCGAGGGGAGTGGGAAGAGGTACTGTGCCTCGATCTGGTACGACTGCGGGTTCCTGAATGTCTGGTCAATGGCGATCTCGGCCTTCTGGTCGGCAATGGTGGCAGTGACCTGGTGATACTTGATCTCGAACGTCTCGCGCAACGGGGGCATGGGATGCGGATAAGGCCACGGATGGGGCCCCGGCCACGGAATGGGGATCATCATGCCGTCCGCGCACGCAAGCGATGCGGCGCCTAGGACAACCAGTGCGATGCGGAGCAGAGTCTTCATAGCCGTCTCCCTTAAGCGGTTACCGACGGGATAGCACCCGTCCTATTATATCATACACGGCTTTACAAGGTTTGTTGCAGCCCAATTCCCGCGGCAGTTGCCAGCCAAACCGGCTCCTACCTCATTCCAAGTGGGCGGCCACGCCAGTGGGCGATCTTGTGGAATCGCCGTCTGGAGACGGTTCTCAACAGTATCCGGTATCCTGCCCGCCCGCCCGGTACCGGCAAACAGCTCCGCACCCGCCATGCGTTTGACCGAGACCGTTGGACGGATTGTTACTCGATGTGCACATCCTCCAGATGGAGGTCGTCAAGTGCTTGACGAATGTCCGACTCGAATGCCTTTGCCATGTTTGCGTCCATGGTAACACTGAAACTGATCCGGATCTGCAGGTCCTGGCCTGTCTTCATCTTTGGCAGGATCCTGGTGCCAAGCCGGTTCCACATCTCCGGCGGCACATTCCCCACGATCCGGAATGTTCTCGTCTTCACACCGGGAGGCTGTTCCTGCTCCGCTTGTTTTTCTTGATCGAGTTCCGTGGTGGTTTTAAATATGTCGGTGCTCATATCAGCACCTCCCAATACCCACCCTTGTCTGGGCGATGCGGCAGATGAGCCCTTTGTGAGCCCATTTCCCCACCAGTGGACTGGAGTGTGACGCTCACATTTGAGACGGGGTTCTCCTCTCGGATGAGTTGTTAGTGAACCATTTGAGATTGTCCCATATGTCCCATAAATATCCCATTACAGAAATCAGTCCTGCGCGGCTGTGGCGACATTGCAGACACTGAGGGAATCGGCGAAGTCATAGGAGATGAGTTGGTCCGGAGGCGTGTTGCTCCATGCCCGTTCCTTGTGCGAGAATTCCTTGATGGCAGCGCACGTCATGCGCCCGAACCGCTTGAGCACGCGTTGTACGGTGTCACGGTCTTCATCGGACAGGACGGCCTTGTCAGGAGCACGGGTGGCCTTGTAGAGGGTGCCCACCGTGCCATTGGGGTAGTCCTTCTGGGTGCAGGCAAGGTCGCCCGAGGCAACGAGAGCATCAAACAAGGACTCGTAGCGCTGGGGCACGGGGCCAAGTTTCTCGCGAACATAGCACGCGCCCGTGATCGAAACACTGCTTTCGGCGAACGAGAGGAAATCGGCGTAGAACAGCAGCTTGTTAAGCTTGGTCTTCCATACACCGACATGCTGGCTGAGCGCGACCGCCGCCTCGCGGAAACGGGCAAACGAGAATGGCCGGTAGCCGTTCAGTTCGCCTGGTGCTCTTGACAGGATGCGCTCGAATGCGCCTTGGACAGGATCCACCACAGTGGTGCCGAGTGCCTCGGCGAGCTTGCGCCTGACGCTGGTCGGCAAGCGGTGGCCATGCGTATCGAGCATGTGGCGCATGCAGGCCGCATCGTTGCACGAACGAATGATCTGATTGTGGCTGGCGGTGGGCAACGAGCCGTTTTCATAGCGGTGCATGGTGATTGCGCCGAATCCCAGCACGAGCGAAAAGGCCGATTGGCTGAGGCCGTATCGCTCACGGATCGCAATCAGCTCGGCCGGGGAGACAATGCCATGGCGTGTGCGGTAGGCATCGTATGCGCGGAGCAGGCTGGCGGAATCGAGTTCCTCGTCGAAGATGTCACGGTCGCGAGCGTCAACGCGCACACGGGCGCGGATCGTAATGGGCTCTCCGCGCACCGGATAGGTCTCGTCGCGCTCGACGATCCGACACTGGTTGTTTCTAGACATCATCACCTCCCGGTTGACCGCTGCCGTGCGGGAATCTCATGGGCTGCCGAGCCTTGTGGAACGAAATCAGTTTTGCCGGCCTGCGTTCGCCCGCCACGGTCGAAAGATAAAGCTTGATATAGACCAATTCACCCGCAATATGTTTCCCAAACACCCATACTTCGCCGGGGAATCCATGATTCTCGGGCAGCGGGCCCTCGCAATAGAATGCTGGCGAGAGCGCGAACACAGCCTCGTTCGCCGCCTGAACAGTCAATCCCAGTTCGGCGAGGCTGTCGAGCCGCTCCTTGCGCGGCACGAAATCAATGCCGCCGTTCAGGCGGGCAGCCTTCTTGAACCGCTTCAGGAATCCGGCAATCTGTCGCCGCACCGGCACTGTGGGTGTCCCATCCATAGTTTATCAAATGATAATACTTTTGTCAAGTCGGCGTGTATCTCGCGACATTTTCGCGTAGCATCATTGGCTTGGTCATCGCGTTCACTTCGAGCCAGTAGTGCTGGATTTTCTTCACCTCATGCCAGGGGAAGCGTACCGGATCACGGATAGGCTCTTCGAGTGTGGGCTTTGAGGCACAATTCGTCACCACGTAGAGCCAGTAGCAGTCACGCCGGTCATCGGCAACGCGGCGTTCGTTGGGCGTAAGGAGAATTGTTCCTGTAGCGTCAGCGATTCCCTTGATCTCGATGAGCCGGAGTTCGCCCGAACTAACGTCGAGGCTTGTAACGTCGTAACCAAGGTCCTTCTCGTGAACATCATAGACCTGGCGGCCTTGGGCCATGAAACGGGCGATGGTCTCAGGCACCACACGGCGTTCCTGCGCCAGCGCCCTTCGTTCGACCAGCATGGCAAGGTTGAGCTTCTTGGATGCAAGACCCTCCAAGGCGTTTTGGCAAATGGCCCGGAATTGGCGTTCGTCAACGTTCTTCAACAGGCGATCTTCAAGGTCGGCATCGCCGAGTTTGCCGGCATAGTAGTCGCGGAGCACGCGCTCGACATGGGCGGCGGGCAGCATTTCACCAACCACGTTGAAGACCGCATCATCATCGAGGGCGTTGCGGATTTCCTGGAGCTTCTCCAACAAGCGTTGCAGAACGCGACCCTCGATGGTGTTGGTCGCTACGAAATTGAAGATAAGGCAGTCTTTGCGCTGGCCGTAACGGTGAATACGACCCATGCGCTGTTCGAGGCGGTTGGGGTTCCAGGGAATGTCATAGTTGAACAGGATATGACATCCCCAGTGAAGGTTGATACGTTCGCCTGCGGCCTCAGTGGCGACAAGAACCTGAATTTCTCCTTCCCGGAACTGCTGCTCGGCATGGAGGCGTGTGCCTGGCTCGTCACGCGATCCGGGCTTCATTCCACCATGGATGAATCCCACTGTGAAGCCCCAATCCTTGAGCTTCGACACGAGATAATCGAGCGTGTCCCTGAACTCGCTAAACACTAACAGACGCTTGTCGGGATGATCGAAAAACCCTTCCTGCTGCAAAAGCGCCTTCAACCGGGAGAGTTTGGCCTCTGTCCCGGAATCCTCTGCTGCCTGGGCTTGTGTTGCGAGTTCGACGAGGCAGCTGATCTCCTCGCGGACCTGGCTGGCGTTGCCTGCAAGCGTTATCGCCTCCAGCATTTCCTCGAGCCGCTCGCGCTCAACGTCCTCCATTTCCTCGATCTCCTCGGCAGAGGGGAGATCGGGAGGTGCTTGGCCAGCAAGCACCTGGGCGTGTTTGAGGCCGTCCTCAAGACGCCGAGCACGTTTGTACAGACTGTGCCGCATTGCATAGGTACTGGACGCGAGACGGCGCTGATAGAGCGACATGAGGAATCCAACTGCCCGTGCCCTACGGTCTTCACCCTGCGCCGCGGCCTTCGCGCTCTGTTGTTTCACAAACCGCGTGATATCCTGATAGAGCTTGCACTCGAGTCCATCCATCTGAAACTCGACGCTCTTCGGAATACGCTTGGTGAATATCTTCTCAGCCACCCAGGTGCCGTCCGACCTGCGTTCAGGGAAGTAGACCATCGCCTCCTTGGTACGGCGCAGGTAGAATGGCGCACGACGGCGGTCCATCGCCTGCCGGATGGACACCACATCGGCATAGGCGTCTTCATCGAGAAGCTGGAGGAAGAGGCTGAAGTTGTCCGGATCACCCCTGTGAGGTGTTGCGGTCAGCAGCAGCAGATGATCGCTTGGATCACGAAGCAGCTCGCCTAATTTGTAGCGAAGGCTCTTGTGCGTAGCATCAGACGCCGACATGCGGTGTGCCTCGTCCACGATGACGAGATCCCAGTGGACTTGGCGAAGGCCGGGCAGAACATCCTGCCGCTTGGCAAGATCCAGGGAGGTGATGATGCGTTTCTTCTCCTGCCATTGGTTGAAACCAAACTGTTCACGGATGTCCGCACCCTTCATCACCTCGAATTTCGCCTCGAACTTCTCCCTGAGTTCTCGCTGCCACCGGAAGGCAAGGTTCGCCGGACAAACAACGAGAATACGTTCGGCCAGCCCACGTAACTCGAGCTCCCTGATGAGAAGACCGGCCATGATGGTCTTGCCTGCGCCAGCATCGTCCGCCAGAAGAAAGCGAACCCTGGCGAGTTTGAGCAGATAGTCGTAGACCGCCTCGAGCTGGTGGGGCAACGGATCCATGCGGGAAATCGAGAGACCAAAGAACGGGTCAAACTCGTAGGCGATGCCGAGCGCGTAGGCTTGAATGCCGAGTCGGAGCAGTTGACCGTCGCCGCTGTAGTCCATGGCCGCATCGAGAATGGTGAGTTTCTCGATGTCCTGGGAGGTCAGCGTGACGTTGCGGAATCTCTCTGTCCGAAGACCAACAAGACCGACCATCCACATGCGCGAACCACCGCCTGACTATTCTTCATTAGCCGTCAGTTTCCTCAGAATAGTTCGCCGTGATCGCCGCGGCCTCTGCCTTCACCACATCCCTCAACCACGCCGGCTCGGTCACGCGGCAATGCTTGCCGCAGGACAATACAAACCCCTTTACCCACTCCGGATTCATCGCCTTGAAGGTCGCCTACAGCGCGCCATCGGCCAGGCTCTTCCGCTCGATGCTGTCCCATGCTTGCACCCGGTCGGCATACTCGGAATCAAACACGAGGATAATTGTCTCCGCATTCCTCCCATACTGCTTCCAGAACACTTTGTACCAGTGGTCCTGGGCATCGAAGTCATCCGGCGGCGTGAACCGGATCTTCTGCATCGCGCATTCGAGGAACCGGTCAATCCGAAACACGCGCCGCTCGGCATTCTTGTAGTCGAAGCCGATCAGGTACCATTTGTCGTGGTAGTACACGAGGCCGAACGGGTTGATCTCATGCGCGTCGGAGACACCATCGCTGATGCCGAGGTGCCGCACCGTGATCCTGCGCGACTCGAAGATCGCCTTGCGGATCAGGTCGAGGAACCGGAGGCCGTTTGTGTGAGCCGGGATATCGAAATGGAACCGGGTGCGGAACCAGTCAACCTGCGTTGCCAGCTCGGGCGGCAGGGCCTCGCGGAGCTTGTCGAGCGTCTTGGCCACCTGCACGAGCGAGAAGCCGATCTTGGGCGAGTAGGCCACGGCAAGGATGAGATTGATGGACTCGTCCGGGCCTGCGCCTATGCCTTTGAGGTGGTACTTCGGCTCGAGCCGGACGCCTTTTCCCGGCCTGCGCTCAACGGTTACCTTCGTCGCGTTCTCGATCTTGTCGAGGTCGCGGAGGATGGTCCACTCGGTCGTGCCAAACTGGTGGGCGAGCCAGTCGGTCGTATGCCAACGGTGGTCGGACAGGAGTGTAATCAGGCAGATCAGCTTCTCCGAGGCGGTGTAATGGTTCTCGGGATACTTTCGATTCGGTTTCCGCGTGCGGTTCATGGTGTCTCCATGGTGACGTTCAGCGAAGCAGCCCCATTATAGGCTTGAGCGGGCGGAAAGTCAAGCGGCTGCTCCCGGAAGTTGGATTCACCACTTGCCACTTGCGACTTGCGATCTGTGTCTTGCCGCTTACCACTTTGGTCATTTCCTCTTGGCTCGGATTGCCGCGGAGCGCTGTTTCAGCTTGACTGCCTCTTTCTTTCGGCCGGTCTTCCTGTAGAGGTCGGCGATGTTGTCCAGGCAGATGGCGACTAATGGGCTGTCTGGCCCGAGGGATTTCTCCCGGATTGCGAGTGCACGGTGGTACAGCGGTTCAGCCTCATCGTGTCGGCCTTGGTCGGCATACAGGCCGGCAATGCCTACGAGATTGTATGCAACATTGGGATGATCCGGCCCGAAGGTCTTTTCAGTGATTAAAAGAGCAAGGGTGTGGTAGTGCTCTGCTTTCGGGAATTGACCTTGAACCCTGTACAGCTCGGCCAAGTCTTGCAGGCACCAACCCAGATAACTGCGGGATGAGCTGGTGTCCTTCCCGATGATTGCCTGGGCGCGCAGGAACAGAAGCTCGGCATCCGCGTACTTGCCCAGGGCTGTGCGGATGGTTGCAAGGACTATCAGGCTGCGTGCCACAACAGGATGATCCGGCACATGCACCTTTTCCCTGATGGCCAGTGACCGGATGCAGAGCTGTTCAGCTTCCGCATGAAGACCTTGATAATTGAACATGGCGGCAAGTGCGTTCAGGCTCTTGGCCACCTCGGGATGGCTCGGGCCATGTTCCTTCTCCTGGATGGCCAGCGCGCGCTGGAACAGGGGCGTTGCCTCTGCCCATCGGCCTTGCTCGTCATACAGGTTGGCGAGCTGATACAAGTCCCCGGCCAGATCGGGATGGTTGGGACCGAGGTGCTTCTCCTTTGTAGCCAGAGTGCGCCTGTACATCGGTTCTGCTTCCGTGTAGTGGCCGCGGCTGACATACATTGCAGCAATAGTTTTCAGTATTGACTTCACCTCAGGGTGGTCCGGGCCGAGGGCCTTCTCCTTGATCGCCAGTGCGCGGCAGATCAGCGGCAGGGCCTTGTCCAACCGGCCTTTGTTGGAATGTATCACCGCGAGTCGTATCAGGATTGCCAAGAGGTCGGGATGATCAGGGCCGAAGACGTGTTCCTTGATTGCCAGTGCGCGAGTGAAGCGCTGCTCGGCCTGTTCATCCTGGCCTTGGTTCTGATAGAACAGAGCAGTGCGTTCGAGGTCGTCTGCCACGGCCGGATGATCCGGGCCGAGGCGTTTTTCGCGTATGGCCAGGGCACGAATAAAGAGGTGCTCGGCCTCCGCATGTCGGCCTGTTTTGCCACGGCACGCCGCGAGATTGTGCAGGTGCGTGATTAATACGGGATGATCAGGCCCGAAGAGTGTCTCGCCTATGGCCAGGGCACGGGTTAAACACCGCCCGGCCTCCGCATACTGGCCTTGAAAGTAACAGGACACCCCGAGGAGGCCCAGGCTTACGGCAGCTTCAAGGGAGTTCGGTCCCGTTTCCTTCCCTGCGGCATCGAGTGCTTTCCTCGCAAGGTCGGCTGCCCGGTCGTACTTGCCTTCTTCATACGCGGATTCCGTTTCCTTATGGAGTGCATCCCATGTGAGGTCCTTTCCTTCCGTGTCCTTCCGGAATTCTTTTGCCAGTGTGACAAGGGCACGGCATGCGCGACACTCCTGTGTCAGACTTGGATTGGTTATGAAGAGGTCGGGATGCGTTTTCGCCATTTCGCCCAGGAGCTCCAAGCTTCTTATATCGGCCGCATTGGCCTTTGTTGCACGAATGAACTGCCTGGCTGCATCCTCAAGCCGACCCATGCCTTGGTAGCAGAGGCCAAGGTTCTTGAACGCATTGCTTCTCAACGGATCAAGTCTTGTGGCTTCCTTGAGGTATGGCTCGGCCTCGGCGAATCTGCCCAGCATGTTCAACGAGAACCCGAGGTTGTTGCGCACAAAGTACAACAACGCCGGATCATCGGTGGGTTTCGAGCATGCCAGGCGGTACGCGTTTTCCGCTTCAGCGTACTCATGCTTCTGCTCCATGATCTGTCCCGTCTTGAACAGGATGAAAGGCCGCTGCGCGGCATCGGGATCGGTATCGGTGTATCTCCTGAGGAACAGTTCCGCCTTCTCCGGCTCTTCCTGCCCGATATAGAAGCAGAACACGTTTTCGAGCGCATGAAGGTATTCGTAGTGCTGTTTGGCAAGATGTTCGAGTCGCGTGTGCTCGACGAGAGTGTCTGTCCGGCTCATGGTGTCCTCCTATTGAAAGCCAGTTGCGGCAACTTGATTTATTGTTAAGAGCTCGTGTAACCTGTGCTGCCCCGTGGTACCTGTAACCTGCCTTGGACATTGAGTCATCATGATTCACCATTTTCCTCTTCCATCATTCGGGCACCAGTATACAGCACGGGATGGACAAAAAGTGTCAGGAAGTCTTGGGAGATTTATGACTTGATGATTGGAAAATTCAGTTGCAGCAACTGAATTTATTGTTAAGAGCCCGGGTGGGGCTTGATTTGACTTGCCCGTAGTCGTGTCTTCACCATCCTCAAGCAGCATGGTCGTACGGCGGTGGTGTTGCCGGACAACATGCTGTTCGAGGGCGGCGCAGGCGAGACCATCCGGCGCGAACTGCTCAAGCAGGCTGACGTGCACACACGGTGACGCCCGCCCACGGGCATCTTCTACGCGCAAGGCCGTAGCGCGCAACCAGCAAACACGCAGGAATGCAGCTTCGGCATGCGCGGCACCTTGACAAACCAGTTCCAGTTCGTTATGCTTGACCAATGGCACGCTATGGCACGCTGTAGATCCATGCGTGAACAACAGGCAACCCGGCAAAGGACAGCATAATGAGGCTTACGATAACAACGGTAGTTAAGGCATTCGGAGTGAAGCGCATCACCTGGCGCGACCTGGTTTTCGTTGTGTGCGCGGCGCTTGGTGCAGCCAGCAGCGTGCATGCGGGTGTGTCGGGATACGCGGTTGTCGTCAGCTCGTCCACGTACGCAAAGGCCGAATGGCGGACTGTTGCCGATGGGCGGATGCCCTACACCAATCACGGAATAACATTCCCCGCCTTCATACTTGACACGCGAGGGGGGGGTTGAGATGCTGGTGGTATGCGGCGCGCGACCCGCAGGCATAGGGCAGCACACCATATGGCGAATGGTGGAAGCACCGGCTCGGGTATGATGTCAAGGGTCAGGTATAATGAAAGGCGTAGTCAAGAGAAGTGTGCGCGGATTAAGGAGACGCGCACGCGGGACATAACCAATGCGGCCCGGTAGCGGGCCAAGGAGACTGCGCCATGTGGTATTGCGGGATA
>Ga0315278_10002223_pt1 | contig 17253 bp, 18 predicted proteins | sample YL17G06_0_MG_FD_203880 | JGI IMG/M metagenome (GOLD analysis project Ga0315278, IMG submission 203880) | Sediment microbial communities from Yellowstone Lake, YNP, Wyoming, USA - YL17G06_0 | ecosystem: Environmental > Aquatic > Freshwater > Lake > Sediment | place: USA: Wyoming | collected... | reverse complement strand
AAGACCGTGTCCACCGCCAACAACACGAGCTTTAACTCCTTCGCGCAGGCCTTCTTCTACTCTCCGTGCACCGTGAGCATGAACAACACGAATAACTACGCGGGGCAGGTCCTAGGAGGCACGGTGAGCATCGGCAACCAGTACACCATGACGTTCCGCCCTGTCCTGGTTCCCGGCTACGGGGACGTCACCTCCTTCCGGCAGGACATCGCCTACGTCCGCGAGGTCTCGTGACCTCCCCGGTCTGAGCGAGCGGTCGGGCTAGGGTTCACGGCATGAGCGATGCATGGCTGCGGGCGCTCGTCGCCCTGCCCTTCGGCCTGGCGATCGGGAGTTTCATGACCGTGGTCACCGACCGGATGCCGGCGAAACAGTCGGTCGTCTCACCGCCTTCGCGGTGCCCGGGATGCGGGGCGGCCATCGCGTACCGGGACAACATCCCGGTGGTCTCGTGGCTCCTGCTCCGGGGCCGGTGCCGCAACTGCGGAGAGCGGATCTCGGTCGAGTACCCCTTGATCGAGCTCTGCACCGCGGCGCTGGTGGTGGGGGGGGTCGCGCACTTCGACCGGATATGGATCGGGATCATGGTGGCGGCCTTGCTCGCGATGATGCCTGCGATCTGCGTGATCGACATCCGCCACCGGATCATCCCCAACAAGCTCATGTACCCCTCGCTGATCGGGTTTCCCGTGTACGTCGTCGTGGCGTGGCTGTTCCACGGCGGAACCGATCCCGTGCGGGCCGCCGAGGGGTTCCTCTTGTTCGGAGGTGGGTTGTTCCTGGTGGCGTTGATCAGCCGGGGGATGGGGATGGGCGACGTGAAACTGGCCGGCATCATCGGGTTCGTTATGGGGGCCATCGGCCTCCGCTATGTGGGCGTGGCGGCGGGCGCGGCCATCCTCCTGGGAGGGTTAGGGGGTGTCGTCGCTCTGCTCTCGGGGCGGGGCCGGAAGTCGGCGATCCCCTTCGGTCCCTACCTCGCAGCGGGCGCCGTCGTGGCGGCTTTCTTCACCGAGCCGATCGCCGACTGGTATCTGCAGCGTTTCCTGACGCCCTAGCCCGCCCGCACCACGCCTTCAGGGTTGGGGAACCCATGCCGAAGATGCGAGCGCAGATGTTTGACAACGACTGCCACCTAGTGTTTCGTGAGCAGGCTCAATGGGTCGAGTGTGTCCGTATGAGCTCAATGTGGCAGATGTGCAACATGTGGCATTTGAGGTACCCAAGGATCGGCACCTGATCGGTGTCGGAGGAAAGCGACCGGATGATGGGCGAACCGCAGCCGTTCGTGACGGGGGGTCTCCTCACCGTCGCCGAGGTGGCGGCAGCCATGCGCGTTTCCAACATGACGGTTTATCGACTCATCAAGAACGGGGAGCTGGCCGCGGTGAGGGTAGGGAAGAACTACCGGATCCGTGAGGCCGACGTCGAGCGCTATCTGAGCGATCGTTCCGTGCAGGTGGGGGAGAACTAGTGGCGAAGGGTCGCATCGGGCTCGACATCGGTTCAACGGCCGTGCGGGCCGTCGAGCTGTCGGGAGAGGACCCCTTCACGGTCGTTCATGCCGCCCAGGTGGGCTTACCATCCGGCGCCGTCGAGAACGGGGAGGTCCGCGATCCTTCGGTGGTCGCCGAGGCGTTGAAGGAGCTCTGGCAGCGCGGAGGCTTCAAACAACGACGCGTCTACATGGGGGTCGGCAACCAACGAGTGGTGGTCCGAGAGATCGCCCTTCCCTACCTCCCGGACAAGGAGCTCAGGGCTTCCCTCGGCTTCCAGGTGCAGGAGTTCATCCCGATGCCGGTGGACGATGCCGTGTTGGACTTCGATCCCATCGAGGAGTTCGAGCAGGAGGGGCGCAAGATGCTCCGAATGCTGCTGGTGGCCGCGCAGCGGGCGATGGTCGACCAGATGGTCTCCGCCGTGCTCGACGCGAAACTCGAGCCGCTGGGCCTGGACCTTATCCCTTTCGCCATGGTCCGCGCGGTTGGGAGCCCGACCGCCGGGATGGACCTGGAGGGATCCGGCGACGAGGCGGTCATCGACATCGGCGCCCACGTGACGAACATCGTGGTGCATGCGCGAGGCACCACCCGTTTCGTGCGGATCCTTCCCTCCGGGGGCCGCGACATCACCTTGGCGGTGGCGCGGGGCTTGGGTGTCGAGGACGACGTGGCGGAGCGGCTCAAGCGCGGCGAGGTCGTGGCCGGGCTCGAGGAGATCCCCGACCCATCCCAGGTGCAGCAGCTCGCCATACAGCGCGCTACGAGCTTCGTGGATGAGATCCGCTCGTCCTTGGAGTTCTATACGGCACAAGCGCAAGGGGTCACGATCGAGCGCGTCGTCGTGTCCGGCGGCGGGGCCAAGCTCGACGGGTTCATGGAGCTGCTTCAGCAGCGGATCCCCGTGGAGATCGATGCGGGCCGGGTGTTCGAGAAGGTGCGCCACAACCTGAGCTTGTCCGACGAAGCCCTCGCCGAAGCCGAACCGCTCCTCGCGGTTGCCGTGGGCCTCGCGATCCCCGGGAGGATCGCATGAGTCAGGTTAACCTCCTCCCTCCCGATATCCTCGAGCGGCAGACACAACGTCGGCAGACCTACCTCGTGGCCGCCGCCGCCGCTGCCGTGCTCCTGCTCATCATCGGGTTCTACCTGTTCCAGTCGTCCAAGCTGGCTAAGGTCGACGACGAGATCGCCGCCCAGGAGATCACGAACCAGGGCATCCAGAGTCAGATCAGCGACCTCGCCGATTTCGCCACCTTGCAGGAAACCGCACAGGCGAGCCAGCAGGAGCTGGACGAGGCGTGGTCCGGCGAGGTCTCGTTCTCAGGGCTCTTGATGGATATCTCGCGCGTGATCCCTTCCGACATGGTGCTCGATACGCTCGCGTTCCAGCTGACGCCCGCCGACACCAGCGGGGGGACCGCCACGACAGCTCTCGTGCCGTTCGTAGGGAACATGGCGGCCGGGGGAGATGCGGCGTCCGTTCAGAGCATCGCCACATGGCTCACCCGGCTCGAGTCCGTCAAGGGCTGGGAGAACCCGTGGGTCTCCAGCGGAGCGTTGCAGGACAACGGGTTCAGCTACGCGATCAGCTCGACGGCCGATCTATCCGACGCCGTCGTCACGCCGCGCGGCCAGGCCGCGAGCCAACAGAGTGGCACGACCACCGGAACGGGGACGGGGTCCGATGCAGGGTAGGCGTGCCACCATCATCGTCGCCGCCGTCGGCGTTGTCCTCGCCATCTTGATGGTGGTGTTCCTGGTGCTTCCCAAGATGAACGCGGTGAGCGCCGCGGACACAGAGCTCGAGACCACGAAGGCCCAGCAGGCGACCCTCTTGTCGCAGCTCGCGGCCCTCCAGCAGGCACAGGACGATGCAGACGCGAACCGCAAGATCATCGCGAGCGTGGAGCAGCAGATCCCCCCGACCGCCGATGAGCCTGGCTTCCTCCAGCTGCTCTCGGGCGCCGCCACCAACGCGGGCATCAAGCTATGGCAGTTCACGCCGGGCCAGCCGGTGTTGAACGAGGCGATCAACCTTTCGGAGATCCCGGTGACGTTCACGGTGAAGGGAAACTACTTCGCGCTGGCTGAGTACCTCTACAACCTCGAGACCCTACCCCGCGTCGCGAAGGTCCAAACCGTGGTGGTGGGCGGCGCCGACGACTCCGCGGCGGCGGGCTCGGTCCCGTTCCTGCAGATGACCGGGTCCGTGATCCTGTACACCAGCGACACCAGCGCTGGTCCGGGGTCGGTGCCCGGAGCGTCCGACGGTTCGTCCACCTCGTCCCCGGCACCTGGAGCCTGACATGCCCATGACGGATCGGGACAAGCGGACCCTCAAGATCGGCGGAGCGACTCTGGCTGGGATCGTGGGGCTCTTCCTCATCTACACGCTCCTGTCTCCGGGCGGAGGCGAGGTCGCGCTGCCCTCGTTCGCGCCTCCGCCCAGCGGCGCGACGCCGAGCGGATCGGTGGCTCCCTCGGTCGGGCCCTCGGGCTCGCCCACCGTTCAGCCGACCGTGCCGCCGGTGCAGAACTTCTCCGGCCGCGACCCGTTCTCCGTGCCACCCATCCTGCTGACAACACCTTCGGCATCCACACCCTCGCCCACCGACTCCGTCACGCCCACGGGGTCGGGCACCGGCACGGGCACCGTCACCCCCACGACCCCGCCGCCCTCGACGCCGAGCGGATCCAGCACCGTGGTCGGGGGTCATACGGTCGTGCTGCTGGACGTGTTCCCGCGCAACGGTAAGACGAGGGCTCAGGTCGAGGTCGACGGGACCGTCTACAACGTGGCCGAGGGAGGCATGTTCGACGCCGGGCAGTTCGAGTTCCGGTCGGCGTCGGGCAACTGCGCCACGTTCCTCTACGGAGACGAGTCGTTCACGCTCTGCGCCACCTCATCGAAGTGAGCTAGTGGTTCGCTGGGCCCCGGCGGCCCGCCCACGGGGGGAGCGGTCGCCGGTACGCGAGGGCGGCTCCGTTTCGGGGCCGCCCTCGCTTCATCTGGAATGATGGGCGCATGTTGCGCCTGTTGACCGCCGGCGAGTCGCACGGCAAGGGCCTGATGATGATCCTCGAGGGCCTTCCCGCGGACGTGCCCGTAGCGCCCCAGGAGCTAGCCGATGAGCTGGCGCGCAGGCGTCAGGGCCACGGCCGGGGCGGACGTCAGCGGTTCGAGCGCGACCGCTTCGTCATCGTCTCGGGCGTACGCCATGGTCGGACGATGGGTTCGCCGATCGGTGTCACGATCCCCAACCAGGAGTTCGAGTCGAAGTATCAGGAGCTGATGGGGGTCGAGGGAGCCGGCGATCCGCAGCGGCGTCTCACGCGCCCGCGGCCCGGCCACGCGGATCTGGCCGGGGCGCAGAAGTACGGGTTCGACGATGTGCGCAACGTCCTGGAGCGCGCCAGCGCCCGCGAGACGGCCGCCCGGGTCGCCGCGGGCGTCTTCTGTAAGGCGTTCCTGGCCGGCCTGGACATGCACGTGCTCTCACACGTCGTGGCGATCGGCAAGGTCAAGACGCCGGTTCGCACCCGGATCCCGTTGCCCGGGGACCTCGCGGCCGTCGATGCGTCTGCGGTTCGCTGCCTCGACCCGGCGGTTTCTGCGGCCATGGTCGCGGAGATCGACCGCCTCCGGAAGGTGCGCGACACCGTGGGCGGCGTGTTCGAGGTGCTGGCCTACGGCGTGCCTCCCGGGCTGGGCTCCTACGTGCACTACGACCGCAAGCTCGACGCGCGTCTGGCGATGGCGCTCATGAGCATCCAGTCGGTGAAGGGCGTCGAGGTGGGTGACGGATTCGCGACGGCCACCCGACCCGGATCGAAGGCGCACGATGAGATCGTGCTGCGGGACGGGGAGATCGCGCGTAAGAGCGGGCGCGCCGGCGGGATCGAGGGCGGGATGAGCACGGGCCAGCCGATCCGGCTGCGCGCGGCGATGAAGCCGTTCTCCACCGTACCCAAGCCGTTGGGCACGGTGGACCTCGCCACCAAGACGGAGGCGGTGGCCATCAAGCAGCGAACCGATGTGTGCGCGGTGCCGGCCGGTGGCGTCGTGGGGGAGGCCGTGGTGGCCTTCGAGCTGGCGACCGCCGTCCTGGAGAAGTTCGGGGGCGACTCGCTCGCCGAGACACGCCGCAACCTCGACGCGTACCGGGAGACGTTGCCGTGATCGTCTACCTCGTGGGGATGCCGGGGGCAGGGAAGTCCGTCGTGGGGGAGGAGCTCGCAGGCCGGCTGGGCGTGCCGTTCGTGGACCTCGATCTGGCGATCGAGGCGGCACAGGGCCGGAGCGTGCCGGAGATCTTCGAGGCCGAGGGAGAGAACGGGTTCCGGGCGCTCGAGGCCGCGGCGCTGACGAAGACCTCGATGCAGGACCCCTCCGTGGTCGCATGTGGCGGAGGCGTGGTCCTGGAGCCGGCGAATCGGATCACCCTGCGCAACACCGGCACCGCGGTGTTCCTGGACGTGCCGCTGGAGCAGCTTCAGGCCCGCGTGCGCCCAGCCGCCGACCGCCCGCTCATCCGGGAACGGGGCGATCTGGAGCGGCTCCTCGCAGATCGCGAGGCCCTCTACCGCGAGTTCGCGGCACACGTCGTCGACGGCAGCGGCACGCCCGGGGATGTGGCCGACGCCATCGTGGAGGAGTTGCGTTGGTCCGCGTGAGGGTGCCGATCCCGGGCAACCCCTACGACGTCGTTGTGGGCTCCGGGATCCTGGCAACCGCGGATGCCTACCTGCCGCCCCTGCAGGGGGCACGCTCGGCGTTCGTGGTCGCCGATGCCGCGGCGGCATCCCGCTACTACGAACCGCTTGCCGCGGGGCTCGGGGGGGGCGGTCTCGAGCCCGTCCTGCTCACGGTTCCCGCAGGCGAGGCGGCCAAGACCCTGCAGGTGTTCGCGACCCTGCTGCATCAACTTGCCACCCAGGAGGCCCATCGCGACGACGTGGTCGTGGCGTTGGGGGGCGGCGCCACGGGCGATCTGGCGGGGTTCGTCGCCTCGACCTACATGCGAGGCCTCCCGTTCGTGCAGGTGCCCACGACCCTCACCGCCCAGGTCGATGCCGCCATCGGAGGGAAGACGGCGGTGAACCTGCCCGAGGGCAAGAACCTCGTGGGCACGTTCCATCAGCCGCGGGCCGTGCTCGCGGACGTCGGCACGCTCGCGACCCTCACCGATCGCGACTACCGCTCGGGACTCGCCGAGGTGGCGAAGTACGCCCTGACCCTCGACACGGAACTCCTGGACCAGCTCGAGTCCGATCCCGGCCCGATCCTCTCGCGCGAGCCGGGGGCGCTCGAGGCCCTCGTGGCGCGCTGCGCGGCGGCGAAGGCCTCCGCCGTGTCGCGGGATGAACGCGACACGGGTGCGCGGCTCGTCCTCAACTACGGGCACACACTGGGGCACGCGCTCGAGCGGCTCGAGGCCTTCGGCGGACGCTCGCACGGCGAGGCGATCGCTGTGGGCATGGTCTTCGCGGCGCGCCTTTCGGAGGCGCGTGGCCTCTGCCCGCCGGGGGTCGCCACGCGCACGATCCGGTTGCTCACGTCGCTCGGGCTAGAGGTCGACGGGTCACTTCCGCCCGTCGATGACATCCTGTCGGCCTTCCGGTTGGACAAGAAGTACCTCGGGGGGGTGCGGTTCGTGCTCGTTGAGGATGTGGGCAAGCCCGTGATCGTTGAAGGCGTCACGCCCCAGGAACTCCGATCGCTGTTGGCGACCCTCGGGACCGACGCGTGAAGATCCTGTTCGTGCTCGGTCCGAACCTGGGGGCACTGGGACGCCGGGACCCGGCCACCTATGGAACCGAGACCCTCGACGACATCATGGAAGCGGTGCAACGTCGAGCCGGCGAGCTGGGTAACGACGCCGAGTGGCATCAGTCCGACCACGAGGGTGACCTCGTCGGCTGGGTCCTGGGCGCCGCCGACGAAGGAGCCTCGGCCGTCGTGATCAACCCGGGGGCGCTCAGTCACTACTCCTACGCCCTCCGCGACGCGGTGGAGGCCTGCCGCGTGCCGGTCGTGGAGGTCCACATGTCCAACATCTACGCCCGGGAGGAGTTCCGCCGACACTCGGTGATCTCCGAGGTCTGCCGGGCCACCGTCACCGGCCTCGGGGCCGGTAGCTATCATCTCGCACTGGAGGCGATGCCGTGGATCACCAGCTGAGACGCACCACCCTGGCGAGTCGGATCGACGACCTGCGGGTCGATGCCCTGCTGGTTTCCGGCGGGCCCAACGTGCGGTACCTCACCGGCTTCACCGGTTCCAACGGCCAGGTGCTGGTGCGCGCGTCGGAGGCCGTCTTCCTCACCGACGGGCGCTACACCGAGCAGTCCCGCCACGAGGTTCCCGATCTCGAACGCATCACCTACCTCGATGGCCTCGAGGGGCCGCTGGGGGAGCTCTGCGCCCGCCTCGGCGTCGCCCGCCTCGGCTTCGAGGCAGGTGCGGTCACGGTGGCGGCGCGGGAGCGCTGGAGTGAGCGGCTGAGCGAGGTTGACCTGGTGGGTGTGGTGGACGGGGTCGAGCGCCAGCGTTGGGTCAAGGACGCGGAGGAGCTGGAGATGCTCCGGCGCGCGCAGAGCGTCACCGATCAGGCCTTCGAGGATGTCCTGGAATTCCTCGCCGTGGGCCAGAGCGAGCAACAGGTGGCCTGGGAGCTGGAGCGGCTCCTGCGCCGCGACGGTGCGGACGGTCTCGCGTTCGACTCGATCGTGGCCTTCGGCGAGAGCGCGGCCGAACCCCATCACGTGCCGGGTCACCGGCTCCTGGAAGAAGGCGACGTGATCAAGCTGGACTTCGGCGCGCTGTTCGGCGGCTATCACGCCGATATGACCCGGACCGTCTCCTTCGGAGCGCCAGCGAGCCAGCTCAAGAAGATCCACGACGTGGTGCGTGAGGCCCAGCAGGCAGGCATCGATGCCGTTCGTGCCGGGGTCACCGGCGCCGAGGTCGATGCGGCCGCGCGTTCCGTGATCGAGGGTGCCGGCTACGGCGACGCCTTCTCCCACGGGCTCGGCCACGGCGTGGGACTCGAGATCCACGAGGGCCCGCGGCTCGGTCGGGGCATCGAGCATGTGTTGCCGGTCGGGGCGGTCGTGACGGTCGAGCCCGGCGTGTACATCCCGGGGCTGGGCGGCGTCAGGATCGAAGACAGCGTGGAGGTCACCGACGATGGGTGCCGCGTCCTGGGAAGCTCGACCCGCGACCTGATCGAACTCTGAGCACCGAGGAGCTGAAGACCCACGTGAGCGTGTCCACGAACGATTTCAAGAACGGCATGACGATCGAGCTCGACGGAACCTTGTTCCAGATCATCGAGTTCCAGCACGTCAAGCCCGGCAAGGGCGGTGCGTTCGTGCGTACCAAGCTGCGCAACGTCAAGACGGGAGCGGTGATCGAGCGCACGTTCAACGCGGGCGTCAAGGTGGATCAGGCGATCGTGGAGCGCAAGGACTACCAGTACCTGTATCCGGAGACCGAGGACTTCGTGTTCATGGATCTGCAGACCTACGAACAGATCCACGTCCCGCGCACGCTGGTGGGCGACGCGGCGGACTACCTCGTCGAGGGGGCCGAGGCGCAGGTGGCCCTGCACGAGGGCGTCCCGATCACGGTAGACCTGCCGGCGTCCATGGTCCTCACCATCGCCAAGTGCGACCCCGGCGCGAAGGGCGATACCCGAACCGGCGCGCTCAAGCAGGCCACGCTGGAGACCGGTGCGATCGTGAACGTTCCCCTCTTCGTCGAAGAGGGCGAGCGGATCAAGGTGGACACGCGCTCCGGCGAGTACATCGAGCGCGTGAAGCGTTGACGGGCCGCCGGAGCGCTCGCAGGACCGCCATCGACATCCTGTTCCAATCCGACATCACCGACGAAGCGGCGACACAGGTGCTCGCCGGTTGGGTCGAAGCGGGTCGGGTCGTCCCACCATTCGCCCAGGAGCTGGTGGAAGGTGTCTGCGAACACGAACCGGAGATCGATCTCCTGCTCGAGGAGCACGTCGAGGGGTGGACGGTGGCGCGGATGGCGGCGCTCGACCGCACGATCCTGCGGGTGGCGGTAGAGGAGTTGCTCCACCGCCCTGAGGTTCCCTCGTCGGTGGCGATCAGCGAGGCGGTTGAGGCCGCATCGGATCTATCCTCAGATGAGTCCCGGCGGTTCGTGAACGGTGTCCTGGGTCCGATCGCTCGCGAGGTTCGAGCCGACGAGCCGGTGAAGCCGGGGCCGTAGCGCCGGGTCTTAGGCCTCCGGCGTGGGGGTGCTGGGTTTGTCCTCGGGGGTGGTCTCGTCCTCGGGCTCGTCTACCACGCCTTCCTTGAGACCCTTCTTGAACTCGCCTTGGGCTCGGCCGATGTTCCGCGCGAACTCCGGGATCTTCTTCACCCCGAACAGCAAGGCGACGCCGGCTGCGATCGCCGCTACGACTCCCCATTCCATGTGCACACCACCTTCGCGTCGAGGTATCCCCGGATCATGCGTATCGGATCAAGTGTACGACCGAGCATGAGGCTCCGCCAGGACGCTGCGGCCGTCGCGAGCGAGCTGCTATCCTCGCAACAAGGAGTTCTTCCCCTTTAAGTCCGGTTCTGAGAGACCGGGAAGGGAGCGCATACATGGGACACAACCTGAGCGCCTTCTCGCATGCTCGAGAGGGCGTTCCTTCGTGAGTGGGCGCCTGATGGACCCCGACGACGTTCGACGCGCCCTCACCCGGATCGCGCACGAGATCCTCGAGCGCGACCGTGGGGGTGAAGGGGTGGCCTTGATCGGGATCGCGAACCGTGGCGATCACCTCGCACGGCGGCTCGCCGATGAGATCGAACGGATCGAAGGGCGTTCGGTCCCGCTCGGGGTGCTCGACATCACCTTCTATCGCGACGACATCGGGATGAAGGCCGAGGCGCCCGAGGTGCACGAGACCCGCATCGGCTTCGACATCAACGGCAAGACGCTCGTCCTGGTAGACGACGTCTTGTTCACCGGGCGGACGATCCGCGCCGCGATGGATGCCCTGATGGACTTCGGACGCCCGCGCCGCATCCAGCTCGCCGTCCTGGTCGACCGCGGCCACCGCGAGCTCCCGATCAAAGCGGACTTCGTGGGCAAGAACGTGCCCACCCGCCGTCCCGACGACGTGCGGGTGCTGGTGAGCGAGATGGACGGCGAGGATGCCGTCATGGTGGAAGAGGCCCGCGACGGGGAGGGAGCGCTCGCATGAACCGACACCTGCTCGCGATGGACGATGTGACAGCGGAAGACGTGGTGCGGATCATGGACACGGCCGAGTCCTTCCGAGAGGTCGGCACGCGCGTGATCAAGAAGGTGCCGGTCCTGCGCGGCCGCACGGTCGTGAACTTCTTCCTGGAGAATTCGACCCGCACGCGGATCTCTTTCGAGTTGGCGGCCAAGCGTCTGTCCGCTGACGTGATCAACTTCAGCTCCAGCGGGAGCAGCGTGGCCAAGGGCGAGAGCCTCAAGGACTCCGCGCTCACGCTGCAGGCCATGGGCGCCGACGCGATCGTGATCCGTCACTCGTCGAGCGGCTCGCCGCTGCAGCTCACCAAGTGGGTGGACGGCCACGTGCTGAACGCCGGGGACGGCACCCACGAGCACCCGACCCAGGCGCTGCTGGATCTCTACACGATGCGCGAGAAGCTCGGGCGGCTGGAGGGCCTGCGGGTGGCGATCGTGGGCGACGTGCTGCACTCCCGCGTGGCCCGTAGCCTGAGCTTCGGTCTCGTGAAGATGGGCGCCGAGGTGACCCTCGTCGGACCGCCAACGCTGATCCCGCCCGATGCCCCTCAGTGGGGCGTGAACGTGAGCTACGACATCGGGTCCGTGCTTCCCAAGCTCGATGTCTGCTACGTGCTTCGGGTGCAGAAGGAGCGGCAGCGCCTCGAGTACTTCCCCAGCGTGCGCGAGTACAACCGCTTGTTCGGGCTGACGGCCGAACGCGCGCGGATGCTGCCCGAGGGGTCGTTCATCATGCACCCGGGGCCCATGAACCGGGGGGTCGAGATCGACTCCGATGTGGCCGATCTTCCCCAGGCGTTGATCGAGGAACAGGTGACCAACGGGATCGCGATCCGGATGTCGCTGCTCTATCTCTTGGTCGGTGCCGGTGGCGGGGAGGCCGCGGATGTCTGAGCGGACGCGGTTCGTGGGCGCGCGCGTGGTGGACCCCTCGACGGGGCGCGACCAGGTGGCGGACGTGTTGGTCCAAGACGGCGTCATCGCGGCCGTCGGCGGGGAAGTCTCGGGCGAGGGCGCCGAAGCGATCGACTGCACCGGCCTGGTCCTGAGCCCCGGTCTCGTGGACCTGCACACCCATCTGCGCGAGCCGGGCTTCGAAGCGAAGGAGACCATCGAGACGGGCACCCGGGCGGCCGCGCTCGGGGGTTACACGGCCGTGTCGTCCATGGCGAACACCGACCCGGTGACCGACCACGCTGGGGTGGTAGCGGAGATCCGAGAGAAGGCGGCCGCAGCGGGGCTCTGCGACGTGTTCCCGGTGGGCGCGATCACCAAGGGCCTCGGCGGAGAGTCGATCGCCGAGATGGGCGAGATGGTGGCGGCAGGGGTCCGTGTCTTCAGCGACGACGGACACTGCGTGCCGACCGCCCGCACGCTGCGCAACGCCCTCACCTACGCCAAGGCCTTCCCCGAGCAGATCGTGATCGCGGACCATTGCGAGGACGCCTCGCTCGTCGAGCGGGGACAGATGCACGAGGGCATCACCTCCTACACCCTAGGCCTCGCCGGGCGCCCGGCGGAGGCTGAGGAGATGATCGTGGCGCGCGACCTCGCCGTTGCACGCATGACCGGCGGCCGCATCCACATCTGCCATCTCACCGGGGCGCGGGCCGTCGGGCTCGTGCGCGCCGCGAAGGCCGAAGGCCTGCGGGTAAGCGCGGAGGTGACGCCGCACCACCTCGTGTTCACCGACGACGACCTGCGCACCTACGACACGAACCTGAAGGTGAACCCGCCGATCCGCACCGCCGAGGACCGCGACGCCCTGCGCGCCGGGCTCGCCGACGGCACGATCGACGCGATCGCCACGGATCACGCACCCCATGCGGTGGAGGAGAAGGAGGCGGAGTTCGACCAGGCTCCGCCCGGCACGATCGGGCTGGAAACGGCGCTCGGCGTGGTCCTCACGGACCTGGTTGCCCCGGGAGTCCTGTCGCTGCCGCGGGCCATGGAGGCGCTGTCGGCAGCTCCGGCACGGATCCTGGGCGCCGCGGGACACGGCGGCAGCATCGAGGTCGGACAACCCGCGAACCTCGTGGTCTTCGATCCGGACGAGCGCTGGCGCGTTGAGGCGCCCTTTGCCTCCAAGGCGCGAAACTCGGCGTTCCTGGGGCGCGAGCTCTCGGGGCGGGTGCGCTTCACCGTGCTACGTGGCCGCCTGACCGTGGCCGAGGGGAAGCCCACCCGATGAGGGGACCGGCGGCGCTCCTGGCGCTGGAGGACGGCTCGATCTTCCGTGGGACCGCGTTCGGGGCGGGTGCGGAGACGTTCGGCGAGGCGGTTTTCAACACCGGGATGGCGGGCTACCAGGAGATCCTCACCGATCCGTCCTACGCGCGCCAGATCGTGGTCATGACCTATCCCCACCAGGGCAACTACGGGATGAACGCTCTCGACCCCGAATCCGACCGGATCCAGGTGGCGGGGTTCGCGGTCAGGGAAGCGGCTCGGCGGGCGTCCAGTTGGCGGTCGGAGGCCACGCTGCAGGACGCCTTGGCGGCCGCGGGGATCACGGGCATCGAGGGCATCGACACCCGTCGGCTCACCCGCGTGCTGCGTGAACGCGGATCGATGCGGGCGGCGATCTCCGCGGTGGACCTCGACGCCGATTCCCTGGTCGGGAGGGTGCTCGAGACGCCGGGCATGGCGGGGGCCGATCTCGCAAGCACGGTGACGACGCTCGAGCCCTACGAGGCGGGACCGATCGTGGGACCGGCCTCCACGGACCTGGGTCCCGTCTACCGCGTCGCCGCCTACGACTTCGGGATGAAGCGCAACATCCTGCGGCACCTGGCGAGCGCAGGGATCGCGACCACGGTGTTCCCGGCGCAGACGCCGGCGGCCACGGTGGCGGCCGGAGGCTTCGACGGCGTGTTCTTGTCCAACGGTCCCGGCGATCCCGCCGCTACGACCTACGGTGTGGCGGCGGTGCGCGAACTCCTCGGGAAGGTCCCCGTGTTCGGGATCTGTCTCGGGCACCAGCTCTTGGGGCTCGCCCTCGGCGGACGTACCTACAAGATGCGCTTCGGGCATCGGGGCGTGAACCAGCCTGTGAAGAACCTGCAGACCGACATGGTGGAGATCACGAGCCACAATCACGGGTTCGCGGTGGACCCACAGGGGTGGGCGCAGGACCACGCCGGCGTGGCGCAAGGTGATGTCGGTGCCATCGGCCTCACCCATTGGAACCTCAACGACGGCACCCTGGAAGGACTTCGCTGCCTGGACGTGCCGGCCTTCAGCGTGCAGTACCACCCCGAGGCGGCGCCCGGGCCACACGATTCGCGGTACCTGTTCGGCTCGTTCCGGGACCTGATGGGGGCCGCCTGAGATGCCGCGCCGCGACGATATCCGGCGGATCATGGTGATCGGCTCGGGTCCGATCGTGATCGGGCAGGCGTGTGAGTTCGACTACTCGGGCACCCAAGCGTGCAAGGTGCTACGCACCGAAGGCTACGAGGTGGCGCTCGTGAACTCGAACCCGGCGACGATCATGACTGACCCCCAGTTCGCCGACCGTACGTACATCGAGCCGCTCGAGCCCGAGTCCGTGCTCCGGATCTTGGAGCGCGAGCGTCCGGACGCTCTCCTGCCTACCATCGGTGGGCAGACGGCGCTCAACGTCGCCGTGGCGCTCGCCGAATCGGGGGACCTGGATCGGCTGGGGATCCGCCTGATCGGTGCCTCGTTGGATGCGATCCATCGCGCCGAGGATCGCAGCGGCTTCAAGGAGGCGATGGTCAAGGCCGGACTCGACGTACCCAGGGCGGGTGTCGCGCACACCCTCGAGGAAGCGCTCGGCCTCGGGGAGTCGCTCGGATACCCCCTCATCGTCCGCGCGTCGTTCACCCTCGGCGGCGGCGGGAGCGGGTTCGCGCACAACCGGCAGGAGTTGTCCTCCCTCGCCGCACGGGCGCTCGAGATCTCGCCGGTTGCGGAGATCCTCGTGGAGGAGTCGATCGCCGGGTGGAAGGAGTTCGAGCTCGAGGTGATGCGCGACAAGGACGACAACGGCGTCATCATCTGCTCGATCGAGAACGTCGACCCCATGGGGATCCACACGGGGGATTCCATCACGGTGGCGCCCCAGCAGACCCTCACCGACCGCGAGTACCAGCAGATGCGGGACTCGGCGTTGAAGGTCCTGCGGGTGATCGGCGTGGAGACGGGGGGATCCAACGTGCAGTTCGCCGTTGATCCGGGCACCGGACGGCAGGTGCTGATCGAGATGAACCCACGGGTGTCGCGCTCGAGCGCACTCGCTTCGAAGGCCACCGGGTTCCCCATCGCGAAGATCGCGGCGCTGCTCGCCGTGGGGTACCGGCTCGACGAGATCACGAACGACATCACCGGGGAGACCCCAGCATCCTTCGAACCCACGTTGGACTACGTCGTGGTCAAGATCCCGCGGTTCGCGTTCGAGAAGTTCTCCGAGGCCGATCCGCGGTTGACGTCGACGATGAAGTCGGTGGGGGAGGTGATGGCCATCGGCCGGACCTTCAAGGAGGCGCTGGGCAAAGCCTGGCGCGGCCTCGAACGAACGGGGTTCGACCTGGGCGGAGACCACCTGCCGCCATTCGAGGGAGACCTCCTGGGGGCGCTCGCCGTTGGAACCCAGGAGCGCCTGCACCTGGTGGAGCAGGCGCTGGCCGCCGGGCACTCGGTGGAGGCGGTGGCGGATGCATCCCACATCGACCCCTGGTTCGTGGATCAGATCGCCGAGATCGTCGAGGCGGCCGCGAAGCTGCGCGGACGGCCCCTGTCCACCCTCGGCGCATCGGATCTGTGGGAGGCGAAGCGGCTGGGCATGTCCGACGCGCGGCTCGCTCATCTCTGCGGGGCCAGCGAAGCCGCGGTGCGGCGGCATCGCGACGCGCTCGGTGTGACGCCCGTGCATAAGACGGTGGATACCTGCGGTGGGGAGTTCCCCGCCACGACGCCTTACTACTTCTCCACGTACGAGGAAGAGACCGAGGTGACGGCCGCCGAGCGTCCACGGGTGGTGATCTTGGGCGCCGGGCCCAACCGGATCGGGCAGGGGATCGAGTTCGACTACGCCTGCGTGCACGCAGCGTTCGCGTTGGAGGAGGCCGGATTCGAGTCGGTGATGGTGAATTCGAACCCGGAGACGGTTTCCACCGACTACGACACTTCGAGCCGGCTCTACTTCGAGCCGCTATCGTCGGAGGACGTGCTGGCGCTGTGCCGCGCGGAGCAGCCGGTTGGGGTGATCGCGCAGCTCGGCGGCCAGACGCCCCTGCGGCTCGCTCGCACGCTCCAGGAGGAGGGCTTCGCGATCCTGGGGACGTCGCCCGATGCGATCGACCTCGCCGAGGACCGGGGGAAGTTCGCGAGGGTGCTCGAGGAGCTCGAGATCCCGGCGCCACCGCACGGTGAGGCGCGAACGATGGAAGAGGCTCGCGCCCTGGCAGCTCAGATCGGCTACCCCGTGATGGTGCGCCCGTCCTACGTGTTGGGCGGACGGGCGATGGAGATCGTGTACGACGCGGACGACCTCGAGCGGTTCGTCCGCACTGCCGCCGAGGCTTCGCCCGATCACCCAGTCCTCATCGACCGGTTCCTGGAAGGGGCCATCGAGGTCGATGTGGATGCCGTCTGCGACGGCACCGACGTCTTCATCGGTGCCGTGATGGAACACATCGAGGAAGCCGGCGTGCATTCGGGGGATTCCTCCTGCCAGATCCCTCCTGCAACGCTCTCCGACGAGGAGCTCGACGTGATCGAGGACATCACCCGCCGCCTGGCGCGCCGATTGGGGGTGATCGGTCTGCTCAACCTGCAGCTGGCGGTCAAGGACGAGCGGATCTGGGTCCTGGAGGCCAACCCGCGTGCCTCCCGCACCGTGCCGTTCGTTTCCAAGGTGATCGGGGTCTCGCTCGCGCGGGTCGCCACGCTGATCCTCGCGGGCCGGACCCTCGCCCAGTTGGCCGGCGACGGCGTGACCCCCGCCGACCCGCACCACTACCGACACCTGCCCTACACGAGCGTGAAGGCCGCGGTGCTCCCGTTCGGGCGCTTCCCCGGCGTCGATACGGTGCTCGGTCCCGAGATGAAGTCCACCGGCGAGGTGATGGGCATCGACGCCGACTCCGGCATGGCGCTCGCCAAGGCGATGGTGGCGGCCGGGCACGCGCTTCCGGCGGGCGGGACGGTCTTCGTGAGCGTGGCGAACCGCGACAAGCGCGCCATCGTGTTCCCGACCAAGCGCCTTGCGGACATGGGGTTCCGGCTGCTCGCCACGGGTGGGACGGCGGGCGTGCTGGAACGCGCCGGGATCCCGGTAGAGCGCGTGGCGAAGGTGAGCGAAGGCCCCCAGAACGTCGCGGACCTGATCCGTGGCGGGCGTGTCGACCTCGTGATCAACACGCCGTTCGGGCGTGGCGCGCGCACCGACGGCTACTTCATCCGAACCGCTTCGGCGAGCGCCGGGATCCCGTGCGTGACGACGCTGCCGGGGGT
>Ga0315278_10002221_pt1 | contig 17257 bp, 15 predicted proteins | sample YL17G06_0_MG_FD_203880 | JGI IMG/M metagenome (GOLD analysis project Ga0315278, IMG submission 203880) | Sediment microbial communities from Yellowstone Lake, YNP, Wyoming, USA - YL17G06_0 | ecosystem: Environmental > Aquatic > Freshwater > Lake > Sediment | place: USA: Wyoming | collected... | reverse complement strand
TCGCGGCCGCGAAGGCATCCGGCACCGACCCGAACAGCCTCCACGCGGGAGCGATCAGGAGCGGGTAGACGTACCCGTACGAGCCGGCCGCCTCGCCGCGGATCAGGAAGTGGCCCGACGCGGCGACGCTCTTCGCGAGCTCCGAGTAGACGAGCTCGTCCACCATGATCCAGGGCGCGACCATCCAGCGCCCGAACGCGTAGCGGAGCCCCGCCGAGACGACGACGATCCCCGTCAGGTAGGCCCACGCGGGGATCGCGCGCGTGAGCGCGAGCGGCCGCGCGGCCTGCGCGCTACTCGCCAAGCCCGACCTCGCGCAGGCGGCTGCCGAGCTCGGTGACCTCCTCCGAGATGCCCACGTCGGCGCCCGCGCGGGCGACCTCGCGCAGGACGGCCTCGCGCACGGCCTCGCCGCCCGCCGCCTGCTCGAGCGCGGCGGCGTAGAGGTCGGCGACGTGATCGAGGCGGTGCTCCGCGGGCACGTGCGAGGCGGGCGGCGGGTCCTGGAGCGCCGCGACGAGCGCGTCCACCTCGCCCTCGCCGACCGGGACCTTGCGCGCGACCCCGTCGGGGAGCTCCGCGAACCAGCCGAGATCCGAGACGACGAGCGGCCTGCCGAGCGAGAGCGCCCGCATCGCACTGCCCGAGGTCTCCCCCATCGTCGGCGCGCGCAGCGAGACACACACGTCGCACGCGGCCATCAGCGCCCAGAGGCGCTCCTCGGGGACGTAGGCCTCGCGCAGGAGCGAGGGATGCCCGAGCAGGCCCGCCTTCTCGAGCCGTCCGTCCAGGTCGAAGCGCGGCGAGACCGGGCCGACGAGCACGAGCCGCGCGCCCTCGGGCAGGCGCGTGAACGCCTCGAGCAGCTGCGGGATCCGCTTCGACGCGTTCAGGTGGCCGAAGTAGCCGATCACGGGCGCGCCCTCGATCCGCGCCGGCTCGACCCCGGGCGCGGGCCAGGCGGGGTGCGGGATCCGCCAGAGCGGCCCCGCGTAGCCGAGCCGCCGGGCGCCGTCCTCGACGTAGCGCGAGTGGACGATCAGCCCGGTGGCGCGGTCGAGCACCTCGCCGGCGAGCGGGAAGTCCTCCGGCCGCGTCTCCCACGGCGGCGGCACGCGCCCCTCCAGCACGCCGTGCGCGAGCAGCCGCGCGGGCAGGCCGCCGTCACGCTCCATCGCCGCGAGGTAGCCGGGCCCGTCCTTGCGGCCGATCGTGAGCCCGGCGACCAGGTGATGGAGGACGAGCTCGTGCAGGACGACGACACCGGGCCGCCGGCGCAGCGCGTCGACGATCCAGCCGTGGGCCTCGGGCGAGTTGCCGACGTGGTAGAGCGAGACGTCGGCATTCCGCGGCGGCTTCGTGCGGCCGCGCTTCACCACCTCGACGCCGATCCGCTCGCGCAGCGCCGGGAGCAGCAGCGCCGAGTAGTCGGCGATCCCGGAGGTCTCCGGAGGGAGCGGTGAGTAGTAGGCGACCCTCACGCCGCTGGCCACCTTTCGCTCCCGCCCCGCGGAGCGGGGCTCCGCGAAAGGTTGACGCCGCTGACGGCACGATCCGAGGCCGGCCGGCGCGCCGCCGTACCTTGGTGTACTGCCGTCGCGCCGGCCGGCGATGGCTCCCACCGCCAGCGACGCCCCAGTGACGTGAGCGAGTTCATGCGAGCAGGCGCTCGACGGCGTGGTCCCAGGTGACCTGTTCGGCCACCGCCTTGCCGGCCAGGCCCCAGGCGCGCGCATCGTCCTCGTGCTCGACGAGGAAGCGGCAGGCGGCGGCAAGGGCGGCGGCGCGCGGCTCGACCACGAGCCCGGTGCGGCGGTCCGAGACGACGTCGAGCGGCCCGCCCGCGTCGCTCATCGTCACCACGGGCTTCTCCGAGAGGAACGCCTCGTAGGGAACCATCCCGTAGTCCTCGTCCACCGGCGCGTAGTAGACGGCGCGGCAGGTCGCGTACAGCCCGGCCAGCTCTTGAGTGGACACGCGCCCGGCGAAGCGGACGCGTCCGTCGAGGCCGTGGCGGGAGGCGAGCGCCTCGAGCCGCTCGCGGTCCGGCCCGTCGCCCGCGATCACGGCCTCGAGCGCCGGCTCGGCGGCGAGCGCCTCGAGCAGGAGGTCGATCCGCTTCGCGCGGTCGAGCCGGTTCACCGAGAGGATGAACCCGCCGTAGCCCTCGCAGCGGAAGTCGAGCGCCTGCGGCGGCGGCAGCACGACCTCGGCCTCGAGGCCGAGCGTCCGCTCGAGCCGCTCCGAGACGTTGCGCGAGATCGAGCAGAGCCGACGCGCCTCGCCGAGGGTGCGGCGGTCGAGCTCGTGGATGCGGCGGCGCAGCGCCCGGTCGGCGGGCGTCTCGCCGAACTGGCCGAGCTCGGTGCGGTCGAGCTCGTAGGCCTGGCGGAACTGGTGCACGAGCCAGACGACCTTGTTCGGGTGGCGGACGACGTACGACGGGAACTTCGTCGCGATCACGAGGTCGACCGACCGCCCGTCCACCTCCTCCAGGTCGAGCAGGCGCCACATGAAGGCGTGCGTCAGCACGCGCTCGGCCGGGTACCACTTGAACGGGATCGTGACGAGGTCGGCCTCGTGGCCGCGAGCCTGAAGCTCCTCGGTCAGCCGCTCGGCGAGGATCTCGGCGCCGCCGCGCGCGAACGGCACCTGCGGACTGCAGACCGCGATCCTCATCGCCGGGCGAGGATCGCGTAGTCGAGCGGCGCGAACACGATCTCGTTCAGGCGCGGGTCGGTGCCCTCCGCCGGCTCGGGCGCGTTGAGGAAGCGCGTCTCCACCTCCGCGAAGCCGGCCTGGCGCGCGAGCATGGCCAGGGTCTCGGGCACGAGCGGCTGGGAGTGGGTGAGGTCGGCGAAGTAGTTGCGCAGCGCGAGCGGCGAGAGCGGGTTGATCGTCTCGGCGGCGAGCAGGCCGCCCGGGCGCAGCTTCGCAACGGCGAGCTCCAGGAAGCGGAGCAGGACGGGCGGCGGCAGGTGCTCGACGACCTGCGCGGCGAAGACGCCGCCGAGCGAGCCGTCCTCGAGCGACTCGAGCTGGACGAGCAGGTCGGCCTGCTCGACCTCGAGCCCCTCGCCGCGCGCGTAGGCGACCATGTCGGCGTCGGCGTCCACGCCGCGCGCCTCGACTCCCGCCTCGCGCAGGAGGGCCAGGAACTCGCCCCGGCCGCAGCCGCAGTCGAGCACCGGGCCCTGCCCGAGGAAGTCGGCGATGTAGACGCGCTGGCGGGCGCGGATCTCGGCCGTCGAGCCGCGCATCCGGCTCTCGAACGCGAAGTAGTCGGGCAGGGCGGCAGCCGCAGGCTGCGCGGCGACGGTCGAAGTCGCGCCGGGCGGGCGCCGCTCGAGCCGCAGCAGCCGCTCCTCGAGCTCGGCGAGCAGCCGCTCTGCCCGCTCGCGGGCCGACCGCTCGGCGTCGAGCGACTCGGAGAGGTCGTCGACGAGCTTCAGCGCCGCGTCGTTGAAGCCGCGCTGCTCGGCGGCGAGCGGCTCGACGTACCAGCGCATCAGGGGCCGCAGGAGCCGCTTGACGGGGTAGACGACCGCGCCCTTGAGGCCCGGTCGCCGCTCGACCGGCCGCTCGGCGGAGACGGGCCAGTAGCGCTCGGCCGCGGCCCGGGCTCGCGCGCGCACCGACGAGCCGCTTGCGCCGCCCCGCTCCACCTCGTCTCTCAGCCGCTCGAAGAGCTCGGTGACATCGACGGAAACCCCTGCAGTTTCCGGGTTCTGCGTGTCCTGGTCGGGCACCGCACAAGCGTACAGAGCGCCCGTTACGGATCTGTGAGGGTGCGGGGCCTCTAAGCTCGCGCCGTGATCGGCATCCCCTTGCTCACGCTCGTGCCCGGGATCAGCGGCGGCTCCGAGACCTACGCGCGCGCGCTCGTCTCCGCGCTCGGCCGGGTCGGCACCCTCGAGTACCGGGTCTTCCTGCCGGCGATCGCGGCCGACGTCGAGGGGCTGCCGGCGGAGGTCGTGCCGGAATACCGCGCTTCGCGCGCGCTGCCCGGCCGGACGCTCGCGATGAGCCTCGCCGCCGCCCGTCCGGGGCGACTGAGGCGACATTTCGCGGACTGCGACGCGCTCCACTTCCCGCTCAGCGTGATGTTGCCGCCGGTGGACGCGCCGCCCGCTGCGACGAGCGTGCTCGACCTCCAGCACGAGGAGTACCCCGCGTTCTTCTCGCGGGCCGAACTGCGCTACCGCAAGGTCGTCTACGGGTGGACCGTGCGACGCAGCCGGCTCGTGATCACGATCTCCAACCACGCGGCCTCGACGCTCGTGCACCGGCTCGGCGTGCCGTCGGGCCGGATCCGGCCGATCCACCTCGGCATCGACCACGAGCGCTTCTCGCCCGGCGACGGGCCGCGCGAGGACTTCCTCCTCTACCCCGCGAGGGGCTGGCCGCACAAGAACCACGAGCGCCTGTTCGAGGCGATGCGCCTCCTGCCCGGCCGGCGGCTCGTGCTGACCGGCTACGAGGGGCCGGTGCCGGACGGCGTCGAGTCGCTCGGCCGCGTCTCGCAGGAGGAGCTCGTCTCGCTGTATCGGAGGGCAGCTGCGCTGGTCTTTCCAAGCCTCTACGAGGGCTTCGGCCAGCCGCCGCTCGAGGCGATGGCCTGCGGCTGCCCGGTGGCCTGCTCGAACGCGACCTCGCTGCCGGAGGTCTGCGGCGACGCCGCCCGCCTCTTCGACCCCGAGGACCCGGCCGCGATCGCCGCCGCCGTGCGCGACGTGCTCGCAGCACCCGGGGAGTGGGCGGCGAAGGGGATCGCCCGGGCGGCCCGGTTCACCTGGGACGCATGCGCCAGAGCCCACGACGAGGTCTACCGGGAGCTCGTCGGCTAGCCCAGGTCGAGGAGCTCCTTGTGATCCCTCACAACCTCGTCAAACTCGGGGGCGCACTCTCGTTTTCGAGGTTTCGAGTTTGTGACGAGGGCGCACAAGGAGCGGTTTGAGGCTCAGTGGGGGGTGACCGGCGCTCCGCCCAGGCGGGCCAGCTCGGCGTCCACGAGCAGGTGGACGAGCTCCTCGAACGAGACGGTCGGCGACCAGCCGAGCACGTCGCGGGCCTTCGAGGGGTCGCCGACGAGGTCGTGCAGCTCGGCCTTGCCGCGCCGCAGCGACTCGTCGATCCGGACGTACTCGCGCCAGTCGAGGCCGGCATGGGAGAACGCGCACTCCACGAGCTCCTCGACCGAGTGCGTGGCGCCGGTCGCGATCACGAAGTCGCCCGGCTCGTCCTGCTGGACCATCAGCCACATCGCGCGCACGTAGTCGCCGGCGTAGCCCCAGTCGCGCCGTGCGGCGAGGTCGCCGAGCCACAGCTCGCCCTGCTGCCCGAGCGCGATCGCGGCCGCGCCCTGAGCGACCTTCCGGGGCAAGAAGTCGAGCGGCCGCCGCGGCGACTCGTGGTTGTAGAGGATCCCGGAGGAGGCATGGAGGCCGTAGCGGCGCCGGTAGCTGCCGGTGATGAAGTGCCCGTACGCCTTCGCGACCCCGTACGGGGTCAGCGGCGAGAGCGGGGTCAGCTCCGACTGCGGCATCTCGACCGGCTCGCCGAAGATCTCGCTGGAGGAGGCCTGGTAGAAGCGGATCCCCTCGTCCACCCGCCGGATCGACTCGAGCAGCGTCGTCACCCCGACCGCGGCGAACTCGGCGGTCAGGATCGGCTGGTCCCACGAGGCGGGCACGAACGAGACGGAGGCGAGGTTGTAGACCTCGTGCGGGCGGCAGGCCTCCAGCGCGCGCACGAGCGAGAGCTCGTCGAGCAGGTCGGCCTGGAGCAGCTCGACCCGCTCGCGCACGGCCTCGAGGTTCTCGTATGCGGCCTGGCGACGGACGACGCCGAACACCTCGTAGCCCTCCTCGAGCAGGAGCTCGGCGAGCAGCGAGCCGTCCTGGCCGCCGATTCCCGTGACGAGTGCGCGCCTGCTCACGGCGGTAAGGCTAGTGGTTTGACCGGTAACGTCGCCCGGTTCCTGGGCTGCCAGCACCAAGCCAGAGTCCGTCATCGCCCGCAGGCAAGGCCGGCGGCCTTGTCAAGGGCGGGGGCGGGCTCTGGCGCAGCGTGATCGCGGGCCAGGAGCCCGGCGAACGTTGCCGGTCAGATCACTAGTGGAGCGCCCGCACGTAGGCCCAGGCGTGCCGCAGGCCGGGCGGGCGCACCAGGGCGAGGATCACCGTGTACGCGGCGAGCCCGGCCAGCGCGGCCGGGACGTCGCCGAGGACGAGCCGCGCGCCGCCGAACGTGACGACGGCGAGCGCGCCGAGCGTGAGCGAAGCCCGGAGAATGCCGACGAGCGTCAGCTCGAGCATGCGCAGCGAGAGCTCGGCGAGCACGCCGAGCAGGACGAGCGCCGTGGTCAGGCCGAGCGCGAGCGCGATCCCGTTCAGGCCCCATGCCTCGCGTAGCGCCCAGGCGAGCGGGATCTGCACGAGCAGCGCGCCGACGGCAAGTGGGACGAGGCCGCGCCCTCGGCCGACGACGAACAGCATCGGGTAGGCGACCGTGAAGGCGACCGTCGCCACCATCCACGGGGCGAGCCAGACCACGAGGCGGCCGAGCTCGCTGCCGACGTCACCCGTATAGGCCGACCCGAGCAGGCCGCCGACGATCTCGCCGCCGACGAGCGCGAACACGCCTGCGGCGGCGAGGATCGGGGTGAGCGAGAGCCAGACGGTGTGGACGACGTGCCCTGCGACCGCCCCGGCGTCGGGCTCGCGGCGGGTCAGCGGCACCGACGAGATCAGCGCGAGCGCGGAGGCGGTCGCGGCGACGAGCGTGGCCGCGATCACGTAGCCGTAGGAGAGCGTGCTCTGCGTCCCGACGCCCAGCCCGGCGGCGAGGAGCAGCGCGACCAGATAGATGCCCTGCAGGGCGAGCGGCAGCGCCGTCCCCCGCACGAGCCACCAGAGGCGCCGTCCCGGCGCGAGCGCTGCGCGACCGTGTCCCAGGCCGCGCAGCGACAGCAGGCGCCCGCCCGTCACGGCGAGCGCGAAGGCGGCGTTGACCGTGACGCCCCAGGCGAGCGCGACGATCCCCTGCGAGTCGGCGAGCGCCGCGAAGACGACGAGGGCCGCGACCGGGCCGACGCCGAAGGCGAGCGCGGCGGCCCCGTAGCTCCCGCGCGCGGCCAGGCCGCTCGCGAGCAGCGCGGCGAGCAGCTGCCCGAAGGCGGCGATGATGAAGAACGGGAGTGCCCGTTCGGCCTCATGGGCGGCCGGCACCGTGCCGGTGATCGCGTCCGCGATCGACCCGCGGAAGGCGATCACGAACACGACGACCGGCAGCGCCACGAGGGCGAACGAGACCGCGTACGCCCGCAGCTCGGCGCCCAGGCGGTCCTCGTCGGCGGCGCGCGTCAGGTCGGGCGCGACCACGAGCCGAAAGGCCTGCGCTCCGAGCGCGAGCATGAGGTACAGGGCGTAGGCGGCCAGAAAGCCGTCGGTCGCCGCAGTGCGGCCGAACTTGTGCGCGAGCAGCACGGCCGCCCCGGCCGCGGCGGCCGCCGAGAGCACCATCCCGAGCCCGGTCAGCAGGCCGCTGCGGACCGCGCTGCGCGCGCGGCGCGGTCCGGTCACCTCCGCCGCGCCCGCAGCTCCTCCTCCAGCAAGGCAAGCCTCTGCGCGAGCGTCACATTCTCGTCGGAGAGCCGCGAGATCACCGTCGAGTAGTGGAGCAGGACGAGGATCACGAACAGGATCCCGACGGCGAACAGCACGGCGGGCGGGTAGCCCGTCACGCCGAGCCAGCGCGCGATCGTGTTCAGCCCGCCGCGCCAGACCGAGAGCACCAACAGGACGACGCCGGTGGCGAGCCAGAGCAGCGCATAGCGTTCCTTCAGCCGGCGGCTGCGGATCAGCTCGAACACGACGAGCAGGAGCAGGATCGAGGCGATCGCGCCGGCGATCGAGACTCTCAGCGGGGTCATGCGTCCTCCAGGGGCGCCGCGGGGCGGCGGAAGAGGTCGACGAACAGGGCGAGCAGCACCTTGACCATGTAGTAGACCGAGTGGACGGCGGTGATCGACGAGCGCCCGCCGCCGCGCTCGCGCATCGTCACCGGCACCTCCTGCAGGCGCAGGCGGCAGCGGTGGGCCATCACGGTCGCCTCGACCTCCGGGTAGTCGTGCGGGTAGTCGGCGGCGAACAGCGCGAGCGCGTGCCGGTTGAGCGCCTGGAAGCCCGAGGTCGGATCGGTGACGCGCTGGCGCACGATCGCCGAGACGCTCCAGGCGAGCACCCGGATCCCGACGCGCCGCGTGCGGGAGGAGCGGTAGCCGTCGGTGCCGACGAAGCGCGAGCCGACGACGACGTCCGCCTGCCCGGCGAGCACCGGCGCCAGGATCGCTCCGAGCTCGGCCGGGTCGTGCTGACCGTCCCCGTCGACGCGCACGACGAGCTCGCAGCCGTGCTCCCACGCGTAGCGGAAGCCCGTCTGGACGGCGCCGCCGATCCCGAGGTTGAACGGGAGGCGCAGGACGGTGGCGCCGTGACCTGCCGCGACCTCGGCGGTTCGGTCGGTCGAGCCGTCGGCGACGACGACGACCTCGAAGGCCGGGTCGAAGGCGCGGATCCCTTCGATCACGCCGCCGATCGAGGCCTCCTCGTTCAGCGCCGGGACGATCGCGACCCGGTCACCCACCGACGGCCGCTCCCTCGCGGAGGCCCAGGAGCTCGAGCACCTGCTCGGCCCGGCGGGCGTAGGTGTGCTCGTCGAGCGCCCGCTCGCGCGCGCGGGCGCCCATCGCCTCGGCGGCCGCCGGGTCGGCGACGAGCTCCCGGTAGGCGGCGAGCGCCTCGCCGGCGTCGTTGACGACGAGGAGCTCGCGGCCCGGCTCGAACCAGCGCTCGATCCCCGCGCAGGGGTTGGAGACGATCGCCGCGCCGCACGCGGCGAGCTCGAACGGCCGGCAGGACGAGGAGGCGAAGACCGAGGCGTGCGAGTGGCGCGTGATGTTGAGATTCACGCGGGCCGCCGAGATCGCGTGCGCGAACGCGTTGAAGGGCACGTCGCCGAGCAGGCGGGCGCGTCCCGTGTCGCCCCTGAAGTCGCCGCCGCCGAGCGCGAAGTCGAGCTCGGGTGCGGCGCGGCTCGGCTCTCCGACCAGCGCCGCCAGCCAGTCGCGGCGGAACTTGTCGCCGTACCCGTAGAAGAACACGTCGTGCTCCTTCTCGACCGGCCGCGGCGCGAACACCTCGGGGTCGACCCCCCAGAAGACCGTCTCGGCGCGGCGGGCGCCGAGCTCGCGCAGCCGCCCCAGGCCGCCCTCCGAGTTGGAGAGCACGAGGTCGTACGCGCCCGGATCGGCACCGTGGTAGTAGTTGAAGCCCGTGTCCATGCCGCCGAACTCGGGCAGGCTCATCGGCACGTCGCCGTCGTAGAAGACGACCGGCACGCCGAAGCGCTCGCGCAGCGCCTCGGGGATGCCGCGGAGGTGGCTCATCGGCACCGTGAACACGATCACCGCGTCCACGTCCCCCTCGCGCTCGAGCACCCGCTCGAGGTGGCGCTGCCAGCGCGGGGTCACGTAGCGCCAGATCACCTCGCGCACGATGCGGTCGGAGGGAGTGTCGTCGGGGTGCTCCTCGGCGCGGCGGTGGAGCGTGTCGCCCTTCAGCCGCGCGGTGAGCCCGCGCAGGGAGGCGTACAGCTCGGCCTCGCGGTAGCAGGGGTTCGGCGCCGTGCGCCACCAGGGCGACTCGACCGGGCGGCCGCGGTAGGGGGTCACGATCAGGTCGATCCCGGCCTGGTACATCCCCTTCCAGAGCTGCCACCAGGCCGGCGTGCAGCCGTAGCGGAAGTCGAGGTCCACGGCCGAGGCCACGGCAAGGATCTTGGGCGCCTTCATCCCGTGGGAGTATCGCGGAGGGGGATGATCGAGCGGTTAAGTCTCAGTACGCGCCGCGGCGCGCGAGCACCGCCGGGATCGTCTTGAGCAGGATCGTGATGTCGAGCCAGATCGACCAGTTCTCGATGTAGTAGAAGTCGAGCCGCACGAGCTCGTCGAACGAGAGGCTGATCCGGCCCGAGACCTGCCAGAGCCCGGTCATCCCGGGCAGCACGAGGTAGCGGCGGCGGTGCCACTCCTCGAGCTGGACGTAGTCGCGCAGCGGCAGTGGGCGGGGCCCGACGAGGCTCATCTCGCCCCGCAGCACGTTCAGCACCTGCGGCACCTCGTCGAGCGAGAGGCTGCGCAGGATCGCGCCGACGCGGGTCACGCGGGGGTCGTTCTTGATCTTGAACAGCGGCCCGTCCGCCTCGTTCGACGCCTCGAGCGACGCCTGCCGGTCGGCTGCGCCCTGCACCATGGTGCGGAACTTGAACATCGGGAACTCGTGCTCCTGCAGGCCGACGCGGCGGTCGCGGTAGAAGACCGGGCCGGGCGAGGTGAGCCTGATCGCGGCCGCGATCACGAGCCAGAGCGGCAGCCCGATCACGACGACGGCGGCGCTGACGACGAGATCGAACGCCCGCTTGACCGCCCAGTCCGCGCCGGTCAGCGCCGCGGGGCGCAGCTCGAAGAGCGGCACTCCCTGGCCGGGGACGTACTCGGCGTGGTCGACGATCAGCGCCGAGGGCCGCGGCGCGACCCGGACCTTCACGCCCCGCCGGTGCGCCTCGTCGACGATGTCCGCGAGCACCCCCTCGTCCACCTCCTCGTAGGCGATCACGAGCTCGTCGAGGGTCCGCTCGGCGAGGAGGGCGGCCACCGCCTCGGGGTTCGGCGCGACCTCGGCGACGAACTCGTACTCGATCCCGCCGCGCGAGGAGCCGAGCATCCGGTGCAGGTCGACGATCCGCTCGCTCTCGCCGACGAGCGCGGCGCGGCGGCGGACGCCGGCGACCCGGAGCACGTCCTTCGTCACGACGTCGTAGCTCGAGCGCAGCAGGCCGTCGAGCACGATCGCGAGCACGAGGGTGGTGGGGAAGATCAGGAAGGTGCTGAAGTGGTGCCCGGTGCCGACCGCGAACACGAACGTGACCACCGCGACGAGGACGAACGAGGAGACGACCCGCCCGATCCCGGACCGCGCCTCGCGCGTCGCGTAGAGGCCGTTGCGCCAGAAGACGAGCACCGTGATCAGGCCGATGAACGGCATCCAGTCGCGCTCGGCCTGCCAGAGGATCCCCCAGAGCGGCGTGTGGCCCCGGTAGGCCTCCTTGAGCACGAGCCCGCCGTAGAGGGCGAGCGCCACGCTCGCGAGATCGATCACGACGAGCGCGGTGACGGAGAGGAGCCGCCGGGCCAGCGCCTTCAGCGGGGTCGGCTGGAAGAACGCCGGCCGCGCGCTGCGGATGTCGGCTGCCGGCGCCGTCTCCGGAGCGTCGGGTTCGGTGACGACGGGCTCGGTTGCCACGAGCCACCGATTCTACTCGTGCCCTGCGCCTAGACTGACCGCATGACCCGGCTCGAGCAGCTGAGCGAGCGCTACGAGGAGCACCACCGCACGCGCACGACGGGGTTCGTCTTCGGCGGCGCCGAGCGCGCCGAGCTGTTCCGCCGCGCCGTCGGCGGGCCCGGCCGGCGCGTGCTCGACGTCGGCTGCCGCTACGGGGCGCTCACCCGCGCCTACCTCGAGGGCAACGAGGTCGTGGGGATCGACATCGACCGCAATGCGCTCGCCGAGGCGGTGAAGCTCGGCATCGAGACCGTCTACGGCAACGCCGAGGAGCCGCTGCCGTTCCCAGACGCGAGCTTCGACGCGGTGGCGGCGGGCGAGCTGATCGAGCATCTCCGGGAGCCCGAGAGGCTCGTCGCCGAGGTGCTGCGCGTCCTGCGGCCGTCCGGCACCTTCGTCGGCTCGGTGCCGAACGCGTTCAGGCTCAAGAACCGCCTCCTCTTCCTCGGCGGGCGCGCGTTGGACGACGACCCGACGCACCTCCACCTCTTCCGCCCCGAGGACGTGAGAACGCGCCTGCTGGCCGGATTCGAGGAGCCGCGGCTGCACTTCGTCGCAAGCCGGTTCCTGCGGCTCTCGCCCTCCCTGTTCGGGAACGTCGTCGTCTTCAGCGGGAGAAAGCCTTCCTGAGCACATCGAGGTCGGTCGGCTCGCGCCGGCGGGCCAGGAGCCGCAGGGCCCAGACGAGCGCGACGCGGCGGCGCGCGTCGAGCAGGTCGTAGTCGTGGAAGTAAGCGTGCACGACCGGCTCGTCGAGGCGTCCGAGCACGCCGCGGGCGAGCTGCCCGACCGAGCGGGTGGTCGGCAGCTCGACGAGGTCGCCGTCCCGGCGCGGCGCGCCCTCGCGCGACGTGCAGTCGGCGTAGCCGAGCTCGGCGGCGGCGGCACGCACGCCGTCGTCGGTGTACCAGCCGCCGCCGCAGAAGAGCGTCGGCCGAAGCCCCTGCTCGCGCAGCCAGGCGCCCTCGCGGCGCACGCGCTCTGCGGGGTCGCCGCCGGTCGGACGGGCGTGGCTCGGGCTCGTCCAGTGGGTGTGGTGCCCGAGCGGGCCGCGGGCCGCGGCGGCGCGGGCGCGCTCGAGCCAGGGCTCCTCCGGCTCGCCCGCGCCCGGGTCGGGCGGGCGCAACAGGGCCGCGATCGCGAAGCCGCCGGGGCGGTCCTCCTGGATGCGGGCGAACGCCGCCCAGGCGCGGTCGTCCAACGGTCGTTCGACGTGGCACGACACCACGGCGTACCGTTTCGGCTCGATGTGCGGCATCTGTGGACTCGTAACGCTATCCGGCGCGCCCGACCCGCTCGCGGTGGACGCGATGCGGGCGGCCCTCCGCCACCGCGGCCCCGACGAGGGTGCGACCGAGGTTCACGGGCGCTGCGCGCTCGGCAGCCAGCGCCTGCGCGTGCTCGACCTGGACACCGGCCAGCAGCCGGTCGCAAGCGAGTCGGGCGCGATCGTCTGCGTGCTGAACGGCGAGCTCTACAACTTCCGCGAGCTGCGCGCCTCGCTGCGCGGGCACGAGGTGCGCGGCACCGGCGACACCCCGGTGCTGCCCCACCTCTACGAGGAGCACGGGCTCGGCTTCGTGGAGCGGCTGCACGGGATGTTCGCCGTCGCGCTGTGGGACGCGCCACGCGAACGGCTCGTCCTGGCCCGCGACCGGCTCGGCAAGAAACCCCTCGTCTGGACGCGGCTCCCCGACGGGACGCTCGCCTTCGCCTCGGAGCTGAAGGCGCTGCTGCGGCTGCCCGGGGTCGGGCGCGAGCCGGACCTCGCGGCGCTCGACGCCTACCTCGCGCTCGGCTACGTGCCCGGTGCGGCGACCGGGATCCTCGGCATCGAGCGCCTGCTGCCCGGCCGCCTGCTGGTCTTCGAGGGCGGCGAGGTGCGGCTCGAGCGCTGGTGGGAGCCGGCGCCCGCCGAGCCGAGCGCGACCGAGGCCGAGTGGCTCGAGCGGGTGCGCGACGCGGTCGGCGCGGCGGTGCGGCGACGCCTGGTCGCCGACGTGCCGCTCGGCGCGCTCCTCTCGGGCGGGATCGACTCCTCGATCGTCGTCGCGCTGATGGCGCAGGCGGGCCCCGAGCCGGTACGCACCTTCACGGTCGGCTTCGCCGACGCGGGCTACGACGAGCGACCCTACGCGCGCGCGGTCGCCGAGCGCTACGGGACACGCCACGAGGAGATCCTGCTCGAGCCGGACGCCGCGGAGGTGCTGCCGCGCCTCGCCGAGGCGTTCGACGAGCCGCTCGGCGACGAGGCGGCGCTGCCGCTCTTCCTCGTCTGCGAGGCCGCGCGGCGCCACGTGACGGTCGCGCTCACCGGCGACGGCGGCGACGAGTCGTTTGCCGGCTACGAGCGCTACGCGGCGATGCGGCTCGCGGGCCGGGCCGGGCACCTTCCCGCGGGAGCCCTCGCCGGTGCGCTGCGCACGCTGCCGGGCGCGCGTGGCGAGCGCCGCTCGTCGCTCTTCCGCGCCGCCCGCTTCCTCGACGTCGCCGCGGCGCCCGAGGCCCAGCGCTACGGCCGCCTGATGGAGGTCTTCCCGGCCGCGCTGCGAGCCGAGCTCTGGGACGTCGAGCCCCGCCCCGCGTGGGAGCTCCTGCCCCCGGCGGGCCCGGGGCTCGCCGGGCTCCAGCTCGTGGACGTCGCGACGTACCTCCCCGGCGACCTGCTGCCCAAGGCGGACATCGCCTCGATGGCCCACTCGCTCGAGCTGCGCTCGCCGCTCCTCGACCACGAGGTGCTCGCGCTCGGGCTCGCCCTCCCCGACGCGCTGAAGCTGCGCGGGCGCGAGGGCAAGCAGGCGCTGCGGCGCGCCTTCGCGGGACTCCTGCCCCCGGAGGTGGCCGGGCGCGGCAAGGCGGGCTTCGGCGTCCCGCTCGCAGCCTGGTTCCGCGGCGACCTGCGCGACCTCGCCGGCGACGTGCTGCTCCGGGACGGCGGCCTCTTCCGCCGCGAGGCGGTCGAGCGCCTGCTCGCCGAGCACACCGGGGGCCGCGCCGACCACGGGCACCGGCTGTGGTGCCTCGTCATGCTCGCCCTGTGGCAGCGGGCCCACCTCGACGCACCGGTCAGCGCCTGAAGCGCCCGGCCGCACTCTGGCTGATCCCGCTCGCGGTCGTCGCCCCGCGCCTGATCGCGCTGCTCCACGAACGCGGTGCGATCACCGCCGCGTTCACCGACAAGGGCGACGACTTCGCCCTGACCTTCGTCCGCCACGGCACCTACGGCTTCATTCCCGGCCAGCCGTCCGCCTACACGCAGCCGCTGTACGGCTTCTTCCTCGTGCCGCTGTACTGGATCCTCGGCCGCCACTGGCTCGTGGTCGGGCTTGCCCAGATCGCGGTCGCGCTCGGCGTGGCGTGGCTCGTCTACGCGATCGGAAAGCGGATCGCGGACGAGCGCGTCGCCCTCGTCGCCGCGCTGCTGACGACGGTGCATCCCTACCTCGTCTGGCACGACGTGCACATGAACCGCGAGATCCTCGACCAGCTGCTGGCGGCCGCGCTCGTGCTGCTCGCGCTCGCCGTCGACCGGCGGCCGACCCTGCTCGGGGCGGGCGCGCTCGGAGCGGTGCTCGGGCTCGCCGTGCTCGGCAACGCGCGCCTGATCCTGCTCCCGCTCGTCGTCGGCGCCTGGCTCTCCTGGAGGCGGCCGCGGATCCTCGCCGCGCTGGGGGTGATGCTCGCCGCGTTCGCGCTCGTGCTCGCGCCGTGGGTCGTCCGGAACAGGGTCTCGGTCGGCTGCTTCGCAGTCACGACCGACGGGCGCGCCCTCTGGAAGGCGAACAACCCCGCCACCTACGGCGTGCTCGCGCGCGGCGGCTGGATCGACGACGTGCCCAAGCTGCCGAACTCCGGCTACACGCCGCAGGAGGCGCGCGACCACTGGCTTCAGACCGGCCAGGTCTGGCACATCGACGAGTGCGGGCAGATGCGCCGGTTCCAGCACCTCGCGCTCCGCTTCGTGCTCGATCACCCGGGCGAGAAGGCGAAGCTCGCCGGCCAGGCGACGGTGATGCTCTGGCAGCCGTCGGTGCGGACGACGGAGGGGCGGCCCAACCAGGGCGGCGCGCTCGACACGCTCCGGCGCACAGCGGAGCCGGCGTTCATGCTCGTCCTCTATGCACTGGGGGCGGTGGGGCTGTTCCTCGTGCCGCGGCGCTTCGCGGCGCTTGTCGTGGCGCTGCTCGCCTACCAGTGGGTGGTCGCGACGCTCTTCGCGGGCGATACGCGCTACCGCGCGCCCTGGGACTTCCTGATCGCGCTCTGCGCCGCCACGGCGCTCGTGCGGCTCTGGGAGCGCGTCCGCGCGTGAAGGTTGTGCACGTGCACCGGATGCGGGGGATCGGGGGCTCCGAGCGGCACCTGCTCGCGCTGCTGCCCGGCCTCGCCGCGCTCGGGGTCGAGCCCGTGTTCGTCGGCCTCGACGACCCCGCCTGGGACCCCGAGCCGTTCTACGCACAGCTCTCCGTCGAGTCGGTGCGCCTGCAGATGCCGCACGACCTCGACCCGCGCCTCCTGCGCCGGCTCCGCAGCGCGCTGCGCAGCGCCGAGCTCGTGCACACGCACCTCGTCCACGCCGACGTCTACGGCGCGCTCGCCGCGGGGGACGCGACGCTCGTCTCGACCAAGCACAACGACGACCCGTTCCGCAGCGGCACGTTCCGGCACGTCGAGCGGGCGCTCACCCGGCGCGCGGCGCGCGTGATTGCGATCACCGAGGCGCTGAAGCGCTTCAACGTCGAGCGAGTCGGCCTTCCGGCGGAGAAGCTCGAGGTCGTCCACTACGGCCTCGACGCGCCGCCGGCGCCGTGGAGCGAGAACACCGACCTCGACCTCCCGGACGACGCGCGCGTCCTGCTCGCGATCTGCCGCCTCGTGCCGCAGAAGGGGCTCGACGTCGCGGTGCGCGCGCTTGCCCGCGTCCGGGAGGAGGAGCCGCGCGCCGTGCTCGTCGTGCTCGGCGAGGGGCCCGAGCGGGAGCGGCTCGCCGGCGAGGGGGTCCACCTCCCCGGGCGGGTCGGCGACGTCGCCGCGTGGCTCGCCCGCGCCGAGCTGCTCGTCCACCCGGCGCGCTGGGAGGGCTTCGGCCTCGCCCTGCTCGAGGCGATGCTCGCCGGGAAGCCCGTCGTCGCGACGCGCGTCAGCTCGATTCCGGAGATCGTCGTCGACGGCGAGACGGGCCTGCTCGTGCCGCCGGAGGATCCGGAGGCGCTCGCCGCCGCGATCCTGCGCCTGCTGCGCGACCAGGACGAGGCGAGGCGCCTCGGCGAGGCGGGGCTCGCGCGGGCCCGCAGCGAGTTCTCCGTTGAGCGGATGGCGCAGCGGACGCTCGCGGTGTACGAGCGCGCTCTCTCCGCGTAGCCGATCCGGGCGCGCCCCGATGCGCTGCCGCGCCGTGCGCGCGACGATCGGACAGGAGGTGAGAACGATGCTGACGGATACGGACCTCGCCCCGTACCTGACCGAGCGGCCGACCCAGCGCGTGGCCGTGCTGGAGAGTCGCGGCGACCCGGCGAAGGTGGCGCCAGACATCGTGCCGAGGCTCTACGCCGCGGTCGGCGCGCCCGCGCCGCTCCGCGCGCGCTGGCCAAACGCGCACCTGGCCCCGAAGGACGAGTGGATCGGGCTGTGGGCGCTGCCGGTCGCCGACAACGTGACGGAGGTCGAGGGGGTGCTGATCGAGGAATGGGAGTACGGGCAGGTGGCGGAGATCGTCCACGAGGGCCCATTCGAGACCGAGCACGAGAGCGTCGCGAAGCTGCAGGCGTTCGTCGCCGAGCAGGGTCTCGAGCTCGCCGGCCCGCATGAGGAGGAGTACCTGACGCCGCCGGGCGTCGTCCCACAGCGGACGT
>Ga0315278_10002220_pt1 | contig 17262 bp, 30 predicted proteins | sample YL17G06_0_MG_FD_203880 | JGI IMG/M metagenome (GOLD analysis project Ga0315278, IMG submission 203880) | Sediment microbial communities from Yellowstone Lake, YNP, Wyoming, USA - YL17G06_0 | ecosystem: Environmental > Aquatic > Freshwater > Lake > Sediment | place: USA: Wyoming | collected... | reverse complement strand
TGTTCACCCTTCAAAGAGTCACGCTAGCTGGGTTAAGAACGTTGCGAGACAGTTCGGTCTATATCTGCTGAGGGTGTCGGTTGCCTGAGGGGAGGATACCTCTAGTACGAAAGGAACAGGGTGTCGTGGCCTCTAGTGTATCGGTTGTCAAGCGGCATCGCCGAGTAGCCACGCCATAGCGGATAAGCGCTGAAGGCATACAGACTGACAGTTTGAATGCATAAGCTGTCTATCTGGTCTAACTAAGCGCGAAACCGTCCCCGAAAAGAGGCAACCATTGCCCGAACTGCCAGGCGACTGGCGGTAAGGGCAGGAAGGTCCGGTAGACGACCGGGTTAATGGAACCGGGGTGTAAGCGCCAACGTATAGGAGGCGTTCAGCCTACGGTCCCCAAAAACCTGACGGCTCTGACCAAAAGGGGAGCCCACCTATTTCCTGATTTTGCGCCATCACGGCGCTTCATTTCATGAGTTAGCGGAAGCACTTTTGCAACATGATGTAAACACGAGTCTGTCGTATTATTTAGATACCGACAGCCTATTTTGTGGGCTTAACGATGGAGTCAGTTGTAAAAATGAACAGAGAAAAGAGTGAGCGGACACTAAAAAGAAGAGTAAAATTAAGAAAGAGCGTCAAATCGCTATAGGTCAAAGTCTTTTCGCAGGCGCAGTAATCGGATTACTTGCGCTTCTAGGGACATGGTCTGGAAATTATGTGTGGTGGTACCAAACGCAAATCCAGGAGACAATGCATATATTTGGCATCGTTTCTCTTGTATCCTTCTTCACTGCAGTTTTCATTCTAATCTGGGCAGCGTTGCGTATCCTTAAGTAATCTCTATTTTTCCTTGCCGTTTGTTTAGCGTGAACTGTGGTTAAACATCAACCTAAGATACACTGCGGCGCTTTCACTTTTGTCTTTTTAAATCGTAAACACAACTATAACCAGGCGAGCCGGGCAGATGGCGTCGCCTCTCTCCCTTCAAAAGGAGCGAGGTGAGGAAGCTCCATTCTCCCACGTCTCCATTGCATGCTCAGGCATCTTGGGCATGCAGCAGAGGCACACGCGCTGCTGGAAGGCAGTGGCCGAGAGGCCCGCAGCGGGGCAGAAAATTACCGCGCCCCCGGAGCTATGAAGGCGCGAAGGCGCTGGCGACAGCGTCCGGAAAGCCGAGCACAGAAGGGGGACGTCGGGTGAAAGGTATCCGCGCCGCGTGGGAGCAAGCTGCGTCCGTCCGCATGGACGAGACCATAGCGCTAAGACAGATGCCATCACCCCGACTTCACAGGCAAGTCCGGTGGACGGGGGACAGAAAATGGGCTATGTCCGGCACGCCTTTTTCTGATTATTTATGTCGGCATTCCAACCTCTTCCCATGGAAACGTTCGAATGCATCCGTCAGAGAAGGGATATCCGTGCGTTCAAAGACATTCCCATTCCTCCAGCAACCATAGAAAAGATCCTGGCCGCGGCCATACAAGCACCGTCTGCGGACAACACTCAGGAGTGGGAGTTTGTGGTGGTAGAGTCCACGAAAACTAAAGATATGCTGGCCGATGCGGCTTTCGGGCAGGATTTTATCACCAAGGCTCCCGTCGTGATAGTGGTATGCTCCGACACGGAGAAAATAAGAAAGGCCTACGGGGAGCGTGGCGTGAACCTCTACACGATCCAGGGAACGGCAGCTGCAACGCAGAACCTGCTGCTCGCTGCGTGGGATATGGATATAGGCGGCTGCTGGGTGGGGGCGTTCAACGAAAGCAAAGTCGCAGAAGCGCTGTTCCTTCCACAAAGAGTCAGGCCGCTGGCCATGGTGCCACTGGGAATTCCAGCCTCAATGCCGTCCAAGCCAGGCAGGAAACCTCTCGGAGCTTCCCTGCACAAGGAGCGCTATTGAAAATACCGTGCACGGCATCTCCGGAGCCGTCCAAAACCTTTATAAACCACCGAACTTAACCATTTATGAGTGATTAAATATGTCACGAATATTCCATAGTAGGAGGCTCGCCGAAGGCGGGAACGGAAGGCTCGTCGTAGCCTGGCTCCTGGGCGCCATCTTCGTGATGACTGCGTCCTGGATAACGGCCAAGCTCGACTATACCACAGGCGTTACAATGCCATCATATGTGCTGGCTGCGCTTGTCGCTTTCACACTGTTCCTTCTCGGGGGGCTTTGTTGGATTGCAGTCGCAGTCGCGACGCGCTCAAGGCTTTAGGCCGTTTTCCGCATTCTGCGGGGCCGTTTTTGCACATTTTGAACATATTTAAATATGCATAGGTTAAAGATGTGATATGGGTCAGTTCTCAGCCCGACAGATGAAGAAGAAGCGGAAGGCGTTCAAGTTGCAGTCAGACAAGAAGAAACGGAAGATGCTTCGCTTGTGGTCTAAAGACCCGTTGGAAGGCGCACACGCAGCCACAGCTATTGTCCTCAAGAAGAAGGGAGTCGAGCAGAAGCAACCGCATTCCGGTATAATCAAATGCGTCCGCTGCCAGATCGTCAAGAACAGCATACAAGTCACTGCATTCGTGCCAGGGACCAACGCAATCCGCTTCATAGATGAACACGACACAGTGCTGGTCGAAGGCGTCGGCGGTTCACAGCGCTCGGCAATCGGAAGCCAGCATGGCATAAAGTACAAGGTCATCGCTGTCAACGGCGTTTCGCTCTCAGAGCTGTTGCGCGGCAAGAAGGAGAAACCCAAGGGTGCGTAGTTATGGAACTGAAACTTTTCGGCAAATGGGACATGGCAGCCACAAAGATTGACGACATGGGGTTGCAGAAATACATGAACATCGCGCCGTCTATGGTCCCAAGGACATATGGACGCTACAGCAGCGACTCTTCGACGAAGATGAAGATGAGCATCGTCGAGCGCTTCGTTAACAAGATGATGGTTCCAGGCCACAGGGGCAAGAAGCACAGGACGACGAGCGGAAGGTGCCCCGGTTCCACGGTATCCAAGCTGAAGGCCATGGAAGAGGCGTTCGCGATAATAGAGAAGAAGACTAGCAAAAACCCGGTGCAATTCCTTATCAAGGCAGTCGAGAACGCTGCGCCTCTCGAAGAGATAGCAGCTTACAGGATGGGCGGGATGATAGCACGAAAGTCAGTCATAATAAGCCCGCAGCGCAGGCTTGACCTGGCGCTTCGCCACCTCACCCAGGGCATATATTCCACCACTTTCGGAAAGAAAAAGACACTTCCTCATGCCATCGCAGACGAGCTGATGCTCGCGGCAGCCGATGACAAGACGTCCTTCGCTGTCAATGAAAGGGCAAGGCTTGAGAAAGAGGCCGAAGGCGCTAGGTAAGTTTTAGTCCACAAATTAATGGTATGTCTAGCTACGGCTTCATACACAAAAGAATAAGAAAATCTCAGAGACCGTACACCGCTTTCAGCGCCAGTTCAAGGATTACGACTGCGCTGCATACGATGACGACGTACTGCGGTTTTATCTTCAGCGTCTCCGGCGACTCATCGAAGTATCTTATGAGCCCGGCCGTAGACTGCGGCATCATGTTTCTCTGCTTTTCAGACATGCAATCACGCTATTTATTGAGCCTGTGTGCTTTTTAAGGTTTTGACTGGAATCTTATTCTATGGCAGAGTCGATGACGCTAAAGCAGGCCGTGCAGTCGATCATGGAACTGGCCAGTGAGAAAGGTTGGGGTCTGAAACCAGAAGACGTCAACGTTGGCGAGAAGATCGCATTGGCCCACTCTGAACTGTCCGAGGCGCTAGAAGCCTACAGAAAAGGCGATATGGGCGGCAAGGACGGGTTCGGCGAGGAGATGGCCGACGTCCTCGTGCGCGTCTTCCATCTATGCGGTATCTATAGGGTGGACATAGAGAAGGAGCTGCTAGACAAGATTGAGTTGAACAAATCCAGAGACTGGCGCAAAACAGACCACCTCCACAAGGAATTCAGCGGGTAGCCTTGGCTTCCATATACCGTTTTCTCTTCGTCTCGCCGAACTTCTCCAGAGCATATCTTAATGCAGTCCTCGGCATGCGTGTGCAATGTTTCTTTAGGAATCTCTCTTCCGCCGTTTGGTCGCGTTTGCCGACTTCCCTGAGCATCCACCCCACAGCCTTGTGTATGAGGTCATGCTTATCGTCTAGGAGCATCTCGGATATGGCCAGCGTGTCGTCGAACTGGCCTTCGCGTATGAATGCATGAGTCGCAACGACTGCGATGCGCCTCTCCCATACGTTCCTGGACGCCGCCAGTTTGCGGAGCAGCGACCTGTCTCCTGAAAGCATGTAGATGCCTACGATGTTCGGTGCTGACAAGTCGACAAGATCCCAGTTGTTTATCCCTGCCGTGTTGGTTAGATAGAAATCAAATATTCGTTTCCTACCGTCGGCATCCGCCTTGCTATACCTAGCTACCAGCACCAGAAGCCCTGTCAACCGGTGCTCGTGCACAGGGCTGGAAAGCAGCTCGCGTATGCCATCAAAATCCATGCCTTGATACCTCTTGGCGACCTCGCGCTGCTGCGGTACTGTAACGCCAAGAAAAACGTCGCCTTCGCCATATTCCCCCGTTCCAGTCTTGAAGAATCTTGATAAGATCGCTGCTTTTTCAGGGTTGGCAAGCTTGGATAAATCCGAACGCACTGCATTAGCACTGGTCATGTCATCAGTTTGTTTCAAGAAAATAAAAACAGCTTTTAGTCGGCAGGCGCCGTGCAGTCCAGGCCGTCGCTGCGGAAATATTCCCATTCCTCGCAAACATCGCCATCGGCAGTGGTGCAGTATCCGATCTCCCCGTCAGGCGTCGAGTCAATGACTAGTTCGCCGCCTTGTTCTTCGCAGTAGACTGACGCAGGGTTAGCTATCTGCGTTTCCGTGTCTATGGCTTCGTCAGCAAGCATGTCCCATTTGTCGTCGAGCGTAGCCTGCGTGACTACCGGGTTTCCGTCATCGCCGCAACTGACGATGACGACAGCGGTGATAATCCTGGTGGGTTCTACTAGGATCATCTCGGGGAGGTTCTGGTCAGCAGTCCTGTTGGCATAACCCGGCTGGCTTGAGTTGAAAGTAAAAGTGTATCGCCAGCAGTAAGGTGTGCATTTGGCTTGCACAGCCTCTACAAGCTGAAGGTTAGATCCGTCATAAGCATAAGTCGATGATGCCAGGACGAACTGCCTGGCCGTTTCCATTCGCGCTTCGTCACTGCATGCATTGGCAACCGTTCCGTTGTCGCCGTCCGGCACGCTTTGTCTGACACATCCAGATGCAGCCACTACGGCTATGACCGCGGCGCATGCGATGAGCATTTTTGCATCCATGTAAATGGTATTGGTCGGAACCCATATAAGAAGCATTGATTTTGTTCGGAAAAATCCGCACCGTCCTATACAAGGAAAGCGAACGCAGCCGCCGCAATGGCCACAGCCCCGATGGCCATGCAGAAGAGCCAGAAACGTACCTTTGTCGCGACTTTCAGCAGAACATGAATTCCAATCAGGCCGACAGCGAACGCTGCAATCAGGCCAGCCACGGCCTCAGTTCCGGGAATGTCAGGCATTGCGTTCATGAGCGTAAGACCGATCTCTGCGCCCAAAATGGCCGGGACGCTCATAAGGAACGAAAGCCTTAGCGCCTCTTTTGATGGATAACCGCGCAGCAGAAGGCTTGAGATTGTTATGCCGGAACGCGATATGCCCGGTATTGCGGAAAGGCCCTGCAGCGCCCCTATCAACACCGAGTCCTTGAAGTTCAATAACTTCGGGATGGCCGCTGACTTGGCAGCTCTTTGCAGAATGCCGCTGACTATAAGCGAGACTCCGATGATACCCAAGAACGCTTCCCCGGGAAGGTTGCGCGCAGGCGCATATGAGAAAAGCACGAAACCGACAGCACCAGTCACAACCGTAGCCATGATAAGGAACGAGACCAATGCGTTGCTTTCAGAAAAGTCTGGCCGCCACAGCCTGAGGCTTTTCAGGATGGCAAAGAAATCTCGTCGGAAGTAGACGAGGACACTTAGCAGCGTTCCCGTATGCAGGAAGACTGCCATCTTGACCGCATCGCCAGGCGCATATCCGAACAGGCCGACCATGATAAGCGAAAGGTTGCCCTGGCTTGATATAGGAAGCCATTCGAATATTCCCTGGAGCGCGCCAAGGAGCAATGCATGCTGCAACAAGTTCCCACTCGTTCACTATTGGGCTTCCGTGAATAAGAACGCCTGCCAGAAAGCCTTAAAAAGCTTATTTCTTCACTACTAAGTGGTATGTTTGGCAATAAATCGAGGCCATCGTGGAACCAGTCGAGAATGGAATGGGTCACTGAAAGCCGCAGCTATTTTTCGTGGCTCGGAAGGGCGTTGACGGACGTCGTTCTGATGGTCATGATAGGAGGCCAGATATACAGAGTTCTAGCCAGATCAGGCGTCATGGCTGACGGCATCGTCTCCCAGGCAGGTTTCGCAGTCATAGAATGCGCCAACGCGTGGGTCATGGTGCGCATACGGACTGAAGATTTGTGCCTTCCGGAATTCAGCGACGCCTAAACAGCTAGTCAGCAACGGAAACTATCTCTTGCGTTTCTTGGTCTTCCTGGACGCCTCAGGACTTATGAGACAAAAGATCGCGCCGATGATGGTTATGATCCTTATCGGTGGCAGGAACGCTGCAATAACTGCATAAATCCCGGCCGTGTGGTAGTCCTTCTTCACTGTTTCCTTGTAAGCAAGGTACGATACGACAAGCCCTGCCACAAGAACGATGGTCGCTGCGCCCATGAGGCCATACAGGAAAAATCCTAACGGGGCGAAAAACTGGATGAACCTGCTGGCTGCCAGCATTGCGAGAACGCCGAAGGCGCCGATGATTATGTCTATTATTATTAGTATCTCTCCGACCTCGGCCTCTGTACTCACACCAGCCATCTTAATATTTGGGCTGGTTTGCTTTTAAGCCTTAAACAGGCGTCAATGCATCCCATCGCCTTAAGAAACTAATTCCTAAACCTTTCCCATGAAACGGCCAGTCAAAGCAGTACTCCACGGGAGCTTCCGCTACGCTCTGGAATTTGAACGCACACGGACGCTTTTCACAGATGCAGGCATAGAAGTCGTGGCACCCGGACGGGTCGAAGTCACATGCTATGATGGCAGATTCCCAAGGCTTGCATCGGATGACCCGTCCACACCTAAGGAGCTGGTCGAGCTGAGATATCTCCAGAAAGTCCTTAGCATGGGGCCCCGCGGTTTCAGCTATTTCATAGACCCTGAAGGCTGCCTAGGCAGCACAGCTTCCGCCGAGTTCGGCGTTGCACTGTCGCATGGCATCCCCGCGTTCCTCATGAAAATGCTGGAAGACCCGCCGCTTTTTGCGCCCAATTCATCCATATGGAGGCCGGAAGACCTGGCAGAATATATACACAGCTGTGGGGAGCTGCCACCGGTTACAATAGATCCGCGGGAGCAGGAGGCATACGCGCTTTCGGAATGCACTGTTTCAGGTCCGCCCGTCTCAGTCGGCGCAGTCATAACGAATGAACGCTCAAATCCCGAGGACCCTGAAGTCCTTTTGGTCAAAAGTCCGTCATGGGATGGCAGATACACAATAGTCGGCGAAAGGCTCAAGCGCGGAGAACGGATGGCTTCGGCGCTGGAAGCGGCTGTATCTAAGAAGACAGGACTCCCACCTTTGATAGGAAAGCTTTTGGCATCATTGGACGAGGAGCCTGGCACGTGTTCACATGGACGCATATTCGTTGATTACACGGCAACATTGCAAGGCAAAAAGTTGCATCCAGCCAGTGACGGATGCGTCTACGAGTGGATTCCGCTTTCGTCAGCCCTGGGAGAAGCGAAGTTGGAACCGAATGCCAGGAAAGCACTAGAACTTTACTCGACAGCACACTGACGCATCAGAGTATGAACTGGAAAATGAACTGCCCCAATATTATGTGGCTCAGTATCGGTCCCAGTATGTTCGGCCGTCTCCACATCATGAGACTCCACACAAGTCCGACGGGAAACGTGAATAATGTGAGGTGGATGCCGTAATAGAAATGCACCAGTGAAAACACGACGGCAGTGATGATGATTGCGAACAGCGGGTTCCCAAGCTTGTACAGCTTGGACTGCACGAAACCGCGGAAAAACAGTTCCTGCGCAGGAGCTGATAAGAGGGCGTAGTATGCGAAGTATCCCAGATCGAATGACGAAAAATTCAGCGTGCGTGTTGCGATCCCGTAGAGCGTCAACAGGACGAGCCCGAACGCCGTGACCATGATTGACATGCTCAGCGAGGGAAGCAAATGCTTTTTAGTGACACCCATCTCCTCAAGCAGCGTCTTCTTCCTCAGCGGCAGGTGGACCATGAGGTTTATTTATTGCGAAAACTTAAAACTGTTCCATGGATCCGCTTCTGTTCATAGGCTTCCTTATCGCACTGGTCGTTGGCATAATAATCGGCAGGAAGCTCGTTGAGCAGTCGTTCAAGGCGCGTTTCCAGTTGTGGATGAGCGAAGCAGAGCAGGGAATACGCAAGGACGCTGTGGAACGCAGCCGCACCGCGCTTGGAGGCAGGCTCAGCGAACAGCTTGCGCCTTTCTTTCCGGGGTTCCGCTACGACCCGACCGAAGTCCGTTTCATCGGCAGCCCCGTCGACCTTATAATCTTTCCAGGACTGTCAGAAAGCGAGCCTAAGGAAATCGTTTTCGTCGAAGTGAAGACAGGCCAGTCCAAGCTCACGCAGAGAGAGCGGCGAGTGAAAGAGCTGGTCGAACAGCGGAAGGTGCGATGGGAAGAGTACAGGCCTGACGCGTGAAAGGCTTGAAAATCGTTCTCGTGGAGAACAGAAAAGCTTAAATATTGTTCTTGTTAAAAACAATATTATGAACGAAATATTCGAGGAATGGGACACTTACGCCAAGAGAAAGGAGCTTAAGCCCAGGGACGTGGACACAGGCGGGATAATAACCAACGCCGACCTGAAAATCGTGGCAGTCACAGGCGTAAGAAGATCCGGAAAGACCAGTTTGCTAATTATCATGCGTCGTCGCCTTGAGGAAGCAGGCGAAAAATCAGGCTATATCAACCTAGAAGATGCCAGGATGAAGTCCAACAGGGAGGCCCTGGATAGCGCGCTCAAGTGGTTTGGGGATTCAGGCTACCTCCTCCTCGACGAGATAACAAGCGTTGACGGGTGGGAGGGCTGGCTGGCCAGAAACCATGAGATGCTCAAAGGAAAGCTACGCCTTATAGTCAGCTCGTCCAGGCAAAGCCTCGTCAGACCGGCCAAGCCATTGAGGGGGAGGATAATGCCTTACGAACTTTATCCACTTTCGTTCAAGGAATTTTTGCAGTTCAACGACGCCAGCGTTGAAACGACAACAGCAGGCATGGGAAAGATAGAGAGGCTGCTCGATGAATATCTGATTTACGGCGGCTTTCCAGAGGTCGTCCTGATCAAAGACAAAACGGACAAATCACGGACTCTAGGCTCATATTTCAGGGACATAATCGGCCTTGACGTCGCCGAGATAGCCGCGGAAAACGTGACGACCGTGGAACTGTTCGGAAGGTACGTCATAGAGGCGCCGTACTTCTCAGCGTCGAAATGCCTGAATTTTTTCAAAAGCGCCGGCCACAAGATAGGCAAGCAAAGCATACTTGATCTCGAACGGTGCTCCCAGGAGGGTTATCTCTTTTTCTTCGTCCCCATATTCTCCAGAAGCATCAAAGACAGGTCGCAATATCCAAGAAAGGCGTACATGGGGGACACAGGCTTCATGCAGGCCGTCAGCGGCAAGAAGGACATGGGCAGGCTGTTCGAGAATGCAGTCTTTCTGGAACTCAAACGGAGGGCAAAGCAGAGCCAAGAGATAAGCTACTGGAAAGACCGCACAGGATCGGAAGTCGATTTTGTCACGAGGGAAGGTCTGGCGCCAAAGGAGATGATACAGGTGGTCTACGATCTTGAGGACAAAAAAACGGCCGGACGGGAGGTGCGTGGCCTGCTCTCGTGCGCGAAGGAATTTGGCCTGAAGCGCGGACTGGTCATCACAAGGAAAGTCGAGAAGGTCGAGTCCGTGAGCGGCGTGCAGATCAGGTTCATCCCCCTCTGGAAATGGCTTCTGGCGGCTCCCAAACCATAGCTTAAGGAACCGTGGGAAGAGTACAGGCCTGATGCGTGATTTTTTAAAGATGCCCAAAAGATGCAAAACCATTAAAGCTGTACCCGCAAAATCTTTAATCTCAGACTTTCTTCAGCGCAACCCTGAATTCCTCAGCCTTTGTCGCAACTGCTTGCGCAGCCGTTTCGACGATATACTCTGGATCGAGCCCGCTGATGCTCTCGACGTGGAACAGGATTTTAGTGGCGTCCGGGGCAATCTTATAGTCGCCAATCTTGCACGCCTTGTTTATCTCCAGCTTCGTCATGTCCGGTATCACCGGCTTCCCGTCCTTGAGCTCGACGATATTTTTCGGGCACGGCTCCAGGTCCTCGTCAGGCTTGGCCTTGCTTATCACAGGGAAAAACTGATACGACGCGTTCGCAGCCTGGTATTTAGCATGAATCCGTCCGAAGCCTATGCGCGCAACGGCCTGAAATTTCAGCCTCTGTCCCTCAATAAGCTGCACGATCGGGAAGTTTCCGTCCGTCGGACGTACATCCTTGCTCGTTGATTTCAGATCCCCGGATGTGGCCGTTCCCGGACCGGTCTTCTCCAGCGCCAGCACGACCTGGCAGTTGACGCATCCGACGCCTTTGCATGAGCAGTCGTCAGAGACGTTCATTTTTTTCGGGTTAAACTCAAGCGGCAGCATCGCCAGCCTGTGCGCTATAGTCTCATCGAACAATGCAGACCCGTTCTCCTCGAAGTCAACCCAGTCCACTGCAAGGACTGGGACCTCAGTGAGCATAGCGCGCCTGAGCGCGTTGGCAAACGGAACCGTCGTGTCCTCTACGACAAAATCCAGCTTCCCTCCCTTGTTGCGCAGTATCTTCACGTCCATTCTTACACCCTTATCTTCAGGTCCTTGAGTTCAAAGTGGCGGCGAAGGACTTCCTTCATGCTCTTTATGTTGTTGCCGTTGCGCCCTATGACTTTGGATTTCTCTTCGAGTGGTATGGAGATGACAGCCACGCCGTCATTCACCTTGAGCGTCTTCACAGACGGGACCATGTGCTTTATCGTCTCCTCCGCCGTCTCGTATTTTGCGAACAGCTTGACGTTCTTCCCGAACGCCTGGCGGAGCTTCTTGACGTTTGCACCGTTCTTGCCTATCGCGATTATCATGCTTTTCGGTTCCAGGACGAAGAACAGCGCCTCCTCGGTTATCAGGCAGTCCTTCGGTTGCACGCCAGTCATCTTGACGAACAGCGAGACGTTACGAATCTCTTCAGTCCCAAGCTTTACATTCATTTTCTGATACCCACCAACACTATATTGAACGGCTTGCCGAGCGCCTCTCCCAGCGCCCTCGAGTTGCCCTTGAAGCTCTCCAGGTTCACATTTGATATTGTCGCCATCTGCTTTATATTGGTTAGCGACTCAGCAGGGCAGTTTTCGGCGTGCAGCACTGCTGTTATCTTCCCGCGCTTGATCTCGCGCAGCACGCTCCTCGTCCCTATCGCCAGTTTCCCTTTCTCTGCGGCGTCAAGCAGTTCTTTCTTAGTGATCATGCTAATACACGTAGCCAAGCAGGCTACCTCCTATCCCCTCATCCCTCGCTTTGTTCTGGTCCATCACGCCCCTGGACGTGGATATGATGAGTATGCCCATCCCGACAGCGGGCAGGAAACGTTTCTCATACTTCGCGACCTCGCGCGCCTCGACATAGAAACGGGGCTTTATACCCTTCGTGTTGTTTATGCGCTGTATGAGCTTGACGCGCAGCTTTCCTCCGCGGCTGTCCTCGACGTGTTCCGAGCTGCCGATGTAGCCATCGCTCTCCATGACCGAGAGCACATCCTTTATCAGCTTTGACACGGGAACCATGCATTCAAGCTTTCCCAGAGCCTCTGCGTTCTTTATCGTGCAGAACATGTCGACGAGAAGGTCTTGTCTCATATCACACCTCACTGATACTTCCTGAAGCCCAGCTTTTCAGCCTGCTCCCTGAAGCACCTCCTGCAGTACATGATGCCATACTTGCGGATGACGCCGCTCTTCGAGTTGCAGACGCGGCACGGGTGGGTTATGCGGCCGAATTTCCTCTTCTTCTTCGTGTTGAACTTGATAAACCTTGCCAATGAGCTAGGCTTCTTCTCTATCTGTTTCTTCACGCCTTCGTATGTCATTTCCCTTTACCTATCTCAATATTTACACCCAACGTCTTCGTCGCGAATTCCACGGCCTCTTCTTTCTTTATCCTGTGGGCCTCGCCTACCTTGCTCCGTTTCGTGCGTCTCTTGGCCACGCGGTATCCCGGCCGTTCAAGCGTGACGCAGACGTCCATGCCGAGTATGCCAATGTCCGGGTCGTATTTCATGCCCGGGATGTTGATGCATTCCTCGACGCCGAAAGAGAAGTTGCCCGTGGCATCGAAAGACGATTCCTTGACTTTCCTTTCCCTTGACTCGAGGAGCCTGTCAAGAAGCTTAAGCGCCTCTTCCCCTCGGACAGTGACCATGACACCTATGTCGCGGCCCTTCGCAGGCCCGAACGTAGATCGTTTGCGCGTCTTTGTGACCACCACTTTGCCTGTGGCCAGCGATGAAAGTAGTTTTTTTGCTTTCTCCAGACTGGTGTCGTCCTTGAAACCCATGTTAAGCGTGACCTTCCCTACCCGTATGGCCTTCATCTGGTTCATTCCTCTTTCTCCTTAGTTTTTTTCGTCTTTTCAGCAGTAACCTTCTTGGCCCGTTTTGGCTTTTCAGGCAGTTCCGTCTTCGCTTCGCTCTTCACCGGTTTCACTTTCTTTAGTTCCCTTTCAGCTTCGGCTTGTGCCGCCTCTCTCGTCTTCCTCAGCTCGCGCCTGCGCATGAACAGCGGCGGGGCTGGGAAGCTTCCGACCATGATGTATTCCTTGAGCGTTGTCACAGTGTCACCATCCACATCCAGCGAAACCGCTGAACGCTCCGTCATGGTTCTCCTCTCGCGTATGCCTTTGATTTTGCCGACCGCACCACGGTTCTTTCCGTCCGTGACTATGGCCTTTTCACCTTCCTTGAATGCGAAGTGCTGTTCTATCTTCTGATTAGGCAGTGCAATCACCACGGTGTCGCCAGGCCTGTACGAGCCTCCCTTCGTTATGATGTTCCTGCCGTCATGCAGGTTCAACTGCGTCATTCCGCCCTTGAGCGTCGTCTTCCCGATAATCTTGCACGGTTTCTTGTCCGCCTCGGACTTGCCCACTTCCGTGAATGCGAATCCCTCAACGTCAGGTATGAGCCTGTAAACCTTTGGCGAGCCTGCCAGCTCTATCACATCCATGCGGCCCACCGGAAACCCTGGGTCTGTCCTTGGTTTGCCGTCAACAGAAATCATACCTTTCTTTATGATCTTGTCAGCCTCTTTGGACGTGTCTGCATGGCGGAAGAAATCCCTTATCAGTATCCTGAGTGGTATGCAGTCATTGAGGGGGTGTGGCCCAGGCATCGGGTGTATGACGTAATGCAAGCCCTTTCTCTTCGTTGGCCAGAAAGTGGGCATCACTGCCCTTTTGAGGTGGGTCATGATTTAGCTCCTTTAGTTTCCTTTACGGCCTTCTTCGTCCCCTCGCGTGTCATCATTGCGTTGCGCTTCTTATCGTCGAGGTTGAGGGTGTGTATCATAACGTTAGAAACGGTAATCGGCCTCAGGACTTCGCTTCCGTCCCTCTTCTTCGCTTTGATGCCGTCGATGTATATGCGGCCCTTCTCAGTGTCGACGCGGTTGATTGCGCCCCTCGTCCCAGTCGCGGAACCGCGCATGATTAGCACCTGGTCGCCTTTACGAACGGGAACGGCGCGTCTGCCATATCTCTTCCTGAGTTCAGGCGAAAGGTGCGCAGAAATCAGCCGCTTCCGTGCATGTATCGGTGCGTTTGCCTTGAACTTCCTCTGCTTCCTCGGCTGCACGCTGCTCTCCCAGCGGGGCGACCATTTTTTCTTCATCGAATCACATGACCTTCGTGCCCGCAGGCACGTCCTTCTCAGGGCACAGCAGTACAGGCCTTTGCTCGTCCACGGCCGCCAGGATCATCCCTCTGCTCTCAATGCCTTTGAGTATCTTGGGTTCCAGGTTAGCCAGGACAAGTATCTTCCTGCCCACTATGTCCTCAGGAGCGTACTCTTTGGCCACGCCGGCCACGAGTGTTCGTTCCTCAGTCCCTATATCAACGCTAAGCTTAAGAAGCTTGTCAGCGCCTTCAACGCGCTCCGCGTTCTTCACTTCCGCGACCCTGATGTCCATGCATTGCCACTCATTGAATGTGACCATACGCGCCTCAAGCAACGATGCTCGCCACCTTGGAGATGGTCGAGAAACGGTGCACAGCCTCCCTTGCCACAGGCCCCTTGATGAACGACCCTTTCGGGGCTTCCAGGTCGTCGATTATGACCGCTGCGTTGTCTTCGAACCTTACCCACATGCCGTCAGGCCTTCTAAATTCCTTCTTCTGGCGGATGATGACGCACCTGAACATCTCGTGCCTTACCTTTTCCGTGCCTTTCACGACCCTGCACACGACGACTGAACCGATACCGCCGTTCGGTCTAGCCTTGCGTCTTCCCTTGTAGCCAATCACGGCTATGATCTGCAGTTCCTTTGCTCCGGTGTTGTCGGCGCACACAAGCGAAGATCCCTTTTGAAGCGGCCTCGTGATGCCAGGATTTATTGCCTTCATTTTCCAGTCTCCTTGACCGAGACGACTGAGAAGCTCTTCGTCTTTGACAGCGGCCTGCATTCAGCAATGACAACTGTGTCGCCTTCCTTGGCCTTAATGCATTGCGGATTGTATGCGACTATGCGCGTCTTCCTGCGCTCATACCTTTCATATTTTCTGATGAACCTGTTGTAAGCGAATTCCACGACTGCACTTTTGGTAGATCGTGTGGAGCGGACTGTGCCTTCGAAAACCTTGCCCCTGACAGAGAGTTCGCCGTGCCACGGGCACTTCCCGTCACTGCATTCCTTCTCCGGCGGCTTGAGGTTCAAGCCTATTGATTTTTTCATAGGACCAATACCATTCGGGTACGATAACAGTTATTGTGCTAATGGGTTTTTATACTTATAAATGGTTTTGCCGTCCTGGTTGGCAGCACCGTTCCCGGATTCGAGGACTTGGTGGGGTGTCATGCAATCCGCTCACCACGACTTCTGCTTTTTCTTTATCCTGTCCTCAGGTCTGGCCACGAGCAGCGAGCCGTCGACGCTGACGCGCCTCGCATCAGGAAGCGTGAAAACGAATGTACAGTCCTTCTTCGCCAAAGCTTTTCGTCCGCTGGCCGTCTTGATGGTAAGCATGTTGCGCGTCTCGTCTACGACCTCGCCCTCAAGCCCGATAGCGCCTGCGTCTTTTGCTTTAGCCACAGTTGCATGCAATCCTACAAGCTCATGTCTGACTAGCTCGGATGCGTCCATATATGCACCGCACGCCTAAACGACCTCTATCTGATCGCTTGAGAACCCCATGCTGACGAGAATCTCAGGTATCTTCTTCGCATGCTTGCCCTGCAGTTCAATCTCACCTTCCTTGTAGGTCCCGCCGCATGCAAGCCGCGTTTTCAATTCCTTGAGAATGCGCTTCGTGTCCTCAGTCTTGTCAAGTCCGTGTATGACGGTCATAACCTTCCTAAAACGTTTTTCTTCTTGAGTCACGGTGATTTTTTGCTTCTCGCGATCCAGGGTCTCACAGGTGCAGAGGTCTCTCGGCAAGCCGCATTTAGGACAGATCTCAGCCACTCTTCACCCCTTTCTTCTGGATGCGTTGCATCGTCTTTATCCTCGCCACAGTCTTCCGCATTTCGCGGATCCTTCCCGGAGAAGATATGCTTGAGCCGATCTCCCTGTTGGCCTTCTCCTTGGCCAGTTCCAGCCCATACTCTTGCAGCTTCTGCTCACGCTTGGCTTCGTCAAGGCTCTTCAGCTCTTTCTTTTTTATCAGTGCCATATTGTCGTAAAACCTGATGATTCATTCATATATGAAACAGGTGCTTTTAATCCTTTCCCTTTTTGACAGGCTGCTGTTTCATGGCAGCTTTCTTTACCTTCTCAGCCGCTGGCTTCTTGGCCGGCGCCCTTTTCGCTTTCTTCGGCTTCGCCTCGGCTTCCAAATCCTTTTCTATCGTTTTCTCAAGCTCCTCTTCCACATGCACAGGCTTGGCAACCGGAGCAGCCATACCCCTCCTGATGGGGTTGCCTGCTATGTCGCGGCCCTCAACCATGATCCTGACGCGTATGCCTACAGTCCCTGGTCTGGTAATGGCGACTTCAAACCCTTCGTCAACCAACTCCTTCGCCTGTTCGCCGCTGTGCTTGATGTAGCCTTCGATGAACTTGGCGGTCGATGACTTGCTACCGCCCATTTTGCCTGCAATTATTATCTGAGCCCCCATGGCCCCTGCACCCATGATCCTTTTCATCGTTAAGTTCCCTATCTTCTTGTAGTTGAACCCTTTCTCCAGCGCCGACTTTATCTGTTTGGCCACGATCTTCGCGTCTAAGTCAGCATTAGCTATTTCCTTGACATCTATCTGCGGGTTCTCCAGATTGAATTGACGTTTGAGCGTCTCTGTGATGTCGTCTATGTTCCTCCCGCCGCGACCTATGATCTTCCCCGGCTTGTTGGTGTAAATGATTATCTTTATCCCCAGAGGCGTCGTTTGCAGCTCTACGCTTGAATAATCGCCGCTAGGGAACTTTGCCCTTATGTAATTCTCAATGCTCGCCAGCTTCACTCCCTGGCTCACGAAATATCGGCTCAGCATGTTAGATACGCAGCACCATCTGCACGTTGGTGTTCCTGGTAGCGGTCCTCCTCAGCTTGAAGCGCCTGGGCGTCCAGAGCCTGAAGCCCTTATGCGCAGACGCCATGACTATCATAGCGTCAGGTTCAATGCCCTTTGCGTCTGCATTCCCGCGGGCGCTCTTGAGCAGACCGAAGATTTCAGCAGACGTCTTGGTATAATATTTCCCGTTTATGTCCCTCTTACCCTTGACCATTCCATGGAGCAAGGTCTCAGCTTTGTCAAGGCGCATGCCGTTTATCGTCCGGCAGATGATTATGGAGTTTTTCGTTGATATGTGTAAGTTCCGTCCGTAGACGCGAACGCTTTTCTTCGGGTTTGCATTAAAGGTATACTTCA
>Ga0315278_10002219_pt1 | contig 17266 bp, 23 predicted proteins | sample YL17G06_0_MG_FD_203880 | JGI IMG/M metagenome (GOLD analysis project Ga0315278, IMG submission 203880) | Sediment microbial communities from Yellowstone Lake, YNP, Wyoming, USA - YL17G06_0 | ecosystem: Environmental > Aquatic > Freshwater > Lake > Sediment | place: USA: Wyoming | collected... | reverse complement strand
TGGGCGTGGTGCGTGTCTTCTTGGCAAACACCGCCCCAATCACGATCGCATCTCGGTCCGTCCGGTAGACAATTCTCCAATTCGCCGCAGTGTCCCCGATGCGTAACTCATGGCATCTCTTTCCGATTCCAGGCATGGGCCGCGAATGGGGCATTCCCAACGACTCGCCACGCTGCAGCCTTCTAAGCAACATCCCGGCTTCGATCCTACCGGCCGTGCCGAATGGCGGAGTCTTGATCTCCCCATGCAGCCATACCAGCGGCTTGTCAATTGAAGCCACGAAATGTAGTATATGTCAGATATGACATACAGTCAACTTGGGCCCGGCAATCGTACTAGGCGATGCAGCGTTCGGCGCTCATTGTCACGCCGCTTGCAACTAGGGCAAGCGGCGCGCCAACCGTGCGCCGCCGCTGATCGCGAGCGTTATATGGACAAACGCGTCAGCTGCGGCTCGTGAGAATGGAGATCGGAGCATGGATAGAAATCGGACAAGCGACGACGCGGCGGGCTCCGCTGCGCCCAAGAACCTCACCCGCCGCGACGCTTTGGCGGTGCTGGCGAGCGGGCTCCTCATGCCCGCACTGGCAACGGCGTCCCGCGTGAAGGTCGACGGTGCATTGCACTACGCCAGCCTGGCTGACGTCGCCACGTTAATCGAGACAGGGAAGCTCTCGCCAGCAGACCTCACTCGTCAGATGCTGGACCGCATCGCGGCCGTGGATGGGTCGCTCCACAGCTACGTCACCATCATGGCCGATGCCGCCATGGAGAGTGCCCGGCGCGCTGAGATCGAGATTCGCGCCGGCCGGTATCGAGGACCGCTCCACGGTGTGCCCATCGGTGTGAAAGACCTTTGCTATACACGAGGCGTCCGCACGATGGCAGGAACGAAGGTCCTGTCGGACTTCATACCGGACTTCGACGCCACGGTTGTCGCGAGGCTGGAATCCGCTGGCGCCGTCATTCTGGGTAAGCTGGCGCTGTGCGAGGTCGCATTCGGGCCGTATCACCCGGGGCTCCAGGTGCCCGTAAATCCCTGGGACGCGACGCGCTGGAGCGGTGTGTCATCGAGTGGCTCCGGCGTGGCCACTGCCGCAGGATTGTGCTTTGCCTCGGTGGGTACCGACACGGGCGGTTCCATCCGCTATCCCGCGGCCGTTAACGGATGCGTGGGCCTCAAGCCGACGTACGGTCGCGTCAGCCGATACGGCGTGTTTGCCCTCGCTGCCTCGATGGATCACGTGGGGCCCATGACGCGGACGGTGGAGGACGCGGCCATCATGTTCGAAGCGATGGCCGGTTTCGATGTCAACGATCCCACATCGCTGTCGGATGCGGTCCCGAAGATCAGGGCCGAACTCACGCGAGGCATTGCCGGACTGCGGATTGGCTTCGACCGTCGCTACGCGACCGAGAACGTGGAACCCGAGGTCGCCCGGGCGCTGGAGGGCGTCCTCTCCACGCTGACGCGGTTGGGGAGCACCGTGGTGGAGGTCGAGATGCCGGACGTCAAGGGTAGCGCGGCGACGTGGTTCGAGCTGTGCTCCGTTGAGGCAGTGCTCGCGAACGCGGCGACCTGGCCCAGCCGGTCTGGCGAGTACGGGCCTGCCGTGCGCGCCGTCCTCGAGTATGGATCGAAGGTCACCGGCGCGTCCTACGCGCGCGCAAACCAGCGCCGCGCCGAATTCACGGCCCAACTCGAGCGTATGCTCGGCGGCATCGACTGCATGGTCTGCCCGACGATGGCCAACGTCCCGCCACCCAAGTCGGCCAATCCGTACGAGTTGTCCGATGCGGAATGGGACCGCCTCGTCCCGAACGATGTCTACGCCCAGCCGTTCAACTTCAGCGCGAGTCCCACGCTCTCGGTGCCGTGTGGCTTCTCGGCTGAGGGATTGCCGCTCAGCGTTCAGTTTGTCGGCCGCCGGTTGAGCGAAGCAGTCCTCTGTCGCCTGGGCCATGCGTTCGAGCGAACCACCGAGTGGCATCTCAGGCGGCCGGCGGTGTGATCGGCTCGAGACTACCATCTAACAACAGCATGCAGCTGCCGGCGCTCCGCGCCGCAGCTGATGCTGAGCGTTAGGCGGATACAGACATGCACCACTCGTATTAGTGGAGGTACCCATGGCGAGAATTACTGGTATTGGCGGTGTCTTTTTCAAGAGTAGAAAGGACAATAAAGCGCTTGCAATTTGGTATCAGAAGCACTTGGGCATGTCGTTGGAAGACTTCGGCGGCGCTATCCTCAAATGGCCGGACGACAAGTCCGAGGATCATGGCCTTACTGTGTGGCATGTCGCGGAGAAAGCCAGCCAGTGGTTCAGCCCAAGCAAAGCTTCCTTCATGATCAACTACCGGGTTGATGATCTCGACGAGCTGCTGGAGCAACTGCATGCGGGGGGTGTGGAAGTTATCCAAGGACCCGAGTCGCACGAAAACGGCAAGTTTGCGTGGATCATGGACCCAGATGGTAACAAGATCGAGCTCTGGGAGCCGAAGGTCTGGGACGACAGGAACAAGGGTGCCTGAGAATTGTAGTCAGATCCCGAGCTCCAATGTGGCAGTACGTCATCAAGATTCTTCTAACCGCGGCTGTAGTCGTGGCGGTGGCGGAATTTGCGAAGCGGAGTACTTTCTGGGGCGCTGCTGTTGCGTCGCTTCCACTGACTTCGCTGCTGGCCTTCGTCTGGCTGTATCTTGATACGGGGAATTCGCAACGCGTCGCCGATCTTTCGCAGAGCATATTTTGGCTCGTGCTGCCATCCTTGACTCTGTTCGTCGCGCTGCCGCTGCTTCTACGTACTGAGCTTAATTTCTGGTTGAGTCTTGGAGCCGCGTGTGCTGCCACCGCGGCAGCGTATTTCGTCATGGTCTGGTGTCTGGGTCGGTTCGGGATTCACACATGAAGGCTCGGTATCTAACTATGCGTTGGAGCGGTCGCCGCGCGCCGCCGCTGATCGCGAGTATTAGCGCCGAAAAAGAACAGTGAAACTTCTAACTACAAAGCAAGTCGTCCTCCGGATTGCGATCATCATTGGGTCCGCGGAACTCCTGATTATGCAAGTTCTAAGGGCTTTCCCTCATAAGACTGGCACGTACTCGGCAGCTGTTCTTGATACTGCATTGTTGGCGGCGTTGTCCACCCCGGCAATCTACATCTGGGTCATCAAACCTTTTGTCGACGCCCGGGATCAGACGCTTGCTCAAATCAACCAGTTGGCAAGTGTCGATCCGTTGACACAGCTGGCGAATCGGCGTCTCTTGTCGACGCATCTGGAAAAAGCTATCGCCGGCATCGTCAGACATAGAATATTTGGGGCGCTGCTGCTGCTGGACCTGGACAGGTTCAAGCCCATAAACGACGCTCACGGACACAATGCGGGGGATGCGGTTCTCGTTGAAATCGCCAAACGCCTGCAATCCATCACCCGATCAGAGGACGTCGTCGCCCGCCTGGGCGGCGATGAATTTCTTGTGCTTATCAGTCATCTTGATATTGACGAACGACTGGCGCGCGACAGGGCATCCCTGACAGCCAGGAAACTGATCAATCTCGTAAATGAGCCAATTGATTTCCACGGCGATACATTACACGTTGGCGCCAGTATTGGAATACGCCTTCTGGGATTCGAGGAACTGGACACGGAGACCGCGATCAGCGAAGCCGATAGCGCAATGTATCGTGCCAAGCAAGCAGGGAGAGGGCGCGTTGTCTTTTTCGAGAAATAGAGTGGATGGAATTTATCATGTACTACCTCGTTGAAACCATGAAATCGTTCGACAAGGCGTCGGCAGATCTTGAGGCGGCAGTCAAGCGTCTTGGTTTCGGGGTGCTGCATGTTCACGACTTGGCGGCCACGCTTCGCAGCAAGGGCATTGCATTCGCCGAGCAGTGCAAGGTCTTTGAAGTCTGTAATCCGCAGCAAGCCGCCAAAGTCTTGTCCACCGACATGCGCCTGAACATGGCGTTGCCGTGTCGTATCTCGGTGTTTACAGACAAGGGCACAACAAACATCGGCCTCATCAAGCCGGTGCAGATGCTGTCGGCACTGTCTCAAGATGCGGCGTTGCTTCAGATTGCCAGGGAAGTGGAAAGCGCGACCATCCAGATGGTGGATGAGGCGAAATGAGCGTTCGACGCTTCTCGTTGTCATTGTCCGCTGAGGATTCGCTACTCACATGCCACGATCACGCGCCATCCGGGCAGTAGCCATCATTGAGGCCTTCAAGGGTGCCATCGTCATTGTGGCGGCCACGGGCCTGCTTTCTGTTCACAAGGGCCTCTACGCCATCGCAGCGCGGTTGATCGAGCATTCGTACCTGAACCCGGCGTCGAAGTACCCGCAGATTTTTCTGGACGCCGCCTCAAGGCTCCAGGACTCGCGGCTGTTCATGCTCGCGCTGGGAGCGGCGACCTACTCCGCGGTGCGCTTTGTCGAGGCGTATGGTCTCTTCCGGGAGCGTGCCTGGGCTGAGTTCTTCGCCGCTGGCTCTGGCACGATCTACATACCATTCGAGCTCTTCGAGCTGTCTCGCAGCCCCACCTGGCACGGCGCTCTGCTTCCAGGGTTGAACCTGCTCGTGGTCGCCGTCATGGTCAATGCTCTGTTGCAGCGGCGCAAAGCGGCCGCTCAGAGTGCGGCCTGACACCTTGCTCGAGCTGACCCACAACGGCTCGGGACGGCTCCGCCAACCGTGGCCGTCGCGGCTACGCCGCCCACTGCCGCTGCGGGCGGCTCAGCTCGAAAATTTGGCCGCGAACTTCATCTGATGCCTTGGATCGCAATTGCCCTCACCATCGGCTGCCTGCTCGCCGTCTCCGGGCTTGTCGTCGCCGAGAGTCGAAATCTCAGCGCCGCAAGGCGATTTTCAAAGATTGCGGCCAGTACGGCCTTTGTTCTCCTTGCGCTATCGTTGAACGCTGCAGCTTCAACCTACGGCCAACTCGTACTCCTTGCCCTCGTACTCAGCTGGATCGGCGATGTATTCCTGCTCAGCCAGCGCAGCGTACTGTTTCTGGCTGGCCTAGGCTCTTTCTTGCTGGCCCATGTTGCATTCTCCGTGGCATTTGCAACCGGCGCCCTCAGTACGAGCGCGTTTTTTGTTGGCCTGATATTCGCCTCAGCAATCGGTGTAATCACGCTGCATTGGCTATGGGGCTGGCTCGACGCACCACACAAGGTGGCAGTTGCAGCCTATGTCGTTGCCATCGTCGCCATGTGCACCATGGCCATCGCGCATAGCGCAGCGTCTCAGTCGTGGTTAGCAGCGGTTGGTGCAGTGGCATTTGCAGCATCAGACATTTCGGTTGCGCGTGATCGCTTTGTGTTGTCAGCCTTCCTCAACAAGGCATGGGGTCTGCCGGTTTATTATTCCGCTCAGTTGCTTCTTGCCTGGTCCATCGCGTAGTACCTGCCCGCGCCACGCTTGCCCGGTCTGCGAAATTAATCATGCTGATTCGACTCGACGACCTCGGCGGACCTGAGATTCGCTCGCTGCTCGAGGAGCATCTCAGCAGCATGCATGAGCAGTCTCCACCCGAAAGTGTGCACGCACTCGACATCGGCGCCTTGCGCGCGCCCGGGATCACGTTCTGGACGGTCTGGTCGCATGGCGAGTTGCTCGGTTGCGGCGCGCTGAAGGAGCTGGATCCCGGTCACGGCGAGATCAAGTCCATGCGAACGGCAATCGCGCATCGCGGCAAGGGCGTGGGTCGTGCCATGCTGGAGCACATCATCGCGGAAGCCCGCACGCGCTCCTACTCCAGGCTTTCCCTCGAGACCGGGTCCATGGAAGCCTTCGTGCCAGCGCGGCGCCTCTACAAAAGCTTCGGATTCAGCTACTGCGGACCGTTTGCAGACTACACTGAAGACCCGAACAGTGTGTTCATGACCCGCCGATTACAGGATCATTAATCATGTGGAAAGCATTGAAGCGAATCATCAGATGGAGTGCCATGGCGCTCCTGCTTGGACTGCTGGTGGCGTTCGCTTACGCCTACTGGACGTCAGACAACAGCTGCAGTGATCCCAAAGCCCCTGCTCCGGGCAACCGCATGAAAGCGATTGTCTATTGCGACTATGGTTCAGCCGATGTGCTGAAGCTCGAGGACGTTGAAAAGCCGACACCGGCAGACGATGAACTCCTCGTCAAGGTCCGCGCGGCTGCGGTTAATCCTCTGGACTGGCATTACATGAGGGGCTCGCCGTACATCATGCGCATGGAGACCGGGCTGCGCAGGCCCAAGGTCATACGACTGGGTGTCGACTACGCAGGCACGGTTGAAGCTGTGGGCAGGAACGTCACGCAGTTCAAGCCCGGCGACGACGTCTTCGGCGGGAGAACCGGCGCCTTCGCCGAGTATGTGACGGTCCGGCAGGACCGGGCAGTGGTGCTGAAGCCGGCCAACCTGACATTTGAGCAGGCGGCTTCCGTTCCCATCGCGGCAGTCACCGCACTGCAAGGGCTTCGCGACAAGGGAAATATTCGGGCGGGGCAGAAGGTCCTGATCAACGGCGCATCGGGAGGCGTGGGCACGTTCGCCGTGCAGATCGCAAAGTCATTCGGCGCGGAGGTGACTGGCGTCAGCAGCACCAGAAACCTGGATCTGGTCCGGTCACTCGGCGCGGATCATGTCATCGACTACACCAAAGAAGATTACACCGGAAGCGATCTGCACTACGACGTGATCCTGGACAACGTCGCCAATCGATCATTGCTGGACAACAGGCGCGTCCTGAATCCCGATGGGCGATACGTCCTGGTTGGAGGCGGAGGGAAAGATGCCGGCAACTGGATCGGGCCTTTGGCTGGCCCGATCAAGGCGCTTTTGTTGGCACCATTCGTGAGCCAGGAGATGGGCATGTTCCTGGCGGAATTGAACAAGGAAGACCTGACAATCCTGGGCGATCTGATGCGCACCGGGAAAGTCACACCGGTCATCGACCGGAGTTACAAGTTGAGTGAAGTCCCTGCGGCCATCCAGTACCTGGAAGAAGGGCATGCGCGCGGGAAAGTCGTGATAGTGCTGGAGTAGCGTCCAGTGCCGAAAACCGAGGCCATCACATTCGTGCGGAAACACGGAGTCGTGCTGGAATCGGCAATCGGCGCCGTGCCTTCGCTCGCCGGATGGATCACAGGCATCGCCTGCCTCATGCTGTTGTCCTGCTCAAGCGAGCAACAGGGTCACGGCGACATGGCGAAACGCCGAGCACTGGAGCCAAGTCAGGCCGCTGGCCCACCTTCTTCCCTGCCGCAACCTGCGACAGCGCCCGCCACCACCATGGTTGCCGGCAAGACAGTCGGGGCATCCGCCATCCCCGATGCCTGTCGTTACGATGGACTGACCGAGGAACTGGCGGCGGCAGAAGCCCGATGGCAGGGAACCGGCATCAACACCTACAGCATGACGATCCAGCGCTCGTCATTCCACCAACTGGCGGCGTGGCCAAATTCCACGCCCCTGAAGCTCCAGGTCCGGAGTGGTCACCCGACCGGAAATCTCACCCGTGTTGACTCGAAGTGGTTGCAGTCCGTGACCGTTGACGGCCTGTTCGAGTACATCGAAAGCGAAGCGTCGAAGAAACCCGATTGCCTCAAGGTGGAATTCGATCCGACATTCGGATATCCGACCTCGATCCGGATCGACCCCGTATTCGGGGGCACGGACGACGAAGTGGAATATTCCGTCACCGAATTTGGCCCATGAACGGTCTCCGGAGACCACCATGAACGAATCCTGGCTACTGTGGGGATTGCTGTTCGGCTCGATCGGCCTGGGCTTCTTCATGTACGGCAGAAAGCAGAAGGCAGTCGTTCCGCTCGTCTGCGGGCTCGTCCTGATGTTCTTCCCGTACTTTGTCTCGAACACCGTCCTTCTGGTTGCAATCGGGGTCGCGCTGATCGTCATTCCGTACTTTGTCAGGCTCTGAGTCCGGCGTAGAGTGGGTCAAGAGATGATCAGGAAACTGCCGTCAGGCCAATACCGCCTTTATTCGAGAAAGAAGAATCCGATGACCGGAAAGCGCAGGAACCTGGGCACATTCCCCACCAGGGCGGCGGCGGAAAAGCATGAACGGGAAATCCAGTTCTTCAAGCGACAGTAGACGACCACTCAAGCTAGGTGATGCAAATGAATCTGATAGTCGGCTCAACAGGGATGCTGGGTGGCGAAATCTGTCGCCTGCTTTGTGCGCAAGGCAGTGCAGTCAGGGCGCTGGCGCGGGTGACCTCGGATCCGGCAAAGGTTGCGCGCTTGAGCGGCCTTGGCGCCGAAGTCGTGCGTGGCGACCTGAAGGACCGGGGTTCGCTCGACAAGGCATGCCGCCATGCGAGCGCCGTGATTTCAACGGCGTCATCGACGGTCTCCAGGCAGGCGGGCGATTCGATCGAGAGCGTGGATCAGCAAGGGCAGCTGAATCTCATCGAGGCCGCCGAACAGGCCGGCGTCAAGCACTTCGTCCTGATTTCATTTCCGAATATTGACATCGAATTTCCGTTGCAGACCGCAAAGCGCGCGGTCGAGGATCGACTGCGGCGCGGCCGGATGGCCTGGACGATTCTGCAGCCCACCTGCTTCATGGAAGTGTGGCTGGGCCCGGCGCTCGGTTTTGACCCCGCCCACGGGACGGCACAGATCTATGGTGACGGCAAAAGCAAGACCAGCTGGATTTCATTCCTGGACGTCGCCAGGTTTGCCGTCGCCGCCCTCGACAATCCGCGCGCGAGAAATGCGGTCATCAAGCTCGGCGGCCCGGGCGCATTGAGTCCGCTCGAGGTCGTGCGCCTGGCCGAGCAGGTCACAGGCAGGACGATCAGTGTTCAGCATGTGCCGGAAGAAGCCCTCCGGGCACAGCACGGTGCTGCAACAGATTCCGTGCAGAAATCATTCGCCGCGCTGATGCTCTACTACGCCCGTGGCGATGCCATCGACATGGCGGAAGCGCTTCGCGTGCTTCCGGTGCAGCACCTGAAATCAGTTCGTGAATTCCTGCAGACGAGCTGATGGCGGAGCAAGCCGGACTTAAATTTCGGAAGGCCGTGAGTTCCGATGCGGAGACTCTCGACGCGCTGGTGAATTCCGCCTATCGCGGTGAATCGAGCAAGGTGGGCTGGACGACTGAGGCCGATCTGCTCGACGGCACTCGAACAAACAAGGCGGACATCGAGAACCTGATCGCCAGGAAGGATTCCATTATCCTGCTGTGCCTCGACGGCGCTGGGATCATTGGTTGCGTGCACCTGGAATTGAGCGGCGCGGAGTGCCAGCTCGGCATGCTGGTCGTCAAGCCCGGATTACAGAGCCAGGGCATCGGGAAGCAACTCATGCAGGCAGCGGAGGCGGCGGTCCGCGACGCCTGGGGCGCCGGGATGATCACCATGTCGGTGATTTCGGTCCGGTACGAACTGATAGCATTCTATGAGCGTCGTGGCTACCGCCGGACCGGGCGAAAAAAGCCATTCGTCGCCGACGACACACATGGATTTCCGAAGTCAGAGCCGATCGAGTTCGAGGTACTGGAGAAAATCCTGCCATGACCGCCATCACGACCAGACGGGCAAAGATCGCCGATCTCGATGCCGTCGCACCGCTCTTTGATGCCTACCGGCAGTTCTACAAGCAGACGCCTGACCTGCCGCGCGCGCGGCAGTTCATGAAGGAACGGATCGAACGGGATGAATCCATCGTGTTCGTCGCGGTGACCGAGGCCAAAACGATCGTCGGGTTCTGTCAGCTGTATCCGACATTCTGCTCTGTCAGGGCGGCACACACCTACGTGCTGTACGACTTGTTCGTGAGTCCCGAAGCCCGCGGCACCGGAGCCGGTCGGTCGCTGATGCTCGCCGCGGAGATCCATGCCGAAATGACGGGTGCCGCGAAGATGGAGCTTTCAACCGCGAGAGACAACAAAGTCGCGCAATCGCTTTACGAGTCGCTCGACTGGGTGCGCGATGATGCGTTCTTCGTGTACGGGAAGTCATTCGGGTAATCCCATGTTGCAGCTCCGACCCTGTTGCGAATGTTGCGGCAAGAACCTCCCCGGCGATTCGAGTGACGCGTTTATCTGCTCATTCGAATGCACCTTCTGCCGCCCCTGCACGAAGGATGTGCTGCTGGGACGCTGCCCCAACTGCGGGGGCGAGTTGTTGCAAAGGCCCAGCCGGTCGCTGGAGAAACTGGCGCGGCACCCTGCCTCGACGGAGCGGGTGGTCCAGGAGAACGCCTGCACTCGACCCGTCGGTCGACAGGCGTAGAATCAGCCGCCACCTAGCCGCTGATTCCAGTCATGCAAAAATCAGCTTCGTACGTCCTTGGTCATACAGACCAGGAGCTGGAGCGCCTGGTCACCCAGGCGCGTCTCATCGACCCTATTACCCGCCGTTTCTTTCTGGGCGCTGGTCTCGCCCCCGGAATGAGGGTTCTCGATGTCGGCAGCGGCGCCGGTGACGTCAGTTTTCTCCTGGCCGAATTGATTGGCGCGACCGGCGAAGTGGTCGGGGTCGACCGTTCTCCCATTGCCATACTGACAGCGAACACGCGCAAAGCGTCGCGAGCGCTCGCGAACGTTTCCTTTGTCGAAGGCGATCCTGCGGAATTGCAATTCGAGCGTCCTTTCGACGCAGTCGCAGGCCGCTATGTCCTGATGTTTCAGCCGGATCCTGCCGCCATGCTCCGTAGTCTTGCCGCACACTTGCCGCCGGGCGGCGTGCTCGTTTTTCACGAACCCGATTGGAACGGCTCGCGCTCGCACCCGCCGGTGCCCACATATGATCGATGCTGCCAATGGTTGGTACAAACTCTGGCGCGGTCCGGCGCAGATCCACATATGGGGGCGAACCTGGCTGTGACCATGAAAATCGCAGGGCTGCCAGCAGCAAGCGTGCATCTCGAGTCGATCGCGAGCGCAGGTCCGGACAATGCGGGACTGGCGACATTCACGGCCGATTTTGCGCGCACACTGCTTCCAGCAATACTGCATCTCGGCATTGCGACTGCCGAGGAAGTCGGCGTCGACACGCTGGCCGAGAGAATCAGGAATGAAATGATCGCGAGCACCGCGACCATCATCGGGCGCGCGGAGATTGGAGCATGGGTACGAATCCAGGCTTAGCGCACGCTGGCGATCGCTGTCGCGTCTTTCGCCAGCTGCACCAGTCCGGCTGCTTCGTGATACCGAATCCGTGGGACGCCGGCAGTGCGCGCCTGCTCGCACAACTCGGCTTTCCGGCGCTCGCCACCACGAGTTCGGGGCTTGCCTGGACCCTGGGCAAGGCCGACAACCACATCACGCTCCAGGATGCGCTCGGCCATCTTCGATCTGTCACGCAGGCCGTCAGAATCCCGATCAATGCAGACTTCGAGGGTGGCTTCGCAATTGAGCCGGAGAACGTTTCCACCAACGTCACTGCCGCGACGGACACGGGGATCGCAGGGCTTTCCATCGAAGACTCCACGGGCAATGCGGCGAATCCACTTTTCGAGTTCGCGCTCGCCGTCGAGAGGATTCGCGCCGCGCGGCAGGCGATCGACAAGAGCGGCACGGGGATACTCCTCACCGGCCGATCGGAGGGATTCATCGTCGGACGCCCGGATATTGCCGAAACGATCCAGCGGCTCACCGCCTACGCGGAAGCCGGCGCCGATTGCCTCTACGCGCCGGGGATCCGCAACAGGGCCGACATCACCGCGGTTGTCAAAGCCGTCGCGCCGAAGCCCGTGAATGTCCTGGTCGGCAGCGATTTCACTACCGTAGCGGAACTTGCCGACCTGGGAGTGCGGCGCATCAGCGTCGGTGGCGCGCTCGCCCGCGCGGCCTGGACCGGGTTTCTTGAGGCAGCAAGTGAAATCGCTTCGCAGGGAACATTTACGCATCTCGCCCGCGCAGTTCCGCTAGTGGACCTCGACGAATCCTTCACCGCGGAGTAAGGCGCATCGCGAACAAATGCCTGGCGATCGTTCCTGGTACGTTGTTAATCGCGCTGGCCGGTTGCTGGAATTCGATTCAAGAATCCCCACCCGATCTGCTGCTGGTCAATGGCATGGTGATCGCCGTGGACGCGAATGACCGGATCACGGAGGCCATTGCGATCCGCGGCAACAGGATCATGGCCGTCGGCACGACCGCGGCCATCGAGCAGCTCGCGGGTCCGCAAACCCGACGCATCGATCTCGCCGGCCGCACGGTCACACCGGGACTCCTGGATGTGCATGCCCATTTCAGCCCGGGCGATTTCAACAGGCGCGACGGACTCGACCTGAGTTTCCCTGCCGTCAAGAGCATCGAAGATGTGAAGACCGTGGTCTCGCGGCAGGGCGCGAACCTGCCGCCTGACGCGTGGATCATTGGCACCCGCTGGGATGAGGGAAAACTCGCGGAGCGGCGCGTGATCATGGCCAGCGATCTCGACGAGGTCGCTGCGGATCATCCGGTCTGGCTCAGCCAGACGATGGGCCATTACGGTGTCGCCAACAGTGTCGCACTGAAGCTCGCGAACATCGGACGCGACACGCCGGATCCAACCGGTGGGACCATCGATCGCGACGCCACCGGCAATCCGACCGGCGTCCTCAAGGAAACGGCCCAAGGGCTCGTCATGTCCCTGATACCGCCATCGACGGCCGATGAAATCGACCGCGGCATTCGCGAGATGGCGCGCGGGTTCAATGCCGAGTGCATGACGGGCGTAAAGGACCCCGGAATCCCGGACGAGCGCTGGGACTCCTATCGCCGCGTGCTTGCTTCGGGCGATCTTACGGTGCGGGCCTTCATTCTGTGGATCGGTGGCCGCACCGCCGACGACGCACGCGCGCTGATTGCACAACGTGCGGCAATGACCCGGCCCTACGAATCGACCGGTGATGATCACCTGATCGCAGGCGGCGTGAAGCTGTTTGCCGACGGCAGCGGCGGCGCGCGCACCGCCTGGATGTACGACGAATGGAATGTCGGCGTGACCGGCATCGATGCCGGCAATCGCGGCTACCCGAATATCAAGCCGGATACGCTTCGCGAGATGATCCGGATGTATCACGACGCAGGCTTCCACATCGCCATCCATGCGATCGGCGACCGCACGATCGACGTCGTCGTGGACAGTTATCTCGACGCCCTGCGCAGGAATCCGAAGCAGGGCCTGCGTCATGCGATCATTCACGCCAATGTGCCGACGGAGCACGCGATTGAAACGATGGCCACGCTGCAGCGCGACTACGATGCGGGTTACCCGGAATCCTCGTCGACATTCATGTGGTGGATCGGCGATACCTACGCAGGCAATTACGGCGCGCGAGCACGGCGCCTCGACCCATTCGCGACCTACCTGAAGCGCGGGATCCGCTGGGCCAACGGATCTGACTACAGCGTCACGCCCTTTGCGGCGCGCTACGGGCTCTGGGCGGCGGTCGCGCGCGAGCCCGCGCTCGGCATCTATGGCGGCGACCCATTCGGCCGTGACGAGGCTGTGGACATTCACGCGGCACTGCGCGCATCAACAATCTGGGCCGCCCACCAGATGTTTCTCGACACGAAGATTGGCTCCATCGAGGCCGGCAAGTACGCGGATCTCGCGATCTGGGACCGCAATCCATATCAAGTCCCGACGACGGACTTGAAGGACATGAAGTGCCAGATGACGGTATTCGACGGCAAGATCGTCTTCCAGGCTGAACAGCCGGCTGCAAACTGATGGCAATTCCCTGGTATCGCACGATCACCCGAGAGCAATGGCGGATTTTGCTCGCCGCCAAGCTTGGCTGGATGCTCGACGCGATGGATTTCCTGCTCTACGTGATGGTGATCGGGCGCCTGAAAGAGTATTTCCAATTCGACGATGCGATGGCCGGCCTGCTGGGAACCATCACGCTGTTGATCTCCGCCGCGGGCGGGTTGTTCTTCGGTGCCATCGCGGACCGGTTCGGCCGCGCGCGAACGCTGATATTCACGATTTTGGTGTTTTCGCTCGGCTCTCTCGGTGCTGCCACGTCGCAAACACTGACGCAGCTCCTGCTGTGGCGCGCGCTGCTCGGTCTCGGCATGGGCGGTGAATGGGCGTCCGGCGCCGCGCTGGTGAGCGAATCCTGGCCCGCGGAGCACCGGACCAAGGCGATCGGCATCATGCAGTCCGGCTGGGCGCTCGGCTACATCCTCGCCGCCATCGCCGCCGCTCTCGTGCTCGACGTCCTGCCCTTGGGCACGGAAGCCTGGCGCTGGCTGTTCGTCGTGGGGGCGCTCCCCGCCCTGTTCACACTCTGGGTCCGCCGGAGCGTGCCTGAATCGCCGATCTGGCTGAAACATCAGAGCCGCGGTGCGCCGCGGGCGAATCCCTTCGTCGTTCTCTTCGGCCCGCAGTTGTGGCGCCGGACTGTGTTGGCGACGTTGCTCACTGGTTCGGTGATGTTCGCGAACTGGGGATTATTCTTCTGGTTGCCGGCATTTCTTGCCACACCCATCGAGCAGGGCGGCGCCGGCATGACCATTCTCCGCTCGATGAGCTGGATCATCCCGATGCAGGTCGGTGCCTACCTCGGCTATCTTTCGTTTGGATTCATCTCGGACCGCATCGGGCGACGGCCTGCATTCATCCTTTACATGGTAGTGGCGGCGGTGCTGGTGCCGATCTACGGCCAGCTCGCGCGCAGCCCGAATATTCTAATGCTGCTGGGTCCGGCGGTCGGCTTCGTGGGCTACGGTTTTTTCAGCATGTTCGGCTCGTTCCTGGCCGAGCTGTTTCCGACCGCGGTACGCGCAACCGGCCAGGGGCTCACCTACAACGTCGGCCGCGGGCTCGGTGCGCTCGCTCCATTCACGATCGGCGTGATTGCCTCGATGCCCCGGCACGGCATCGGCTCGGCGCTGGCGCTGACTTCGGCGTTCTTCCTGGCCGGGGCGCTCCTGATCCTGACGCTCCCTGACACGAGTGGCAAACCGCTGGAGCCCTAGATCGCCGGACGGGATAGGCACACAATGCCACCAGCGATAAGGAGAAGCGACGTGAAACCTTTTTCGATGCTGGCGACAATTTTTCTTTCGTTGATTGCCATCCTGCAATTGATGCGCTTCGTCCAGGGATGGGAAGTGACTATCAATGGCCTGATCGTGCCGGTCTGGGTCAGCGGGATCGCATTTGTCGTTGCGGCAGGAATCGCAGCGATGCTCTGGCGTGAATCGCGCGCCCCACGACCGGGCTGATCGTGAGCCAACCGACCTACTTCGCCGTTCGACGCATTCACGGACCTGCCTGGAACGCGATTCTGCCGATGCGTTCCCAGGCCCTGTGGGACGAGCATGCTGCATTCATGAACTTGCTCGCGGCCGAGAAATTTGTCGTCCTTGGCGGCCCGTTGGGCTCTCGCGCGGAAGTGCTGCTCGTCATCGATGCCCCAACCGAGGAAGCGGTCCGGGCACGTCTTGCCCTCGACCCCTGGAGCAAGTCGCACATTCTGGAGATTGGTGGCATCGAGCCGTGGACAATCATGCTCGACGGCAGGAGACATCAGTGACCGGCAAGTCCGCAACCAGCCTTCTTGCCATCGCCCTCACCTGCTCGGTCATGGCGAATTCCGCGGTCGCGACCGAGCCCACGGGCGGACCGCGCGCGGGCCCAAGCCAGACGCAGGAGCTTTACGACGAGATTGCGACAATGGATGCCAGGCTGTTCGCCGCCGTCTTCGATGTCTGCGACATCGCGACGCTCGCGACAATGGTTACGGATGACTTCGAGTTTTTTCACGACAAGGACGGGCTCTCATCCACATCCGGAGCGCAGTTCGTGAAGGCGATCGAGGGAACCTGCGAACGCCAGAAGACCGGCGAGGACTATCGTGCGCGGCGCGAGCTGGTGCCCGGCAGCATGCAGGTCTATCCGCTCAACAACTACGGCGCGATCCAGGTGGGCAGGCACCGCTTCTACCAACTGCTGCCGGGTGAGCCGGAGAAACTGGTCGAAGTCTCCCAGTTCACCAACGTGTGGAAGAAGGATACGACCGGCTGGAAGCTCGCGCGCGTGCTGAGCTACGACCACAAGCTCACAGATTGAAAAAGCATGGTCGATGACATCCACTGACGGTTTTCCACTTTTCGGCGGCTGCGACTGCCGCAGCCTGCGCTATCGAATGGATGCCCGACCGCTCTTCGTTCACTGCTGCCACTGTCGCTGGTGCCAACGCGAAAGCGGCGCGTCGTTTGCGCTGAACGCGATGATCGAGACCGACCGGATGTCATTGCTCGCAGGTGAACCGGAAATCATAGATACGCCCTCTGAGAGCGGCCGCGGCCAGAAAATCGCGCGCTGCCCCAAATGCCGCATCGCGGTCTGGAGCAACTATTCCGGTGCAGGTCCTGTCGTTCGCTTCGTGAGGGTCGGTACGCTGGACGAACCGGACCGCCTGCCTCCCGATATCCACATCTTCACCAAGTCGAAGCAGCCATGGATCGTCCTGCCGGCGGGCACGCCAGCAGTGCCGGAGTATTACGATCGCAACCAGTACTGGCCAAAGGAAAGCCTCGCGCGGCGCGAGGCGCTGCTCGCCAGGATCGCCGCACCGCAGCAGGCACGATCATGAGCGAACAGCGCACCGGGCAGGCCGTGATGGGCAAGGGTAGGCTCGAGGCATTCAGCGACGGTGTGCTCGCTATCATCATCACCATCATGGTGCTGGAACTGAAGGTGCCGTACGGTGACGATGTTGCAGCTTTGAAACCGATGCTGCCGATGCTGCTCGCCTACGCGCTCAGCTTCCTGTACATCGGCATCTACTGGACCAATCACCATCATATGTTGCACACCGTGCACAAGGTTACGGGGCCGGTCCTGTGGGCCAACCTGCATCTGCTGTTCTGGCTGTCGCTGTTTCCGGTCACGACAAATTGGATCAGCGACAATCAGCTTTCATCGGTCCCTGCGGCCCTTTATGGGGTCGTGCTGCTGATGGCTGCATTCGCCTATTGGACGCTGCAGCAACTGATAATCGCCTCGCAGGGCCCACAATCATTGTTGAAGAAAGCGATCAAGGACGATTGGAAAGGCAAGCTTTCGCTGGTCTTCTACGCCATCGGAGTCGCGCTGGCCTTTGTCGTACCGTGGCTGGCGATTTCGATCTATGTCCTGGTCGCGCTGATATGGCTGGTGCCGGACCGGCGCATCGAAAGGGTGTTCGCCGACAGCGATAATTAGGTATCGTGCCGTGATGCAAGCGCTGCGCCCCATCCTCCTCGCCGGTCTTGGCGGCTTCATCGGCTCGGCAGGCCGTTACCTGATCGGTGGC
>Ga0315278_10002218_pt1 | contig 17269 bp, 10 predicted proteins | sample YL17G06_0_MG_FD_203880 | JGI IMG/M metagenome (GOLD analysis project Ga0315278, IMG submission 203880) | Sediment microbial communities from Yellowstone Lake, YNP, Wyoming, USA - YL17G06_0 | ecosystem: Environmental > Aquatic > Freshwater > Lake > Sediment | place: USA: Wyoming | collected... | reverse complement strand
GGATCGACGCCATGTTGATGTCGAAGATCAGGCGCAGGGCCGTCGCGCCGAAAAACAGGTACACGCCCAGCAGGAGAAGTTCCCGGAGGAAGGACGGGACCTTCCCCTTCATCCGGCGGTGGAGGTAGGTGTCCACGAGCAGGTAGGCGACCAGGTTCGCCCAGCAGAAGAGCATGATCAGCCCGTGGATTTCCAGGAGGTACGGGGTGTATTCCCCCGGGATCTTGAAGGGGCCCACGATCGCCGCAAGGAAGATCCCGAAAAGGGCCGCCTTGATCGTCCACCAGACCTTCGACATGGACAGGTCTTTCCCGGTCACGGCGCGGACGATGGCGACCATGAGGAAGAACGCGAGGGGGACCAGCAGCAGGAGGATCTCGTTGGACAGAAGGAATTTGAACGTCATGGCCCGATCCGCTTCTCCAAAGGGGGTAGCAGGGATTGTCCTCCATACGGCAGGGGGAATGCAAATTGTACGTTCGTAGTGATCCTCGTCAGACCGAGATCGTCTCCCCGTCCCGCAACAGCCGCATCCCGTCCGTGTTCATCTTCCGGATCTCCGCCTCGATCTTCTTCCGGTAGTGGGGCTTGGTGTGGGTGACGAGCACCCGGTCGGGCGGAACTGCCATCGTGGTCAACTCCGCGCGGAGGAGCCTCGGCGTCAGGTGTCCCGTCCGGATCGCCATCTCCTCCATGGAGTTCGGAAAGGAGACGTCGATGATCAGGCAGTGGATCTTCCGCTTCCCGATCTTCTCCCAGGTCCCGTTCGTCGGCCCCGTGTCCCCGGTGTAGAAGAGTCTGCGCCCCCTCCCGTCCTCCACGAGGTATCCCACGGAGGGGACCGTGTGGTTGACCCGGTACGGAGTGACCTTGTACTCCCCCTCCCGGACGGGCCTCCCCTCCTTCACCTTGATCAGCTTCAGGATGGCGTCGTCGGGATGGGGGATCACCGTGAAGTCGGGCCAGACCGCGCTGTTGAACAGGTTCTTCCGGATCGTCCTCACCACGGAGGGGATGCTGTAGACCGTGACGCGGCGCATCTTCCGGGCCATGACGATGTTGTCCGCGAGGAACGGGATCCCCCGGATGTGGTCGAGGTGGGCGTGGGTGACGAAGATCGTCCGGATCTTCATCTGCTGTCTTTCCCCGAGCACGGAGGCGAGCGTCCCCGCGTCGAAGAGGATCCCGTCGGCGAGGAGAAAGGCGGGGGGGTTGCTCCCGGGGTACTCCGCGCCCGAGCATCCGAGGACCTTGATTCTCATGGATCCCTCCCTAATTCGAGCCCCACAGTTCCCCCTTGGGGTTCTGCTTCGTGTGCACCATGACGCCTGCCCTTCCCTCCTTGAGCATCTTGAGGAGATCCTTCAGGGGCTCGTGCTTCATCGGGCCAACGAACTGGTCCGCCGTGATGTCCCCTTCCGCAAGGGTACCGGTGAAATTTCCTTCCCGTGGCGAGGGGGCCTGCCCTTTCACGGGATAGAGCCCGACGAGGATGTCCCGGGGGAATCCCTGGTCGCCCACCATGTGGACGTGCGCCGCCGTGACGTCGTTGACGTTCTCGACGTCCAGCTTGTAGTGGACGGATTTCCCGTCCTTCCCCGTCTCGAAGGTCGCGGTCCCCTTCCCCTGCGTGACGGCCTTCGCGAAACCGGACAGTTTGACGACGACCGTTCCCTCCAGCCCTTCGGCTGACCATGCGATCCCCTGCGCGAACAGGATGGCTACGGTAATGCCGACTACATGAACAAACCATGTCTTACGCATTTCGTGCTCCTTTCTGCATGGATTTCAAGATTTCCAGCACCACGTCCGATCTCTGGCTTTAGATGTCGGGCTGTGTGTACACGATTTCGAAGACCCCCAGCATTCCGCTCTTCCCCTTCACCTCGGCGGGAGGATGCTCCCGGACCTGGAAATCGGGTCCCAGATGGGCCAGCGTCTCCTTCGTCACGAGGATCTGCCCGGGCTTCGCGAGCCCCGAGAAGCGCGACGCCACGTTCACCGCGTCCCCGATGACGGTGAACTCCATCCGCTCCGGGGACCCGATGTTCCCAAGAAACACTTCACCGGTATTCACGCCGATCCCGATGTTCATGTAGAAGCCGTACCGCGCTTCCCATTGGCGGTTGAGCTCCGGCAGCCGCTTCATCATCGCGACCGACGCGGCGACGGCGTTTTCCGCCGGGTTCTCCACCGGGACCAGGCTCCCGAAGACGGCGACGATCGCGTCCCCGATGTATTTGTCGAGCGACCCCTGGTGCTCGAAGATGATCCGCGCCATCTCGGTGAAATATTCGTTCAGTATCGTGACCAGCTGGGCCGGCGGCCTCGTCTCGGTGATCGTCGTGAAGTTCCGGATGTCGGAGAACAGGATCGTGACGACTTTCCGGTCGCCCCCCAGGTTGACCTGCACGTCGTTCTTCACGATTCTGTCCACGATCTGCGGCGAGAGATAGCGGGAGAGGTTCGTCCGGACCGTCTCGTCCTTCTTCATCTGTTCGGCGAGGTTCGCGTTCTCGATGGCGACCGCCCCGTGGCTTGCCAGCGTCTGGAGAAGTTCGATATCCTCGCTGGTAAAGAAATGGCCCGACTTCTTGTGCCCGACCGCCAGCACTGCCTTCACATCCCCCCGGTAGACAAGCGGGACAGCAAGCGACGCCCCGAGTTCCTCGAACCGCTTTCCGCACGTCTCCCGTACGTCGGCGAAATACGGGTCCTCGGCGACGTCGTACTTCGTGACGAGTTTCTTCTTTTTCCTGACAAGTTCAACGAGCGGATCGTTGGCGGGGAGAGTCTCGCTCCGGATCTCCTCCGGCGCGCCGGAAGGATCGTCGCCAACGAAGTATGACGTAAGGCGTTCACCCTGCGCCCCCGCGAGCACGAGCCCCGACCGGTCGATGAACATCTCCGAATAAACCGTGCCCACGATCTTCCGGACGATCTCGTCGAGGTTCAGGACCGAAGACAGCGCGTCCGACACGGCGGTGACGGTCGCCTTGTAATCGAACTTCTTCCGGTAGAACATCCGGTCCACCCCGTCCTGGACCATCCGGTTCAATGGGTTGAACAGGAACACCACGAGGAAGGCGAACAGGACGGGGGTGATCTTCCGGGCCGCCGAGCCGAATACCGGGGCAAGAACAACAGATTCTAGGCCGACCTGGAGGCCAAGATATGTGGCGCCGACCACCGCAGTCATGATGGCATAGCCCACCGTGCGCTTGATGTAGACATCGACATCGAAAAGGTTGTGTTTGGCGATGGCGTAGGCGATGGACAATGGGAAGATCAGGAGGAACACCATTAAGATGTTGTTGAGGATCTGGATCTTCCCCATCTCTCCGTAGAAAACCAAACCAGCCACAACCACAAAACCAGGTATCGGGAATGCCAAGGCAACACCGAAAAGAACTACCTTGGCGCGCTGCCTGGCGATCGGGGATTTTTTTGAAAAGAATGAATGGATGATGGAACCAAGGAACGCGAGTGCACCGAACATGAGGGACAGGAAGACGACACTCTGGATTTTTAGGAATAGGGGCCCAGGATACGAGAGGAACCAGGCCGTTGCCATTATCGTGGCGAGGAAGTACGGCACGTATTCCAGCGCCGGGCGCCTAGCAACGACCCCCTTTGTTTCCGGGAAACGCATGCTCAGGTGTACGATCGTGGCGAAGATGAAGGGGTACACCAGCATGTTGACGGAGACAGGCCAGCCGTGGGAGGACTGGCCTTCGAAGACCGAGATCGAAAAGACGCTCAGCACGGCACCGAAGAGGAAGTTGGCCCAACTGGCGCCTGTATCCGGCTTCAGAAGAAACACGATGTCTGCGACAACGATGTAGGAAATGCCGGCGATGATCCAGGCCCCGAAGATGACCAGCAGGTCCAGGAGGGTGAACCGCATCGTCGGGATCCGCATATCGACGATGCGACCCCCCCGTTCCACTTTATAGACGACAGGGGTGCCGAGTTCTACACTTGACACAACCGCCTGCAGATCCCGGATGGTGCGAATCTTCCGACCGTCTGCCTCGAGGATCCGGTCGGGATATCTCAAGCCTGCCTGGGTGCCCGTCCACTGGATCTGCCCGATGCTGCCGAGAGCCATCCGCTTGTTTACGAGGAAACCCGGGAAAGGCTTGTCGACCCAGCGGATGGCATGGACAAGGCAGGTTACGAAAACCACGACCACGAAGGCGTTGACGGCGAGAAACAGGATTCGGACGAGGAAGGCCTGCCGTGAGAGACCTCTGAAGAACCGGATTTTCCCAAGATCCTGCATCAACCTTTATGACCCCTGAGAAGCAACTCTTTTTCTGAATACCACCATATAGAAAACCAATCCGAGTGCGGCCACCACATTGGCGCAAGCAAACACATCCCCGAACATCGTGAAGAAACTCCGAGCGCCTGGAGCGGGGACACCCATGGTCAGATATCCATCCACGAAAATGTCTTTTCCTCCCCGCGCAACCCTGCCGATGATCCTCCCGGCAGGGTCAATGAAACAGGAAACCCCGGTGTTCGTGGAACGAACCAGGGCAACACGATTCTCGACGGCGCGGAAAACGTTCATGGAGAGAAACTGGTAGGGGGCCGAGGTTTCCCCGAACCATGCCTCGTTCCCGATGTTCACCAGGAATCGTGCGCCATTCTTGACGAACCGGCGTGTCAGGTCGGGAAAGATGCTCTCCCAGCAGATGAGCCCTGCGAACTCCAGATCGCCCCAGCGGAACACCGTGAAGTTCTTCCCGCGAAGGTAGGGGGAAGATTTGGAAAGAATCCGCTTCGGCCAGGGGATCATGTCCTGCAGGGGAATGTATTCCGCGAAGGGGAGGAGCTGAATCTTGTCGTACTGCCCCTTGAGGCTCCCGTCGGGAGCGACCAGGAAGGCGCTGTTTAACCAGTGGCCCGTCCGGAACGAAAACGTCCCGAATTTCGGGTTTTCCGAGCTTCCGATAAAGAAGGGTATCCCCGTTTTCCTCGCGAACTTTCCGATGACCATTCCCAGTTCCGCATTCATCCGGAGCGAACCCGGCACCGTCGATTCCGGCCAGATGACGAGAGCGGGGCGGTCGGAAGCCACGGCGGCCTCGGTCAGCCGCATGTGCTTTTCCAGATGTTGCATCTCCAAGGCCCGTTCCCACCGGATGGACTGTGGGATATTCCCCTGGATCACCGTGACCCGGGACAGAGGCGTTTCCTGGCCCCGGGAAAGGCAGAAGATGCCGTACCCAAAGGTGAGGGCCAGGATGACCCCGGAGAACACGAGTTGGGCCACGGGCCATTTCCGGGGAGAGGCAGAGGACGCTGATCGAAACCAACAGAAGGCCGCTTCGACGATGGCTGCGTTCACAAGGACGATCACGAAGGAGACGCCGTAGACACCGGAGATGTCCGCGATCTGGATCGCGGGTAGCGTGCGGTACTGGGAATGACCTAACAGGGCCCAGGGAAGGGACAGGAAACCCGCGTTGGAACGGATGTACTCGAGGGCGACCCAGAGCAGCGGCGCCGAGAGAACAGGGGGAAAACCGGTCCTCCTCGTAGCCAGGTGGTAAAGAGCACCGAATGAGCCATGGTACAAGGCAAAGTAAACTACCGGCATGGAGTAATCGAGGATCCGGACCGCACGGACCTCCAACAGCCATTTGAAGTTCCAAAAAATGAAGGCGAATCCGAATAGGGAGGAAACGAAAAACGAGAAAAACACGCCCCCTTTCCGGGTCCTGAGCATCCACAAGAGGGGAACGAGACCGACCCACGCCAGGTATCCGGCGTCGTACCTCGGCAGGGAGAGCACCAGGAGACCCGAAGACAGGAGGGCGAGCACGGCTGGAATCACGATCAAGGGCTTCGGTCTCCGGTAAATGAAAGACAGCACATTTCCGCACGGTAGACAATGCAGAAATGTGCTGTTGGTCTAATTGATTTGCCGGTTATTTCGGCCAGTTCGGTTTGTCGCTCACCCCGAGGATGACCAGTTCGGCGGACTTGAACCCAAACGAATCAAGGTTGTAGTTATGTGCAGATTCCACGATTATGTCGACTGCAAACAGTTCGTCTTTCCCTTTTTCGTTCTTTGTGTAGCAAGGGTCTAAACCGAATGTGCTAACTCCACCGGTGAAAAAGAAACCGGAAAAACTTTTTTGATCGATGATTGAATCATAGACGCTTGTACCAGGGAAAGTTGCAGAGGTTGTTGGCACACCGAAGCTTTTCCCACCCTTACTGCAAACCATGTTCTCAAGTGATACAACCGTATTGCCTTCAACTAAACCTACCTTGACAGTGGCAAACACGGAAGGCCCGACCAATTGGGACCCCGGCGGGGGCGGTTCATGAGCCGCAAATACCGACCCTATTGGAAAAATCGCCAGGCAACACACCGCCAGAAGAACCGTCCGGAACGATTTTTGAATGATGTTCTTCATGATTTTCGATCTCCTTTCACGTTGTAGGTTGCGGTCTTTACTTTCTCCTTCAGAGATCCACTCGTCGGGTATTCCGGCCTTCGACCACCTCCTTTACTAAGGGACTTGCGAATATTGCCAGCACGCATTAGAAATAGAATTCGACGGAGGCCTCAATATATTCGGTTGCCAAGGCATTTACCCCGGCAATCCGGTTCCGGTACCCAATCGAAGCCGTGAGAGGGACCGGGAACTTCTTTTCCACGTACAGGGGGATCGTGGTGTAGGACAGGCGGGCGATGTAAATTTGATCCCGTTGTTTCGTCATCTCCTCGAGGGCTGCGTAGTTCAATCCCTTGCTCCCGGAAATGTTGTCCTTGCCTTTATAGGCCAGGCTGTACAGCAACGAAGCCTTGAAACCCTTCACGAACTCATAGGTCGCGGAGACCTCTCCGGTGATCGTGTCCCCCATGTTCAGCGAGACGTTCTCCTTGTTCGAGAGGGGGACCAACGGCTGGAACGGGTAATCGGGTACCCTCAGTTCCTGATGGGTAGGCAGATTCCAGTCGTAACCCAGGGTGGCGTTGAGGACCAAATTGTTTACCCCTGTGTAATCGTTGTTCAGCCGGAACAGCAGGGCCCAGACACCCTTTCCGAACCACTGGTCCACCAGGTTGTCGGGGTCGTCCACCTTCCCCGTCGGGAACCGGATTCCCCCCGTGAAGGCAAGTCGCCAGTTTTCCGACTTGTAATACTGGTATCTTCCCCCGGCCTCGATATCCCCGAATCCCTGGTCGGACCAGCTTTGTATGGGCTTGTAACCGTATACCCGCTGAATCAGTTGCTGGACTTGCGCAGTCGACAGGGGTGTAGTATCGGGGGGTCCCCCGTATTGCGGAAGGGGGGCGAAATTGCCCAAAGATGGACTGAAGCCGACCGTGGCATTGGTGTTATCCAGCGACGCGCTGACGTCCACTCTCTGCCACCAGTACGGAAGAATGACGCCGACTGTTAGGCGTTGGGTAACGCCATAGGAGATCATCAATTCCGCCGATTGGGCTTCATACTCCATAGACACAACGCTTTTCCCGATGTTAGAGAATCCCGGGATCCCGATGATGTTATCCAGCTGGGCCAGTGGCCCGATGACCTTGGCGTCCAGGGTGGTGTTGTAATCGCGGGCGATATCTACCTTATCACCGTTCTGGTCGAACCGCTGGTCGGCCGGGAGGTAGAACAGCCCTTTAAATTTGACCCTCCACACCCCTTTCGGCAACACATCCGCGTCGTCCGCAAAAGACGCACCCGCAATCGGAACCATGAACAGAACCAGAATCATGATGAGGTGGAATCGCTTCGTCAACATCCCCTCTCACCTGCCGGTTTATTTGAGATCCTTGTTCTTTTTCTTCACCCCGATCTTTTCCTTGACCTTCTCTTTCTTGTTTTTGTAGGTGATCGTGTACTCCACGTTGGTGTCCACCCAGTCGCTTCCCACGTCCGTCACCACGAACTGCACCGCCTTCAGCGCATCCTTCACATTCACGGAGAGGGTCGACTTGTCCGCCACGAACCCCTCCGGCGGGGTGATGGCCGTCGCCACCCCCCAGTCCCCCACGGTCTGGAAGATGAACGGGTACAGTTCCTGCGTCTGGTCCCACTCGATGTACTCCGGCTGGATGATCAGAAGCTCCGAGCCGGTCTTTATCACGTACTTCGCCGGCACCAGCGACTGGTCCGCGCGCATGATCACCTGCAGGTAGACCTGCTTGGTCTGGTTCACCGCCACCGATCCCACGCTGTTGCCGATGTAGATCTCGTCCCCCGACTGGAAGGGGTTCGGATCGTACATCCCGATCATCAGGTAGTCGCCCGCGGGGACGTTGAACGTCGCCGTTCCCGGGGGGACCGTTCCCGGGGGGGGGGCGGTGATCTGCATATTCACCACCGCCTCGCAATTTTTCCAGATGTCCGGGTACTTCTGCCAGGAGACCCCGTACTTGGAGGCCGCGCAGGAATTCTTCGACTTGTCGAACACCCGCATCGGAACCCCGGGGAGGGGCTGCTTGGAGGCGGTCGGGTAGTTCCCGACCCCCACCGTGTGCTTCTCCACCGCGACCTTGATCGTCCCCAGGGGGGCGGAGCAGACCACCCCGGGAGGCTGGTCCGGCGTGAGCGGGTTGCAGTCGTCATCCCGCCCGTTGCACGCAATCTCCACCACTCCGGGGTGGACGCCCGCGAGAAGGTCGTCGCAGTCCGCATCATTCCAAACCGCCAGGGTGGAAGAACATTGCCCCGCCGGGGGGCAGTTCCCGCACCCCTCGGGCGCGAAGTACCCGTCGCAGTCGCGGTCGTCCACGACCGCGAAGTTCACCACGTTCGACTCGATGGTCCCCGTCCATTCCACCCCGTCCAGCCTCGCGTAATCCACCCCGGCGACGTCGGGATAGGCCACCCCCTGGTACGTCGTCATCGGGATGACCGCCTTCACCGAGTACCGCCCCACCTTCGACAGGGAGTAGTAGGTGTGCGCGTTCGGCAGGGTGATCTCCAGCGCCCAGCTCGGCCCCGGCGACCTCCCCGGCAGGGATTCCACCGGCTGCACCTGGACCGGAATCCCGTCCACGTGGATCACGTGGACGGGAGGAACGTGGAGACCCGCGTGCGATTCGGCACCCGACGCCGTGACCCCCTTCCCGTCCGGGTCGATGAACACCAGGTCCAGGATGAACGGCTTCCCCGAAAAACCCGACGGTACCAGAACTCCCGAAGTCCCCACGTTCTCCAGCGACAGGATGATCCGGATGGGGTCCTTCTGCTGCGATCGGTTGTTCCACATGTAGACCAGCCGTCCGTCCGTGGCGCGGCTCCCCTGCAGGATCAGCCCGGCCTTGACCGCCGGTGCCTGCGCCAGTACCTCCCCCGAACCCGCAACCAGGGCCGGCAGCAGGATCGCCACCACGCTCAAGAGGATCCTCGTTCTGCGCATGCTATACCTCCCCTCTCCTACTGGTTGTGGATCTGGATGTACCCCTTGGCCGCGGCCTTGAAGGCGGCGTCCCGGCTCCAGTCGTTCGAAAACTCGTACATCAGGCACGTCGTGTCCTGGTTGTGCGGGATCCCCACCGCGTGCCCCAGCTCGTGCGTGATCGTGTGCTTGAGCACGTGCGCGCGCGAGTACTCGAACGCCGTATTGATGCTGCCCGGGTCGCCCGCGATCGGCAGTTCCACCAGCCCGTTGTTGTTTATGTCAAAGGCGGACAGCGCCTTGTCATATGCGCCCAGGACGACCATGTCCCCGGTAAACAAGGTCGCATTGGCGGTGTTGGTCCCCGTGGATTCATATTTGTTGCTCACCTTGTCGTCCGTGGAGTTGTCGTTCTTGTCCTTCACGCTGGTGCTGCTGATCGGGTCCAGTTGCCCCGCGAGGCCCCCCGCTGTGCCGTCCTTATACGGCCGGTCCTCGAAGTAGTAGTTCAGGGACAGTTGATACGTCGTCGACGAACCGTACAGCGTCGCCGTGCCCAGCGGGGCCGTGTCCCCCTTCGTGTCCCACGACCAGTCCCGAACCCCCCGCTTGTTGAGGTGACCGTCCGTGAACGGGTACGGGTTCACCGTCTCGTTCCGCACCGTCACCACGTCGATGTTCGTGGTCCCCAGGTGCATATTTGTAAGCATCGCGCTGTCGATCGCCCACACGTCGATCCCCGCGTTGGCGAAGGCCTTCCCAATCGCGAACGGAAGCTTCGGACGGCCCGTCGGCTGAGTGCCCGACATCACGACCGCGGGGTCGCTGCCGTTGTACGCATCGTATCCGGTGAACATCACAAACAGGTCCTTCCGCAGTGGGTGGGTCCGGAAGTGACGGACCGTCCCCTTGAACACCAGCGCATCGGTCTTGTACCGCCCATCCCCCGTATCCGTCGCCTCCAGCACGCCCCACTTGAACCCGCGGTACTCCTTGAAGTTGCTCAACCCGTCGCCGGTGTAGCTGTTCCCCGCGATCGTCTCCCCGTCGCCGGTCGACGTCAGGCTGCCGTACTGCTTTACCCATCCGTCCGGCAGGCTATCCCCGTTCGTGTCCTTGGGGAGCGAGAAATCCGCCGTGACCGTGCCGATCGTCCCACCCATCTGGGCCAACGCATTGATCGTGATCGAACCCCCGTAATCGTACGAGGTGAAGAAAAGCTCGTTGGTGCCGGGTACCTGGGACCAGTCGAAGTCCGGGTCCACGTTCGTCGTGTTGTCGTCGTTGGTGTACTTGCCCGGCAGGCGCGTCACGCTCTTCAGCTCGAAGGACATCGCCGGCTGGACGGCAACCGGGTTGCCCGTGTAATCCACCAACTGCGCCACGACCCTCGCCGTGCCGCCGTCCGTGGGAAGCCACGCCTCGTAGCACTGGTCTGCGTTCGATCCCGTGCATGGCACGGCGGTCCCCGATCCGGCGTTCAGCATGGTGAACACGATCCGGTTCGCGGGAACCACGTCCGGCGTGTTCGGGTTGCAGTCGTCGTCCTTGCCGTTGCCCGTAATCTCGGTCTTGCCCGGGTTGACGGTGCCGTCGTTGTCGTTGCAGTCCCCGCTCAATGCGGTCAGTTCCGAGGCCAGCTTGTACCCCGTCGGGCGGCTGCACTGGGTCAGCGTCGTCCCGTCCGAATAGAGGTCGCCGTCCGCGTCCTTGTACCACACCGGGAGCCTCTGGTCCGGGTTGTACACCGTCGGGCAGTTGTCGCACGCGTCCCCGACGCCGTCGCCATCGCTGTCCACCTGGTTCGTGTTCGCCTCCGTCGGGCAGTTGTCCGAACTGTTGGGTACACCGTCCCCGTCCGAATCCGAGACCGCCGTCTGCGACGACGGCTTCTCCTGGTCCGGAATCGGAGCGCCCGCGCAGGCGTCCCCCACACCGTTCAGGTCGTGGTCCGGCTGGCCGCTGGTATGCACCACATTGTCGGTACTTATCCAAGCCGTCACCGTGCCGACCGACACGACGTACCAGGGCTGGATCGTGATCTGGGGGTTCGCGGAGATGCTGAACGGAACCGGCGGGTTCTTCACCCCCTTGCAGTTGTCGCACTCGTCCCCGACGCCGTCCAGGTCGGTGTCTCTCTGCGAGTTCGTGCGGGTCACATTGTCGATGCCCGTCCAGCTCGCAACGACCGGGTTGTAGACATACGGGCAGTTGTCCGCCGCATTGAGCACACCGTCGTTGTCCAAGTCGGCATCGCACGCGTCCCCGATCCCGTCCCCGTCGCTGTCCTTCTGGTCCGGGTTGAACACGTCCGGGCAGTTGTCCACGTCGTCGGGTACCCCGTCGACGTCGGTGTCAACCACGCCGGGCGAGGTGATGAAGCTTTCGATGCTTCCTTTGACGATCCCTCCGGAGTTCTGCGCGACGGCGCGGAAGTAGTAGGTCGTCCCGGGAACCAGGCTCGACAGGTCCGCGCTGAAAGCCCCGCCCGTCGCCGACGGCAGCGGGTGCGTCGTGAAGCTGAACGTTGTTAACCCCGGATCCGTCCCGTACTCGAACCAATAGAACGTATCCAGCCCGCCCGTGGTGAAATTTCCGGTCAGGGTGGCGCCTGTCGACGTGATACCGGTGGCGCCGCTGCTGGTGGTCACGCTCAATGCGACCGTGACGATCACCTCGTTCGAATACGCGCTTTCGTTCCCGTTGCCGTCGACGATCGCGACAACCACGTAATAGTTGCCTGGCGGTACACCCAGGAAGGAGTAAGTCAACGGATGGCCCGAATAGACGTAAGACTTCAGCGAGTAGTTCCCGGGGGAAGTGCCGTAGGCAATCTTGTAATAAGAGGGGGTTAAGGGTGGGGCATTGTAGATGATCTGCGACCCACTCGAAATTAAGCCAGGGTACACAGGAAGATCCTGGTAAGCGTACGTGTCCCGGACGAAGATGTCGACAATACCGGTATCCGCCGGAACCAGGTTGGTGGCGTAGGACTCGAAAGCCACAAACCGGCCGTCCGCACTGATCGAAGGCTTATTACTGTTGCCGTTCCCCTCCACGTTCGTGCTGTCCACGCTCACCCGGGTGGTCGTGCCGGTAAGCCGGTCGTGGACGAAAACATCACCCCTATTATTTGTGTCGGTGGGAACAAGGTTGCAGGCCTGGGAGTTGAACGCCACGAACCGGCCGTCCGCACTGATCGAGGCATTAAACGAATCACCATTATAACTATTCTCCAGACAACCGTCGCCCTGCAATCCCCCGCTGTCCACGCTCACCCGGGTGGTCGTGCCGGTATTCCGGTCGTGGACGAAAACGTCTCTGTCTCCGTTGGTATCCCCCGTAACCAGATTGGTGGCGTAGGACTCGAAAGCCACGAACCGGCCGTCCGCACTGATCGAGGGCATTACCGAACTCCCGTCGCCCTGCAACCCCACGCTGTCCACGCTCACCAGGGTGGTCGTGCCGGTAAGCCGGTCGTGGACAAAAACATCCGCACGTCCGTTGGTATCCACCGGAACCAGGTTGTTGGCGCTGGAATAGAAAGCCACGAACCGGCCGTCGGCGCTGATCGAGGATTTAAAACTCAAATTTAACCCGGGCGCTCCCAAGGTGGATTTGCTCACCAGGCTCGCCGTACCCGACTGGAGGTCACGGACAAAGATCTGGATAAACCCGTTGGCACCCGGCAGATTAATAGAATCGGACTGGAACGCCACATACCGGCCGTCCGCGCTGATCGAAGGGTAGTCGCTCATAGGGCCGGTTCCCGGGCACCCTAAATTATTTTGGCTCACCAGGGTCGTCGTGCCTAAATCGCGATCACGAACATAGACCTGCGGCCCGGCGCCGGGGGGACAAGATCCGCTCGGCAGCAGGTTCGCGGCATCCGATCGGAACGCGACGAACCGGCCGTCCGCGCTGATCGAGGCATTATACGAACCGGCGTTGACCTGCAACCCCCCGTTATCCACGCTCACCCGGGTGGTCGTGCCGGTAAACCGGTCGCGGACAAAAACATCCCCATTTGTGTTGGTATCCACCGGAACCAGGTTGTTGGCCCCGGAGTTGAAAGCCACGAACCGGCCGTCCGCACTGATCGAGGCATTAAACGAATCATTGTTGCCCTGCAACCCCCCGCTGTCCACGCTCACACGGCTGGTCCCCGTTCCCGGGCGGGCGATGACGAAGACGTCTTCGCCGGCATAGGGGTCTATCATCCCGTTGGTGTCCCCCGCGACCAAGTTCGAGGCATCGGATGCGAACGCCACGTACCGGCCGTCCGCGCTGATCGAGGGGGGATTATTGCCACCCTCTAAATTCCCCTGGGCGCCTGCGCTGTCCACATTCGCCCGGGCGGTCGTGCCACTCAGACGGTCGTGGACGAAGACATCCGCGTACCCGTTGGTGTCCCCCGCGACCAGGTTGGAGGCCCAGGATAGGAACGCCACGTAACGGCCGTCCGCGCTGAACCTGGGATAAGCGCTCTCGTTATTCGCCTGGGCACCTGCGCTGTCCACGCTCACCCGGGTCGTCTGTCCCGTCTGACGGTCGTGGACGAAAATATCTGTGCCTTGTCCGGGATCTAGCTCCCCGTTGGTGTCCCCTGCGACCAGGTTCGAGACAGAGGATGCGAACGCCACGTACCGGCCGTCCGCGCTGATCGAAGGAAGAACGCTACCACCGTTCGCCTGGGCGCCGGCGCTGTCCACGCTCACCCGGGTGGTGGTGTTGCCCACAAGGTCGCGGACGAAGATATCTGTCTCCCCGTTGGTGTCCCCCGCGACCAGGTTCGAGGCTAGGGAAGCGAACGCCACGTACCTGCCGTCCGCGCTGATCGAGGACCAAAGGCTCTCGGCATTCGCCTGGGCGCCTGCGCCGCCCACGCTCACCCGGGTTGTCTGCTCCGTCTGACGGTCGTGGACGAAGACATCATAGGTCGCGTTGTTGTCCCCCGCGACCAGGTTCGAGGCACCGGAATGGAACGCCACGTACCGGCCGTCCGCGCTGATCGAAGGAAGGACGCTATCACCGTTCGCCTGGGCGCCGGCGCTGTCCACGCTCACCCGGGTCGTCTGCCCCGTCTGACGGTCGTGGACGAAGACATCCACGTATCCGTTGGTGTCCCCCGCGACCAGGTTCGAGGCGTAGGATTGGAACGCCACGTATCGGCCGTCCGCACTGATCGAGGGAAAGAGGCTGCTATCGTTGTTCACCTCGGTGCCTGCGCTGTCCACGCTCACCCGGGTCGTCTGCCCCGTCTGACGGTCGTGGACGAAGACGTCATAGGTCGCGTTGTTGTCCCCCGCGACCAGGTTCGAGGCAGCGGAATGGAACGCCACGTACCGGCCGTCCGCGCTGAGCGCGGGATAACTACTCCAGTCATTCCCCTGGCTCCCGTCGCTCGCGACGCTCACCCGGGTCGGCCCCCTCGGGTCGAACTCGGCGAAGGTCGTGGAGATGTTTTGCCAATGAGCCGGATTGCCTCCCGCATATTGGATGGCATCCAGCCGGACCGTCACCTTCTCTCCCGCGGTCAGGAATCCGTCCGGTATCTTGAAGCTTGTCGTTCCTCTGGGTAACGGAGGGCCTTGGTAAAAATGGTTATCCCTCGAGGTCAGCAGGTACACCCGGTACTCGTCGACTTCGACCGCGTTGTCGGCCATTGGAGGGTAGAAGACCGGATCCCAAGTAACCGTCGGCGCGGTCGACCGGTCGGAGAAAGCGATGTTGTTCGCATTCGGGATCTGCGTTGCCGATGCCAGGTTGGGGCCTAAGACCCCGGTCATGGCTCCCGTGTTGTCGGTTGCGCGGAATCCCCACGTCCCCGTCTGATTGGGGAGGTTGTTGAAGTCGAACTCTCCGATGTATATGTACTGAGCGTTATTGAATGCGGGGCCGGGGTCCAAACGCCACATCGGGAAAACGGAATTGTCGTAGTTGCTGCGCGCCTGAACACTGACGATCTCGGTTCCGGGAGAAGGAGCAAAGGACGCCGAGAGGAACAGTTGCCATCCCATGTCGAAACCCCATCCCCCGCCCCCTCGATTGGCCGTGTAGCTGACCGGCCCCCCGACGAGAACCGGCGCAGCCGTTGCCATGGTCAACGGCAAGAGGACCAGCAGTATCGCGATGCCCGACCTAAGGAGAAACGACAGGCTCTTCCGCATTTTCATCCCCCTTTTACCAGGAAGGCTTATAGACTCTCTAATCCATTTCCCCCGAGCGAATGAATTGCTCCCTCCGCGGCGTCTGGCCGCGGGGGACGCCCATGATCATCCGCAACTCCTCGAAGTCCGTGAACCCCATCTTCAGCTTCTCGCCGACCTGCTCCACCGTACCCACGACCATCCGGGGGTTCTGCCGGTCGCGGCGATAAATCCGGATGATGTAGTCGTCCTGGTTCATACATCCCCCGCCGGTCGGTCGCATGTGTGCGAGCACTCGCATGCCGTAATGGGCAACATCGTAAAATGCGCGAGGTGACAAATAGGGGACATATTCGGGAAAAAATAACGGCGTGTTGAAAAATTTCCCTGTGAGGGGAGGCGGTTATACGGGGAAATTCCCGTCTTCTCGCCTATGGGAAGTTACAGGAAACCCGTGTTTTATAAATATTTAACCAGCGGTTTATACGGGAAACTCCGGAGAATGATTGCCGCTATTCGTACCCGCCTCGCGGTTATCTCAGTTGGGGGGGGTCCCTCGGGGTTGTGTCGCGAGGTAATCCTTGATCGCCTTTTCAAATACCGGATAGGACTGCGCCCCGACGATCTTGATGCCATTCAGGGTATCGTCATTTACTGTCCCTACGACGAAAGAGGGTGTACCGGTGATACCGATGCCAGCGGCCCCTTTACCGCTTTCACGGATGTCTGTGATGTACTTATCGCTCTCGATACAGGCATTGAATGGTCCCGCATCGAGCCCCAAATCCCTGGCGTACTTCGCGTATGCTTCCGGCCCCAGGGAATTGGGATTCGCCGAGAGGAGGTCGTGCATCTCCCAGAACTTTCCCTGGTCCGCCGCGCAGCGGGCGGCCTGGGCCGCCTTCAGTGCCTTGGGGTGGAAATCCAGCGCGAGGTCCCGCTTGATGAAACGCACTTTTCCCGTATCGATGAAGTTCTTCCTGATCTCCGGATACGTCCCGGTGTGGAAGCGGTTGCAGTAGGAACACTGGTAGTCCGTATATTCCACGATGACGACCGGGGAGTCGTCGCGTCCCAACGCATGCTCCGCCCCGATCTTGAGGGAAACCTTCTCCGGTACGGGAGGAGGCTGTTGTGCCGGGGGACGCTGCTGCCGCTCCAGCAAGGTCTTTATCTGGCGCAACTCATTGAGGATCGCGTCCCCCTGCTCCCTGGTAAGTCCTTCCGCAAACGCGCCAATGGGAAAAAACAGGGAACATACCAACAGAAGACCCGCTACCGTTTCCCTACGCATCTTCATCATCGGTAACACACGCGCCACCATCCCTCCTCCGTAACAGCGCTATCGTAACAGAAGACCACCCGATCGGCTCGAGCGTTTTGACGCCGACATCGTGCGGAGGTTCAGCCGACGAGGGGATTGCGGATCTTGAGGCCGGGGAACCGTCCGAAGTCCCCGATCTACCCGAAAAGATCCGAGTGGGTTCCGGTGCGCTCGAAGATGATGATGTTTGGTTCGAGCTTGTAGATGAGCAGCCAGTCCGGTTCGATGTGGCATTCCCGGCGACCGACATGATCGCCAGTCAGCGCGTGGTCGCGGTTTCTGGGTGGAAGCGGCCTTTCCTCGACAAGGGACCGCATGACCGCCTTGATCTTTTCGATGTCTTTTCCGCGTCGCTCCATCAGCTTGATGTCCCGGCGGAAGCGTCCGACGTTGACCGACCGGCGAGCCATCA
>Ga0315278_10002214_pt1 | contig 17279 bp, 30 predicted proteins | sample YL17G06_0_MG_FD_203880 | JGI IMG/M metagenome (GOLD analysis project Ga0315278, IMG submission 203880) | Sediment microbial communities from Yellowstone Lake, YNP, Wyoming, USA - YL17G06_0 | ecosystem: Environmental > Aquatic > Freshwater > Lake > Sediment | place: USA: Wyoming | collected... | reverse complement strand
CTGACGTCGCCTACCCCGCCGCCGCCTTCTTCTTCGGCGCTTCCTTCTTCGGCGCCGCCGCTTCCTTCTTCGCCGCCTTCTTCTTGCCCTTCCCCTTCGTCTTCGCCGCTTCCTCCTGCCCCGTCCACTCGATCATCGAGACCGGCGCGGCGTCGCCATGGCGGATGCCAAGCTTGGTGATCCGGGTGTACCCCCCGGGTCGGTCGCGAAATCGCGGCGCGAGCACCTCGAAGAGTTTGGTCACCGCGTCGCGATCGCGCACGCGGTCGAACGCACGCCGGCGCGCGTGCAGCGTCGCCTGCTTGCCGAGCGAGACCAGACGGTCGGCGAAGCGCCGAAGCTCTTTCGCCTTAGCGTCGGTCGTGCGGATCCGCTCGTGTTGAATCAGCGCGGTGGCAAGGTTACGCAGCAGCGCCTTCCGGTGCGCGCCCGAGCGGTTGAGCTTCCGGCCCGATTTCTGATGTCGCATGGCTTACGCGCTCTCTTTTTCCTTCTGCAGCCGGCGCCGGTCGAGCTCCTCGCGGGGCAGGAAGTTCTCGAGCTTCAACCCAAACGAGAGCCCCATGCCGGCGAGCATCTCCTTGATCTCGTTCAGCGATTTACGGCCGAAGTTCTTGGTCTTGAGCATCTCCGCTTCGGTTTTCTGCACGAGCTCGCCGATGTACTTGATGTCGACATTCTGCAAGCAGTTCGCCGCCCGCACCGAGAGCTCGAGCTCCTCGACTGGCCGGAACAGGTTCTCGTTCAACGCCTCGGTCGTAGCGGTCAGCGCGACTTCCGCTTCGGGCTCTTCCTCGAAGTTGATGAAGAACGACAGCTGGTCCTGGAGAATGCGCGCTGCATACGCAACCGCGTCCTCGGGCCGCACGCTCCCATCCGTCCACACCTCGAACGTCAGACGGTCGTAGTCGGTGCGCTGACCGACGCGCGCATTGGTCACCGCATAGTTGACCTTGCGGATCGGCGAGAACGCCGCGTCGAGCGGGATGGTCCCGACCGGCGCTCCCTCTTCCTTGTTGCGCTCGGCAATCACGTAGCCTCGACCCACCCGGATTGCTAGATCCATCTCGAGGTGCGCATCTTTGGAGAGCGTCGCAATGTGCTGCTCCGGATTGAGAATCTCCACGGCCGGCCCGTGCGTGATGGCAGCCGCCGTCACGACGCCTTGGCCTTTGACGTCGATCCGCGCGGTCTGCGGCACGTCCTCGGTGACCTTGACCCGGACTTCCTTCAGATTCAGGACGATGTCGGTCACGTCCTCACGCACGCCCGGAACCGTCGAGAACTCGTGCAGCACCCCGTTGATACGTACCGAGCTGATTGCCGCGCCCTGCAGCGAGGAGAGCAGAATGCGGCGCAGCGAATTGCCGACGGTGATGCCGAAGCCGCGCTCCAGCGGCTCGGCCACGAACTTGCCGTAGTTGGCGGCGAGGCTCTTCTCCTCGACCTCCAATCGCTTCGGCTTGATCAGATCTTTCCAGTTTCTCTGAAGCATGAGACCTCCTGATCGGAACGGCGGCACGATGGCTCGTGCCGCGTCCGGCAGCGGCTACTTCGAATAAAGCTCGACGACGAGCTTCTCGTTGATCGGCGCGGTCAAATCGGCACGGGCCGGCAACGCCTTGACGCGCCCCGTAAACGTCTGCCGATCGACTTCGAGCCAGTCGGGAATTCCTCTGCGTTGCGAAGCTTCCAGGGCTTCGGCGATGTGAGCCACCTGTCGGCTCTTCTCGCGGATCGTGATGACGTCGCCCACTTTCGCCAGATACGACGGGATGTTCACCTTGCGTCCGTTGATCGTGCAATGGCCATGGCGCACGAGCTGTCGACCTTCCGAGCGCGAATTGGCGAAGCCCATGCGGTACATCAGATTGTCGAGCCGGCGCTCGAGCAGGATCAGCAACGACTCGCCGGTGACCCCCTTGCCCCGCGCCGCGATTCGGAAGTAGCGACGAAACTGCCGCTCGAGCACGCCGTAGATGCGGCGGAGCTTCTGCTTCTCGCGGAGCTGGATCGCGTATTCGGAGAATTTCGCGCGGCGCTGACCGTGCTGGCCGGGAGGATAATTGCGCCGCTCGATCGCGCATTTGTCGGTGTAGCAGCGCTCGCCCTTGAGAAACAGCTTCACGCCTTCCCGGCGACAGAGACGACAGACGGAATCGGTATATCTAGCCATAAACCCTCGACGCGTATCGCATCACACTCTCCTGCGCTTGGGCGGCCGACAGCCATTGTGTGGAATCGGCGTGACGTCGCGGATGATATGGATCTGAAACCCGGCCGCCTGAAGGCTCCGGAGCGCCGATTCGCGCCCGGCTCCCGGACCTTTCACGTAGACCTGAACGGTGCGCATGCCGTATTCCTGTGCCTTGCGCGCCGCGCTTTCGGCGGCGAGCTGCGCGGCGAACGGTGTCCCCTTGCGCGAGCCCTTGAACCCGACCGTACCCGCGCTCGCCCACGACAGCGTGGCGCCTTGCGGATCGGTGATCGTGACGATCGTATTATTGAAGGTCGAATGGATGTGGGCGACCCCCTCGGATACGAGCTTCTTCGCCTTGCGCTTCCGCGGGAGTTTCTCGGGCGCCGCTGCCCCCTCTGCGGCGGCTGCAGGACCGCCCCCCGCGGCCGGCTGCGTCTCGGGCTTCCCTTCCGGCGTCGTCTCTGGATTCGCTTCTTTCGCCATCAGTGCTCCGTCTTCGTTCTGACTGTTTCGATCGTGCTACGGCATCATTCTAGGCGGATGAACTGCGGGCGTAGGATGCCCGCATGACCCGTGCCCGTTTCATGCCGGTCGGCTCCATCCACAATGCGATCGCCCGCTTTCGACTCTTGCTCCATTTACTTCGCCTGAGGCGGCGCCTTCTTCCCGGCCACGGTCTTACGCGGCCCCTTACGGGTCCGAGCGTTCGTGTGGGTTCGCTGCCCACGTACCGGCAGATTTCGACGATGCCGGAGCCCCCGGTAGGTGCCGAGGTCCATCAACCGCTTGACATTGAGCGCGACCTCCCGACGGAGGTCTCCCTCGACCTTGTAGCTCTGGTCGAGGATCGAGCGGATACGCGCGATCTCGTCGTCGCTGACCGCGTCGGTCTTCTTGTTGAGATCGATCTTGGCCTCGGCGAGGATCTTCCTCGACGAGTTCCGCCCGACGCCATAGATGTAGGTGAGCGCGACTTCCATGCGCTTGTTCCTCGGAAGGTCAACTCCTGCGATGCGTGCCATCAGTGGCGGCCTTTCCTGATTTCGTGAGGCTCCATTGCTCTCTACCGTTGCGGCTTTTCGGCCGGCCGATCCGCTGGCGGAGCGGCTTTCAGCCTTGCCTCTGCTTGTGACGAGGATTCTTGCACTGAATCCGAACCACTCCCTCGCGGCGAATCACTTTGCAGTCTTTGCAGATCTTCTTGACCGATGCCCGAACTTTCATGAGTGTCTCACTTTTGACGATACGTAATGCGGCCCCGCGAGAGGTCGTAAGGCGAGAGCTCAATCGTGACTTTGTCGCCGGGGAGGATCTTGATGTAGTGCATTCGCATCTTCCCGGAAATGTGCGCGAGCACCTTGTGCTTATTGTCGAGCTCGACGCGAAACATCGCATTCGGCAGAGATTCGAGCACCGTGCCCGTGACTTCGATCGCTTCTCCCTTAGGCATATCTTCTCAGTCTAACCCTATAACTGCGTCAGCACCACAGGGCCTTCGGCGGTGATCGCCACCGAGTGCTCGAAATGGGCAGAGAGACTGCCGTCTCGCGTGACCGCCGTCCAGCCGTCGTCCTTGACCATGACGCCGGGCTCGCCGAGGTTCAACATCGGCTCGATGGCGAGGACCATCCCCTCGCGCAGCAGCCGCCCTCGGCCGGGCTCGCCGAAATTCGGCACCTGCGGCTCCTCGTGGAGCTGGCGGCCGATGCCGTGACCGACGAACTCGCGGACGACCGACAGCCCGGCTCCCTCGGCATAGCTTTGGATGGCATGCGACAGATCGCCGAGCCGGCCGCCAACATTGATCGTGCGGATTCCTTGCCACAGCGACCCGCGGGTGGCGTCCAGCAAGTGCTGAGCTTCTGGAGAGATCTTGCCGACCGGCACGGTCACCGCCGCGTCACCGAAATAGCCCTCGACGGCGACGCCGAAGTCGAGCCCGACGATGTCCCCTTCCTTGAGGGCCCGGGAGGCGGGAATCCCGTGAACGACCTCCTCGTTGATCGAGACGCAGAGCGAGGCCGGAAACACGCGCGTGCCCACCCGGTACCCCTTGAAGGCGGGCACGGCGCCGCGCTTGCGCGTCATTTCCTCGGCGATGCGGTCGAGATCGAGCGTCGTCACGCCCGGCTTCACCTCGTCCTGGAGGCGCAGCAGCACCTCGGCGACGATCTGTCCGGCACGGCGCATGCACTCGAGGTCTGCTTTGGACTTGAGCTCGAGCTCCATCACGCGGCCTTCCGCAGGGCAGTGAGGATCTGCTCGAACACCTCGTCCGTGCCCTTCGCGCCATCGACCTCGCGGAGCATCCCCTTTTCGCGAAAGTGCTCTCGCAGCGGTGCCGACTGCTTGTCGTAGACCTCCATGCGGGCCTCGATCGTATCCTCGCGATCGTCGGCGCGCTGGTAGAGGTCGCCACCGCAGCGGTCGCACGTCAGATCATTCGCCGGGGGATTGAATTGCACGTGGTACATCCCGCCGCACTGGCGACACGTACGTCGTCCCGACAGCCGGACGACCACTTCTTCACGCGGCACCCACAGGCTGACCGCGCCGTCGAGGACCAGGCTCCGACGCTCGAGCATGGTCTCGAACGCTTCGGCCTGAGCGACGGTGCGCGGAAAGCCGTCGAGTAGAAACCCCGTGCGGCAATCCTCCGCAGCGAGGCGCTCCTCGACGATCTCGTTGATTACCGAGTCGGGGACCAGCTCGCCGCGGTCCATGTACTCCTTGGCTTGCTTGCCGCGCGCGGTGCCATCCGCCACGGCCTGGCGCAGGATGTCGCCGGTGGAGACTTGCGGAATGTGGAAGTGATCCTGCAACAGCTTCGCCTGCGTTCCCTTTCCGGCGCCCGGAGGTCCCAAAAGAACGAGCCGCACGTGCGCTTACCCTTTTCTCCCGCGAATCCGCCCGCGCTTCATGAAACCCTCGTAGTTTCTCGTCAGCAGGTGAGTCTCCATCTGGGCGACAGTGTCGAGCGCTACCCCGACGACGATGAGCAGTGCCGTACCGCCGAAGTAGAATGGAACGTTGACCTGCCGAATCAGCAAGGTCGGTAGGATGCAGACGAGCGCCACGTAGATCGCGCCACTGATCGTCAGGCGCGTGAGAATCCGGTCGATGTACTCCGCCGTGCGCTGCCCGGGGCGGATTCCGGGAACGTAGCCGCCGTACTTCTTCATGTTGTCGGCCACGTCCACGGGATTGAACGTGACCGCCGTGTAGAAATAACAGAAGAAGATGATCAGCCCGACGTAGACGAGGTTGTAGATCACCGTTCCCGGCACGAGCAGGTCGGAGACCAGGCGGGCGTACGGATGCTCGATGAACTGTGCGATGGTCGCCGGAAAGATGAGGATCGACGATGCGAAGATCGGCGGAATGACGCCGGTCGGGTTGATCTTCAGCGGCAGGTGCGAGGTTTGTCCGCCGTACATCTTTCGGCCGACGACGCGTTTCGCGTACTGCACCGGGATTCGCCGCGCGGCCCGCTCCATGAAGATGATGAAGCCGATCACCAGAACCATGAAAGCGGTGAGCCCGAGCAGCAGGAAGAGCGACATCTCGCCTTCCTTGAAGAACTGATACGTGGTGATCGCCGCGGAGGGAAAATTGGCAACGATGCCGGCGAAGATGATGAGCGAGATGCCGTTGCCGATGCCGCGCTCGGTGATCTGCTCGCCGAGCCACATGATGAAGGCCGTGCCCGACGTCAAGGTGATCACGGTCATGGCGCGGAAGCTCCAGCCGGGGTGAAACACGACCGAGCCGCCGCCGGGCGCCTGGATATGTTCGAGACCCATGCTGATGAACGTGCCCTGGATCACCGACAGTAGAATCGTGCCGTAGCGCGTGTACTGCGTGATCTTGCGCCGTCCGAGCTCGCCCTCCTTCGAGAGCTTCTCGAGATACGGGAAGACCACGGTGAGAAGTTGTAGGATGATCGAGGACGAGATGTACGGCATGATCCCGAGCGCGAAGATCGAAAAGCGCTCGAGCGCGCCGCCGGAGAACATGTTGACGAGACCGAGCATCGTGTTGCGCGCCTGCTCGAAGAAGGCCGCCAGCGCCTGGCCGTCGATCCCCGGAGTCGGGATCGCCACGCCGGTGCGATACACACCGAGCATCGCCACGGTGAACAGTATGCGTCGGCGAAGCTCGGGAACGCGAGTGGCATTTTGGAATCCGTCGAGCATGCCGTCTACGAGGTCGCAGCCGCCTCGACCGTGCCACCCGCGGCGACGATCTTCTCGCGCGCCTTGGCGCTCACTGCGGTCACTTTGATCGTCAACGCCTTGGCGATTTCGCCGTCGGAAAGGATCTTGACCGGGCGTCGGCCCTTGACAACGCGCTCGCGGCGCAGCGTCTCTTCATCGATCACCGTACCCGCCGCGAATCGCTCCAGCCGTTCGAGCGACACGACCTCGTAGCGGACCCGCCGCGCGTTGTGGAAGCCTCGCTTCGGCAGCCGGCGGGCGAGCGGCATCTGCCCACCCTCGAAGCCCGGGGTGACCTTGGCGCCCGTTCGCGACCCGGCGCCCTTTTGTCCTCGCCCCGAAGTCTTACCGAGCCCCGAGCCGATGCCGCGGCCGAGCCGCTTCTTGCCTCTCACGGCGCCCTTGGCGGGCTTCAAGCTCTTCAAATCAACCGGCACGGTTTGCGTCCTCCACCTCGACGAGATGCGCGACCTTCTGGATCATGCCGAGAACCGCTGGCGTCTTCGGCAGCAGGCGTTCATCGCCGATGCGCCGCAGGCCGAGACCGCGGATCGTCTGCCGCTGCCGCTCGGTGCTGCCGATCTCGCTTCCTCTCAGGCGCACCCGGACTTGCGATGTCTGCCCTTCGCTCACCATCGTGGTTCCCTCAGCCGCGTAGCTCCTCGAGCGACTTGCCCCGCCGTCCCGCGATCTCTTCGGGTAGGCGAAGATTGCGGATACCCGCGAGCGTCGCCTTGATCATGTTGTGCGGATTGTTGGAGCCTAGACATTTGGTCAGCACGTTGCGCACGCCCGCGAGCTCGACGACGGCACGGACGCCGCCGCCGGCGATGATACCCGTGCCGTCGGAGGCGGGCTTCAAGAGCACTCGCCCCGCGCCGAAGATGCCGATCACTTCAAATGGAATCGTGCCGCCGACCATCGGTACGGAGACCAGGCCCTGCTTCGCGCGCTCGATGCCCTTGCGGATCGCCTCGGGCACCTCCTTCGCCTTCCCCATACCGAAACCGACGTGCCCGTTTCCGTCGCCGACGACCACCAAGGCGCTGAAGCTGAAGCGCCGGCCGCCCTTGACCACCTTGGCCACGCGATTGATCGTGACGACCTTCTCCTTGAATTCGAGACCTTGGGGATCGATTCGTTCGATAGGCGGCAGCGGCATGAGCGAGAGTCTCCGTTAGAGCTTGAGGCCCGCCTCGCGGGCGGCATCGGCGAGCGCCCGGATGCGACCGTGATAGAGAAAACCGTTACGGTCGAAGATCACCTGCGAGATCGATTGTTCGAGACACTTCTTGGCGACGAGCTCGCCGACCCTTTTTGCGGCGTCGAGCTTCTTGGCTTTGTCCGCTCCCGCACGAAGCTCGGTGGAGAGCGTGGAAGCGGAGACCAAGGTCTTCCCGGCCTCGTCCGAAATCACTTGCGCGTAGATATGCTTGGCGCTGCGAAAGACACACAGCCGAGGCTTTGCGTCCGTGCCGCGCACGCGGGTGCGCACGCGTTGCTGACGGCGCTTGCGATTGATCGTTTTCACGTTGTCGAACATCGACGTCTCCCGAAAATCACCCCGCCCCTGTCGTGCCCGCGGCCTTGCCCGCCTTGCGACGGATGGTCTCTTCGGCGTACTTAACGCCTTTGCCCTTGTAGGGCTCGGGGGGCCGAAGGTCGCGGAGCATCGCCGCCGTCTCACCGAGAACCTGCCGGTCGGCCCCCTCGAGCGTGATCACGGTCTGCTTGTCGACCTTGGCGCTGACTCCGGCTGGCAGCTGAAAGATGATCGGGTGGGAATAGCCGAGCAGGAGCTGGATCAGGTCCCCTTTTACCTCGGCCCGGTAGCCGACGCCGTTGATCTCGAGCACTTGTGAAAACCCCTGATTCACTCCGTGGATCATGTTGGCGAGAAGCTTCCGCGTGAGCCCGTGAATTCCCCGGCTGTGACGCGTTTCGTCCTTCCGCTTCACGACCACCTGCCCGTCGCCGATCTCGACGCTCATGGAAGGTTCGATGCTCATGTCGAGCTTGCCCTTCGGGCCTTCGACGTGAACGTTCCGGCCGTCGAGCTTGACCTTCACGCTCACCGGCACCTGAATCGGAAGCTTACCAATTCGCGACATTTGCCTTTTTCCTGTAGCCCGACGCCGTCACAGTCGCTCCCGTTGGTCGCGACCCGCTCCAGCCGAGTATCCTACTGAAGTAGCCTGTATCCCGTGACCTCTCATCACCACACCGAGCAGAGCACCTCGCCGCCGACGTTCTCCTTGCGCGCCACGCGGTCGACGATCACGCCCTTCGGCGTCGATAGAACGGAGATTCCGAGGCCTTTGCGGATCATCGGAATCTCGCGACCGCCGACGTACACGCGCAGGCTCGGCCGACTCACGCGGCGGATGCCGGAGAGCACCGGCCGGCGAAACTCGTCGTAGCGGAGCGACACCCGCATGAGCTTCCGGCCGTCGCTGTCGTTGACCGTCACGTCGCGAAGAAAGCCCTCTGCGACGAGCACGCGAGCGAGCGCTTCCTTGAGTCGCGACCACGGCACGTCCGTCGAGTCCTTGCGGGCTCGGTTCGCGTTACGAATGCGGGTGAGAAGGTCGGCGATCGGATCGGTCATCATGATGTTCGTTCCTACCAGGAGGCCTTGATGAGGCCCGGGATCTGTCCCTTGAGCGCGAGATTCCGAAGGCAGATGCGGCACATTCGGAAGCGGCGGAAGAATCCCCGCGGCCGTCCGCATAGTGGGCATCGATTGTGCCGGCGCACCCGGAACTTCGGTTTCCGGATCGCCTTCATCAAATGCGAGGTTCGAGCCACCGTTCCTCCTCGTTGAGCCTACGCCGCGCGGAACGGCACGCCGAGAGCCTTGAGCAACGCTCGCCCCTCGTCGTCGCTCTTCGCGGTCGTACAAATGTTGACCGTCAGTCCCTTCACCTTGTCGATCTTGTCGATGTCGACCTCCGGGAAGATGATCTGCTCGCGGATGCCGAGCGAATAGTTTCCGCGCCCGTCGAAGGCCTTTTCCGAGACGCCCTTGAAGTCGCGCACGCGCGGCAACGCGGCGTTCACCAGACGGTCGAAAAACTCGTACATGCGATCGCCGCGCAGCGTCACCATGCAACCGATCGGCAGCCCCTCACGGAGCTTGAAGTTCGCGATCGCCTTCTTCGCCTTCGTGATCACCGGCCGCTGTCCGGTGATCGCTGCGAGCTCCGCCGCCGCCGAATCGAGGATCTTCGCGTTCTGAATTGCCTCGCCGAGCCCCATGTTGAGGACGATCTTCTCGAGCCGCGGCACCTCGTAGACGTTCTGGTATCCGCGCTCCTTGCGGAGCGCCGGAATGATTTCCGAATGGTAGAGCTGTCTCAGTCGCGCCGGCATGTCGTTGCCTTCTTCCGTCAACTGTCAATCTGTTCGCCGCACCCGCGGCACACACGCACGCGCCGTCCGTCCTCGAGCTGCTTTCGGCCGACCCGCACCGGCTCGTTGCACTTGCCACACAGGTACATGACGTTTGAGATCGGCAGCGGCGCCTCCTTCTCGACGATGCCGCCGCCTCCTTGCTGGCCGCGGGGCTTCTGATGGCGCTTGACCATGTTCAGTCGCTCGACGAACACGTGTGCGTGATCGCGCGCGACGCGCGTCACCTTGCCGCTCTTACCGCGCTCGCGGCCACTCACCACCAGCACCGTATCGCCCTTCTTGATCTTTAGCTTCGCAGGCATTGTTAGCGCAGCCTCCGGGCCGCAATCCAAACGCGCGATGGGGATGCTGCCCGATATCTCCTATCTTCGTGCAAGAACGTGATTTCCTACCGTAGTCCTTTAGAGAACCTCGGGAGCGAGCGAGATGATCTTCATGAACTTCTTGGCGCGCAGCTCGCGGGCGACCGGACCGAAGATGCGCGTCCCGATCGGCTCGTTCTGATTGTCGATCAGCACCCCGGAGTTCGAGTCGAAGCGGATGTAGGAGCCGTCCGCGCGACCGATCTCCTTGGCCGTTCGCACGATCACCGCTTTGGCGACGTCGCCCTTCTTCACCTTGGCGTTGGGAATCGCCTCCTTCACGGAAACCACGATCACGTCTCCGATCGAGGCATAACGCCGCTTCGATCCCCCCAGCACCTTGATGCACATCACCTTGCGCGCGCCGGAGTTGTCGGCGACGTCGAGAACGGTCTGCGCCTGGATCATAGAATCCCTGCTCCGATCGCCGGACCGAGCGATGCGGTCGAGCGCCAAGTAGCGCTAGGAACGACGACGAGGAATACCCGAAGCGGTATTTCGAGGAGGAGAGACGAAGCGATACGCCGGCGATCGGCCGCAGCGCGACGGGAGGCGGTCGGAGTAGGGACTCTCATACCTTCGCCCGTTCCAGCACCAGCTTGAGGCGCCAACGCTTGTCACGGCTCAACGGACGAGTCTCCTCGATTCGCACGCGGTCGCCGATCTTGCACTCGTTCTTCTCGTCGTGGACCTTGAAGGTCTTCCGCGCGCGCACGAATTTCTTGTACTTCGCGTGTTGCACCTGCCGGTCGACCGCGACGACGATCGTCTTCTGCATCTTGTCGCCGACGACCACGCCCTCCCGGAGCTTACGCAGCCCGCGCTCCGCGCGAACATTCATGACCGAACCGCCCCTTTCTTCCCGTCCGTCTCTCGGCGAGCGCGGATCACGGTCAGAACCCGCGCCAGATCCTTGCGCGCGTGCCGTAGCTTCATCGGGTTCTCCGTCTGGCTCGTTCCCTTGCGCAGACGGAGGCGGCAGAGCTCGTCGCGGAGCTCGCGTTCCTTGACCGTCAGCTCGTCGATCGCGAGCTCGATGAGTTCTTTAGCCTGCATGGTGTCCGGTTCCCCGCGTGCGGATTTGCGTCGAGAGCGAGAGCTTGCTGCCAGCGAGCGTGAGCGCTTGACGTGCAACCTCCGGCGTGACGCCTTCCATCTCGAAGATCATTCGCCCGGGCTTGATGACCGCCACCCACACTTCCGGTGGGCCTTTGCCCTTTCCCATCCGCGTCTCGGCCGGCTTCTTGGTGAGCGGCTTGTCCGGGAAGACCCGCACCCAGACGCGGCCGCCGCGCTTGATGTGTCTCGTCAACGCGACCCGGGCCGCCTCGATCTCCCGGGCCGTGAGCCAACCACGATCGACGGACTGGAGCCCGTAGTCGCCGAAGGCGAGGCTCGATCCCCGCCATGCCAGCCCTGGCCGGCGTCCTTTCTGCATCTTCCGCCACTTGACTTTTGCCGGTTGCAACATCGATCATCTCACCCGCCGAGCGCGGCCTTCTGCTCCTCTTCCTCACGGGTCAGCACTTCGCCGCGGAAGATCCACACCTTGACGCCGATCAGCCCGTACGTCGTTTTCGCCTCGGCCGTTCCGTAGTTCACGTCCGCGCGCAGCGTGTGGAGCGGCACGCGCCCTTCGCGATACCACTCGCGGCGCGCGATCTCCGAGCCACCGAGCCGCCCACCCGATTGAACGCGGATGCCTTGCGCGCCCATGCGCATCGCCCGCGCCACACTTTCCTTCATCGCCCGCCGAAACGCGACGCGACGCTCGAGCTGCAGGGCCACGCTCTCGGCGACGAGCTGTGCATCGAGATCCGGACGACGGACCTCATGGATGTTGATGTACGGCTCCTTACCGGTCATGCGCGTCAGCTCTTGCTTGAGCTTTTCGATCTCGGCGCCCTTCTTGCCGATCACGATGCCCGGCCGCGCGGTATAGATGTTGATCTTCGCTTTGTTTGCGGCGCGTTCGATCTCGACCTTCGAAATTCCGGCGTGGTAGAGGCGCTTCTTGATGAAGTTTCTGAGGCGGATGTCCTCGTGAAGCAGGCTCGAGTAGTCGCGCTTGGCAAACCACCGCGAATCCCAGGTCTCGATCACGCCGAGGCGAAATCCCTTCGGATGCGTCTTCTGTCCCATGCCTACTCCCCTGACGTTTCGTCGAGGACGATCGTGATGTGGCTGGTGCGCTTGAGGAGCGGTGTCGCACGACCCTGCGCGCGAGGTAGGAACCGCTTGAGCGTCGGGCCCGGACCCACCTCGATGCGATTCACGAACAGCGAGTCGACATCGAGATTCTGGTTGTTCTCGGCGTTGGCGATTCCCGAGCGCAGCACCTTGGCGACGATCTTCGCGCCCTTGCGCGGCGTGAACTCGAGCACGGACAGCGCCTCTTCCACTCGTTTGCCACGAATCTGGTCGCACACCAGGCGAACCTTCTGGGGCGAGATCCGCACGAACTGGCCCAAGGACATCGTTTTCGGACGCAGGGAGCGACGCTGCTCGGCGCGGACCCGCTTCTTGGTCCGCCGCTTCGCCTTGTCGACCCGATCGCTTCCCTTCGATGGAGGTTCCATTGACCTATGCCTTCGGCGCGGCCGCCGGAGCGGCGGCCGCCGGGGCGGCTGCTCCCGGAGCAATCGCCGCCCGAGTCGATCTCACTTCCGTCTTACGGTCACCGGAATGCCCGTGGAAGGTACGGGTCGGCGCGAACTCGCCGAGCTTGTGGCCGACCATGTTCTCGGTCACGTAGACCGGGATGAACTTTCGGCCGTTGTGCACCGCAAACGTGTGGCCGATCATGTCGGGAACGATCGTCGAGCGCCTCGACCACGTCTTCACCACGCTCTTCTGATTCGCCTCGTTCAGCGCCTGCACCTTCTTCAGGAGATGCCCGTCGATGAAGGGCCCCTTTTTGATCGAGCGCGCCATTAGTGTCTCACCTACTTCCGTCCTCGCCGCGTGACGATGTCCTTGTCGGTGCGCTTGTTGTGTCGAGTCTTGTATCCCTTGGTCGGGACACCCCACGGCGTCTGCGGGTGATTGCCCTTCGAGCGCCCTTCGCCCCCGCCGTGCGGGTGATCGACCGGGTTCATGGCCACGCCGCGGACGCTGGAACGCTTTCCGAGCCAGCGTGTACGGCCTGCCTTGCCGATCGAGATGTTTTCGTGATCGAGATTTCCCACCTGACCGACGGTAGCCCGGCACTCGACGCGGACTCGCCGAAGCTCACCGGAGGGCATCTTCAGGAGCGCGTACTCCCCTTCTTTGGCCATCAACCGAATACCCGCACCCGCACTGCGCCCGAGCTGCGCGCCCTTGCCGGGCCGGAGCTCGACGTTGTGCACCACCGTGCCGAGAGGAACCTGCGCGAGCGGCATCGCATTACCCGGCTTGATGTCGGCGCCATTCCCGGACACGATCTCGTCGCCGACGCCGCAGCCGACGGGCGCGATGATGTAGCGCTTCTCGCCGTCGCGATAGTGAAGCAGCGCAATGCGCGCCGACCGATTGGGATCGTATTCGACCGATGCGACCCGCGCCGGAATCCCGTCTTTGTCGCGCTTGAAGTCGATCACGCGGTAGTTTTGCTTGTGACCACCCCCGACGTGCCGCATCGTCATGCGACCAAGGTTGTTGCGCCCGCCCGTCTTACGGCGGGGCTCGACGAGGCTCCACTCCGGCTCGCTCCGTGTGATCTCGGCGAAGTCGGAGCCGGTCATGAAGCGGCGGCCCTTCGAAGTCGGCTTGTACGTCTTGAGACTCATCGGTCGCTACGCTCCCTCGAAGAAATCGATCGTCTGCCCATCGGCGAGGGTCACGTACGCCTTCTTCCAGTCCGATCGCTTGCCGCTTCCCTTCGCGGTGCGCCGGCGCTTGCCGAGCAGGCTCACGGTACGGACCTTCTCGACCTTCACCTGAAAGAAGCTCTCGACCGCCTTGCGGATCTCGTCCTTGTTGGCGTCGCGCCGCACGCGGAACACGACTTGGTTCGAAGTTTCGTTGACGAGCGTACCCTTCTCGGTGATGAGGGGCGAGACCAGCACTTCGAGAGGATGGCTCATGCCGAGAGACGCTCCTGGAGGCTCTTCAGCGCCTCCGCCGTCAGAACGACGTGCTCGTGACCGAGCAGGTCGTAGACGTTCACGCCCGCCACCTCGATCACCTTGACGTTCGGTAGGTTCCGCGCCGCACGCTCGAGCTTTGCGTCACCGGTCGCAAGCACGATCAGCGCGGAATGGATGCCGAGCGCTCCGATCGCCTTGACCATGTCCTTGGTCTTGCCGCTTGCGACCTCGAGCTTGTCGACGACGAGCAGCCGTTCCTCGCGGTTCTTCGCCGACAGCGCCACGCAGAGCGCGCGCCGGCGCGCGGTGACCGGCATACGATACGAATAGTCGCGGGGCAGAGGCCCGAATACGGTCGCACCGCCCACCCACTGAGCCGCACGGATACTGCCCTGACGCGCACGGCCGGTGCCTTTCTGCTTCCAAGGCTTCTTCCCGCCGCCGCGCACGAAGGCGCGCGTCTTCGTCGAATGAGTCCCGCGGCGCCGATTGGCGAGCTGCATCTTCACGCTCTCGTAAAGAAGGTGTGACCGCATCGGCACAGCGAAGATCGCCGCCGACAGCTCGACTTCGCCGACGGCCTGCTTCGCCTGCGAGTAAAGAGGGATGCGGAGCCCCGCCTCGAGCTCCGTCGAAGGCGTTTCAGTCACGGAGCACTCCCTCGGCCTTCACGGCGGGCCGGATGAACAGCAGGCCGTTCTTTCCACCCGGCACGGCTCCGCGAACCAGCAGCACGTTGTCTTCGCCGCGCACCGCGACCACCGCGAGGTTCTGCGTGGTCACGCGCTCATCGCCCATGTGACCGGCCATGCGCTTGTTTTTGAACACGCGGCCGGGATAGGTACGGTTACCGATCGAGCCGCCGTGCCGGAAGGACTCGTGCGTGCCGTGCGTCGCCGGAAAGCCGCTGAAGCCGTGGCGTTTGATGACGCCTTGATAGCCGCGGCCTTTGCTGACGCCCGTCACATCGACGAGGTCGCCTTCCTTGAAGAGATCGCCGACTTTGACCTCGGCGCCCACCTCGAGATCGGCGCCACCACGGAACTCGCGCAAGACGGAGGCCATCTTGCTCGCCTTCTTGCGGTGCTCGCGCTCCGCTTTGGTCAGGCGTTGCGCCTTCGTTTCGCCGAAACCGAGCTGAACCGCCGAGTACCCGTCCGTCGCGCCCGTACGCTTCTGCATCACCGTGCAGGGGCCGGCCAGAATCACCGTGACGGGCACGAGCTCGCCGCCCTTGGCGAACACCTGCGTCATCCCGAGCTTCTTACCGATCAGTCCGAATTTACCGAGTGCCATGGCTTTGCCGTGCCGCTCACTGCAACTTGATCTCGACATCTACCCCCGCCGCGAGGTCGAGCTTGCCGAGAGCGTCGATCGTCTGCTGCGTGGGCTCGAGGATGTCGAGCAGGCGCTTATGGGTTCTCATCTCGAACTGCTCACGTGACTTCTTGTCGACGTGCGGCGAGCGGTTCACCGTGAATCGCTCGATTCGCGTGGGCAGCGGGATCGGGCCCGCCACCCGGCCCCCGGTACGCTTCACCGTCTCGACGATGTCCTTCACCGACTGGTCGAGGAGCCGATGGTCGTAGGCCTTGAGGTGGATGCGGATCTTCTCGTTCATTTCGCTCCGGCTACCGGCTTCCGGCCACCGGCTTCCGGCCACCCGCAAGAGACTCCACGAAGTCTTTGCCGGTAGCCGGTAGTCGGAAGCCGGTAACCGTCCTTTTCATTCGATGATCTTGGCGACGACTCCGGCGCCGACGGTGCGGCCGCCCTCGCGGATGGCGAAACGCAGCCCCTCGTCCATCGCGATCGGAGTGATCAGCGCGATCTCCATCGACACGTTGTCTCCGGGCATCACCATCTCCGTCCCCGCAGGCAGCGTCACCACCCCCGTCACGTCCGTGGTCCGAAAGTAAAACTGCGGCCGATACCCGTTGAAGAACGGCGTGTGCCGCCCGCCCTCCTCCTTCGTCAACACGTACGACTCCGCCTTGAACTTCGTGTGCGGCGTGATCGACCCGGGCTTCGCCAACACCTGCCCCCGCTCGATCTCCTCTCGCTTCGTCCCGCGCAGCAGACACCCCACGTTGTCCCCCGCCAGCCCCTCGTCCAGCAGCTTGCGGAACATCTCCACCCCCGTCACCACCGTCTTCTGCGTCGCCTTGATCCCAACGATCTCCACCTCCTCCCCCACCTTGATCTTCCCACGCTCGATCCGCCCCGTCGCCACCGTCCCTCGCCCAGAGATCGAGAACACGTCCTCCACCGGCATGATGAACGGCTTGTCCACGTCCCGCTTCGGTTGCGGAATGTAGCCGTCCACCGCCTCCATCAGCTTCAGGATCGACTGCTCCCCAAGCTCCGACCCCTCCCCCTCCAGCGCCTTCAGCGCCGAGCCGATCACGATCGGTATCTCGTCTCCCGGAAACTCGTACTTCGTCAAAAGCTCCCGGATCTCCAGCTCCACCAGCTCCAGTAGCTCCTTGTCGTCCACCATGTCGGCCTTGTTCAGGTACACCACGATCGCCGGCACCCCCACCTGTCGTGCCAGCAAAATGTGCTCCCGCGTCTGCGGCATCGGCCCGTCCGCCGCCGACACCACCAGGATCGCCCCGTCCATCTGCGCCGCTCCCGTGATCATGTTCTTCACGTAGTCCGCATGCCCGGGACAGTCCACGTGCGCGTAGTGCCGCGCCTTGGTCTCGTACTCCACGTGCGCCGTCGCAATCGTGATCCCTCGCTCCCGCTCCTCCGGCGCCTTGTCGATCTGGTCGAACGGCACGAACGTCGCCCCGCCCGTCTTCGCCAAAACCTTCGTGATCGCCGCCGTCAACGTCGTCTTCCCGTGGTCCACGTGCCCGATCGTCCCCACGTTGCAGTGCGGCTTCTTCCGCTCGAACTTCTGCTTCGACATGTCTCAGCTCCTCCCCGCGCCCCGCCCCTCGGGGCGTCCGGCTACCGGCTGCCGCCTGCCGGCTAAAACTCCTGGCTCCTCTCGCCGTAGCCGGTAGCC
>Ga0315278_10002207_pt1 | contig 17310 bp, 16 predicted proteins | sample YL17G06_0_MG_FD_203880 | JGI IMG/M metagenome (GOLD analysis project Ga0315278, IMG submission 203880) | Sediment microbial communities from Yellowstone Lake, YNP, Wyoming, USA - YL17G06_0 | ecosystem: Environmental > Aquatic > Freshwater > Lake > Sediment | place: USA: Wyoming | collected... | reverse complement strand
GGAAAGGCGTTCTTTTATCACCGAGGGGGGGGACATGGCAGCCAGGATCGTTTTGATCGTTTTGCTGATTGTGTTTGCGGGGACAAACGCAGAGGAGTCCACAAGATACTGGGTGGACATCACCGTCGAGGATGCGGGATCGAAAGACCGCCTCAAGGGAGCCAGTGTCGAGTTCAAGTCGCCCGATTTTGGGGTCTCGGTGGTCCCGGCCATCGAGCAGTGGTCCAGGCCCGGATATTACTACGCCGACATCACCGTGGATCACAACCGGAAGAAACAGGAAACCTTCCAGGTGAGCGTCCGGGTGAAAGGCTACGAACCGGGGACGGCGAGCCTGACGCTGAAAAACGGGGATCCCACGAACCAGAAAATCGAGTTCAGCCTCAAGAGGCTCATCCAGGGCCAGCTCGTCCACATCACGGTGCTGCGGTCCGACAACGACAGGCCGATCAACGAAGCCCGGGCCAGAATCGGACTGGCAAGGGACTACACGGGGCCCGACGGGAAGGTCTCGCTCCAGGTGACCGACCCCGGGGACAAGGGCTATCAGAACCTGGAGCTCAGCCAGGGCTTCCACGAGTCTCTCACCACGCCGATCACCATCAAGCGCTACGACGACGATGCCAAGCAGCAGTTCATCACGTGCCGGCTCAAGCCCAGGGACAACTACTCTGCGCCGCCGGGGAGCTGTGACCCCGGCAAGACAAAAGCCTACGACCCCACGGCGGACCCGACGGCTCTCAATCTCGTCATCCGGGTGCGGGACAGAAGCGACCGGGACAAGTTCGACGAAAGCAGGCTGAAGCTGGACAACGCCGCCGTGACCCTCACGAAGTCATCGGGCGAAACAGAGACGAAGCCGACGACATCGGAAGGCAACGCGGAGTTCACACTGGACCCCGGTCGTGATGCGGGAAAAAACTTCACCGTCAAGGTTGTCCGTTCCGGCTACACCGATGCGACGGCCATCGTCCCGGGAACGGCGCTCACGCCGGGAACCAAGCCCGTCAACTGGACCGTGGATCTCGAAAAGCGCGACGTCATCGGCGAGGCGATCGCCGATCTCAGGGGAAAACTCGCCGCAAAGCGCCAGGCCCCTCAAGATGCCTGCACCAGCCTGCAGGATGCCAACAAAGTCAGCAAGGAATACCAGGATGCCGCCGTGATCCTCGCCGTGGGACTGGACAAGTTTCACCTGATGGTGAAGGCGGCCTCCCAGGAGTGCACACTGGTGCCCTCCCTGAGGGCCCAGGTCCAGAATCTCGTCAGCACGGCGGGATCGAAGGAATCCCTGTTGAGATCGAAACTCGACGCGGCCAACGGAATTGTCTGCGCGACGAGCGCCGATGTAAAGCAGCTCGAGACCCTCTGGGGTGAGATCAAGCCCCTGGCCTGGGAAGTCCACCTCAACGCAGGAAAGGCCGAGGGAATCAACAACAGGCTCCAGAGGATCATCACAGGGGCCGACAGTCTCCATTCCCGTTTCGACAAGGCCGATGCGGAGACCCCCGTCCCCCTCTCGGAATTTCCGCAGAAATTCCTGAAGATCACGTCAGACCTCAAGGCATACAGGGATAACGTGTTCACCCCGGCCTGCAACAAGGCCAGGGAAAAGAAGGAAGAATACAACAAGGCCATCGACGAGGCCATCGCCGCTATCGACGGCATCGCTGCAAGCGCGGGACTCTCATCGGACCCCCGGATCCGGGCCTTCAAAACCGATATCACCGCCACGAGGCCTTACTGTGACGAGGAGAGCAGCAAGGCGAAGCTGGATATGCAAATCACGAGTCTCGAGGAAGGCCAGCCGCGTCTCGAGAAATGGGTGGAGGACACGAAGAACCACCCCCTGTGCAACGGCCAGAAGGCCGAGGATCACCTCGTTGCCCAGGCTTACGCGTCAACGTTGATCCTGCGCCTTGCCATTGACAGCGACATCCCCGGGAAAATCAGGAGCTGCAAAGGAATCGCGACCGGAAAACCCCCCGCAGCACCGCCGGTCACACCACCGGCAGCCCCCACGAGCAAACCCGGAAAAGTTATGAATGCCTTCGGCATCTACCCGCGGGAGGTTACGCTGGCCCCCGGTGAGATGAAGGAGTTTCAAGCCTACGTGGCCTGGTCGGACGGCACCGTCGAGGACATCTCCAATCAAGGCGTGGTCCGCTGGCCCAAGGGCAGGCAGTTCCGCTCCGAGAAGGAGGGCACGTATTATCTCACCGTGAAGGCCAAGCTCGACATGGAGCGAACGGACACGGCCACGATCCAGGTGAGGGCCCCGATGAGCCTCCAGGGGCCGGCATCGGCAAAGGTCGGCGAGGACGTCACCGTCCAGGCCATCCTTTCTTCCCCGAGACCGGGGGTGAAGTACAAATACACCTGGAGCCTCAACGGACAGGCCTTCGGCGGCAACGACTCCGGTGTGCGGTTTAAAATCCCCAGGGAAGGCAACAACACGATCCGCGCCGTGGCATGGCGGTGGGTTGGAAACAAGTGGGAGCAGGCATGCGATACCAGCCGCGCGATCTATGGCCTTGCACTCCAACCGGTGCAGATCACTATCGTGGGCCCAGGCCGGGCGACCGTGAAGGACCGGCCGGAAACAGTCTCTTTCGAGGCTAGACTCTCCACCGAATTGCGGACGGACCAGTACTTCTACCGGTGGGGCGCCACGGGGCCCGGAGGGCCGCGGACCTTCAACAGCCAGACCCGGCTGCAGAGCATCGCGGCGCGAACGCCAGGCGACTACGAGATCCAGGTGAATGTCTGGAAATTCGTCAACAACACATGGCTGTACCTGGGCAAGGCAAGCCACCCCTTTGCCATCGTGCAGGGCGCGGGCACGGGCAGGGAACCCACGTCGAAAAAATAAACCAGACGCAGACAGGTCGGGCGCACCCAGCGGTTAAAATTCGATGATGAAAAAATCCCCGCTCTTGGGCGGGGATTTCGATTTCCGGAGATGTATCTTCGTTTTTTATCGCCTGTGGGCCTTGAAGCGGTATTGCTTGCTGTCGAACGTCGCCACGTAGCCCGTCATGAACTGGTTGCCCTCAATGACGAAGCGAACGAAGTGGAAAGGTTTCTGCGTTGCCTGGGCGTTGTACAGGATCACCTGGCCGACCTTGTAAAGATCCGGGATGACGCCGGAGGTGATGTCCACCTGCTTGAAGCCCGGCACCTCGACTTTCCCCTTCGACGAGAACCCCGTCTTTGGGTAATCGTCCGATACGAGGTTGGCCCACCCTTCCCGGCCATCGTCGAACTTGAGCACCCAGTAGCCCGTCATCACGTCCTGCGGTTGCGCGGCCGAGAGATCTTCGGGGGCCGGCGGCAGAACGAGAACTGCCAAGATCACGACCGAGAGAAAGATCAGCGTCCTTTTCATGAGCACCTCCCCGGGGCAATACCGCATGCAGCGATTCTGATTCCGTCTGCCTGATTTTGCAAGAAAGATGCCTTGCGGAGGGATACCCGGGGTGCGGTCGAGAATGGAGGCGCACTTCTGTAGCGGAAATGAGTCCGGGACAGCCGTATTGCAAACGGCTGTCCCGGTCCTGTCCATCAGTGCTTGTCGTGGACGTAGAAAGGCCACTTGTGGAAGAACCATTCATTCCAGAGCAGAGGAACGATCCACCAGAAGTTCCAGACCAGGGATTCACCATGGGGGAATCTGTGGGAAAGCTCTGTCATGTGATGATTTCCAAGACCCCAGTGACCGAAATTGCCATAATAGTAAATCCAGTACAGTATCGCGGCAAAGAACAGGACTCCGAACGTGCGGATCCAGAACCCTGCCCAGCTGTCCACGTCTTTCACACCGCACCGGTCATCGAAATAGTGATGCCAGGCCAGGAAGGGAATCAGGGTCATGCCCGCAATCTCGGCGGAGTGCAGCCATAGGAACCTCGATACCTCGCCTGCGCCTTTTTCCTCGAACAGATGATGAAGGGTGTCCGGGGGAAGCCACAACGGGGCGATGTTGATGCAGATCAGTGCCAGACAGTACGCAAAGACAAAACTCAGCCCCATGTAAACAAAACCCTTGGCAGGCTGAGGAAGTTTGATCAGTCCAAATGGCTTCATGCGCCAGACATTCGGGAACATGAACAGGGTGATCACCGCCCATTCCCACCAGCCGAAGACCCAGTGAACATGGGGCGTCCCCCCGATGGCTCCCCACCAGGGAAGGCTCAGAGCCGGCGCCCCCTTCAGGGCGAGACCGAAAAACGGGACAATGAGGATGACATAGCCGAAAATTTCAAACAGGGTCGCCCAGCCAATCTCGGCAAACCCTGCAGCCGGCTGCTCGAGATTACTCGGCCGGATGGGCCATTTCCCGAAAAAGATGGTGACAACGGGATAGAGGTAAAACCCCATCAGAACGAAACCGACAATGGCGGCCTGGGCCAAAGCACCCTTTGAACCTGCGGCTTCAAGACCGTAATAGCTCAGGAAATTGAACCCGATTCCCAGGATCCGGTAAAAAACAACATCGATGATAAACCAGGTCAGGACCACATTCACGATGGTTTCCGTGATACCGCGTGCGGGCTGACTCATGTTCTGGAACGGCCAGTCCCCGAGAAACATGTGCTGCCAGAGGCCCACCAGAATCATGATTGCAAGGAACATCACAAAGGGATAAGGGAACCATCCAACCGGTCCCCTCGGATCGCTGAAAATATACCATGTCAACATTGCAATGAGAAAAAATACCACGTTCGAGATGATGCCCGTCAGGGGTTGCCCCCAGCGAGGGCGTAGTTCACCTGCCATCTTGTCCTACCTCCCTGCTTATAAATAATACAGACGAGCGTCCAGGCTCCTGCGATGAGTGCCATCCGGCGGCTTCCACCTCCTCTCGCGGGTATCGGATATCCTGGAATGCAGCTCCCCTGCATCCCGGTGGGAACGGAAGCATTGACGCTTCCTTCCTCCGGGAAATCTGCCAGCTGCCAACTGTTATGAAAGAGGCTTCATGCCTTGCTGACGGATCAAAAGTTGAGGACTGCCGCTGTACTGAATCATGATGAATGTCTTGGAGTGAGTGTGTGGTTGAAATCCTCAACTGCGCTCCATATAGGAATTCGTCCCGAAATGCCATCAGACTGAGTCTGATTCGGCTATAGGACATCGTCTGATGGGGCTTGGCGTGCAAAAAATCCTATCCCCTCCCGAAGAAAGAATGATATCATGAATTTACCGGTTTCCTGCGACATCCGGCAACCTGATTCCACGGTATCCCTGCAGCAAGTTTCGTTGCCCATACCAACCCGGAGTCGCGCTATCCTCGCAGAAAGGAGGGATCGACCATGGCGAATAGTACTCCCGCCAGCCCGTTTCAGTTCCCCTTTTCAGGTGACGTCACCCAGGCAATCAACCCCTGGACATGGTGGCTTCGCCTGATGAGCCAGGTCGGGTTCATCAACATCAACCTGACAAAATCCTCCGACCCCGAGATGGAGCGTCGGATCACCGAGAATGTCGCCGGCTACGGCAAACAGCTCGGCCGCGTCATCGAGGTCCTCGATGCCCTGCTTGTCAACTCGGCCACGGCAGGATGGTCTGCCGACCAGAAAAAGGCCCTGGTCGATTTCTTAGAAATGGCCAAAGAGATCGCCGCCGTGAAGGGCGACTATATCGCGCCGACGAAAGTAAACGTCGAGCGCTTCCTCGAAGGAATCCGGCACCTCAAGGAGAAGGATGAAAAGGAGTACGGCGAGGTTGTCGAACGGCTGAGGAAGGAATTGTCAAGCTGAAGAACCCGGGATGGTGACAGGGAAAAGAAAGGAGAAGAACTCGATGAAGCGCTTTATCATGGTTCTGCTTTTTTGTCTGGCCATGGGCATGCCGCTGATCGTAGGGGCGGCCTCTTATCAACTGGATACCGACCACTCGAGCATCCAGTTCAAGGTCCGCCACCTGACGGTCTCCAACGTGACGGGCACCTTCAACAAGTTCAAGGGAATCGCCGCCGTCGAGGGCGAGGACATTGCGACGCTCAAGGTCGAGGTGGCCATCGATGCCGCCTCCGTCGACACGGGACATGAAAAGAGGGACGAACACCTGCGCAACGCCGACTTTCTCGACGTTGCGAAGTACCCGGCCATCACCTTCATCTCCAAAAAGATCGTGAAGGCCGAACCTGGAAAGCTCAGGATCACGGGCGATCTCACCCTGCACGGCGTCACCCGTGAGATCACTGTCGATCTGGAAGGCCCCACGCCAGAGATCAAGGACCCCTGGGGCAACTTCAGGCGGGGCGCCACGGGCACGGCCAGGATCGACCGGAGGGATTTCGGCATCACCTGGAACAAGGCGCTGGATACGGGAGGACTGGTCGTCGGCAACGAGGTCGGCATTCAAGTTGACATCGAATGGGTCAGGAAGTAAGCAGGGAGGATAACGGCATGCAGAAAGAGACAAGCCCGTACACCTGCCACATATTCGTCTGCACCAACGACCGCCATGGCGAGCGTAAATCCTGTGCCGACGGCGGAGGCAATGCGGCCCTGAAAGATTACCTCAAAGAGCAAGTCGAAAAGCGGGGCTGGAAGGGCCGCGTCCGCGTCTCGAGCGGGGGCTGCATGGGCCTCTGCGGGAAAGGGCCCAACGTGATGATCTATCCTCAGAAGGCCTGGTTTGCTGCGGCCTCGACCGCCGATGGAGAAGAGATCCTCGAGGAGATCGAAGTGCTGCTCTCGACGTAAGGTGAACGCCGCTAACTGACAGGATCTTGTGTCAAGTCCTGCATGAATGGTTCCGTTGTTGGCGACACGGCTAATCACTCCACTCGCGTCATTGCCGCGTACGCGGGAATCCAAGTAGAAGATGGATTCCGGGTCGTGCCCGGAATGACAATCTGTTTTTCCATGAGGTGATCTTTGAACCGCCGACAGTTTCTGAAGGCTCTCGGCATCTCCACCCTGGCTCTCGGGGTTGAGGATGCCCTGGCGTTCGCCAACAACCTCCGGACGGACAACCGCAAGGATCCTCTCAAGGGCCTGCGCATCATCGACGCCCATGCTCACCCCGAGCGATACCTGTCGGAGGGCCAGCGCCCCGAAAACTCCTCGACGGTCAAGGCCATGACGGAGATGGGCATGGCGGCAAGCGTCTTTGCCGCCGTCGGGGACCGCGTCTACCTTTCCGGCGGACACCTGCCCAGCACGGAATGCGACAACACGAAAATCCAGCTCGATCACTGGATAAACGGAATCGTTCGCACGGGCAGGGTGAAACTCGTTTTGAAGACCTCCGAGATCCCGCAGGCCCCGGTGCCGGGCAGCGTGCCGGGATGCATCCTCGCCATCGAGGGCGGAGACGCGCTGGAAGGCAATCCGGATCGGGTGAATGAGTTCTACGCATACGGCGTGAGAATGATCACGCTCATCCACTTCAGCAACAACAACCTCGGCGACTGCATGCAGGACCTCGGAAGCCCCGGTTTCAGGCCGCGCAACAAGGGCCTCACGGCGGCGGGACGAAGGGTGCTCGAGAGGATGCAGGAGTTGGGCATGGTGGTCGACGTGGCCCATGCCGACTCGTTGACCCTCAGGCAGATCGGCGAAATCACCCAACGGCCGATCGTGGATTCCCACGGCAACCCCTGTGCGCTTGCCGACGCGAATCGCTGCGGCCGCTTCCGCACCTGGAAGGACATGGAGGCCGTGGCAAAGACGGGGGGGGTTGTCTGCACCTGGACGTGGGGAATGACACAGGGAAAGACAAAGAGGGAAACCCTCCTCGACTGGGCCGCCGAGATCGTGGAGATGAAGAAACGCCTGGGCATGGAGCACGTCGGCCTCGGCACCGACGGCGGGGGCGGCATCCCGCGGTTCGTCAAGGGCTACCGGGATATCCGCGACCTTTCCCTGCTGGTCAAGGCCATGCAGGACACCGGATTTTCACGAGAAGAAATCGCCGCCTACATGGGCGGCAATACGTACCGCGTGCTGAAGGCCTGTATCAGCTAGGCACGTCGTAAAACGGCTGATGTTCAGGGCAGAGAATAGACAGGCAGGGCTGAAAAAAGGATTGGCCCCGCCGTTTTCCAGCAGGGCCATCCGTGTCGAGCCCCGGCAGCATACCACCGGGAACGTTTCTATCGTGCCCCTAACACGAAGTTACAAAAAAGGTCCATCAGACGGAGTCTGATTCTTCCATAGGACATTGTCCGATGGCAGCAAGCGGGCTCGACAAAAAGTACTTGCACAACCCCGCTCAAATAGTCCTTAATCGGACCGGGCGGTACCCGCCCCGGAAACCTTTCCTCATGCCGGACCCCATGCGATACAGACTCGAACATTATCCCCTGATCATCGAACAGGCCGTCACTTGGGGCGACATGGACGCCCACGGCCACGTCAACAACGTGGTCTACTTCCGCTACATGGAGAATGCCCGCGTCGAATTTTACAGGCGCGTCGGCAAGTACGAATTCGAGGAGAGGACGGGGATCACGCTCGTCGTCAAATCGACAAGCTGCCGCTATATTGCGTCCCTCTCCTGCCCCGACCGGATCTCCATCGGAGCGCGGGTGACGGAGATGAACGACGAGCAGATCCTCATGGAGTACATCGTCGTCAACGCCGGCACGAACCAGGTCGCAGCACTCGGCGAGGCGGCGATCGTGGCCCTGCAGGCCGGGGACAGAAGCAGGGTTGTTTTCCCGGAGGAGCTGCGGGCAAGGATATCGGAGCTGCAGAAAATAGATAACCCTTTTTCGTCGGCCACTTGACGCGGCATCAACGACTGACCATGGATATCAGGCGCATCGGCAACATCGTCTTCATACCTGGCGCAGGCGGGGCGCGGTACCCCCGCTGCAACTCCCTCTTCATCGACGACGAGGTGAGGGCCGTCATCGACCCGGGTTCCTACGAGGCCTGCCTGCGCGATCTCGCCGCAGGCAGTGAGGCCCGTGTCGGTATAAGACGTCAACGGGGTGCTGCCCACACGGGATCCGTCACGGTAGACCCTGTACCCCAGCATCAGGAGATCATCCTGCGACTCCGTCCAATTGAGTTGGACACTATCCGACGATACGCCGGCGGCCTGTACACCCGTGGGAACGGACGGCGGGTACTGGTCACCGGAGGATCCGCAACCGGAAAGTGAAGCCACGATGATCAATAATGCAGCGGCGCAGCAGACGCACTTTTTCATTCTGCAGCCTCTCCACAGGATGAGATACGGGTTCCCCTATGCAGAAGTCCTATAATATCTAATTGTTTTCGACACTTATCATTTTTCTTGCCTGCCAGAATCGAATCCGGGCAAGGCGATCCCTTTCCTCTCTATCTATCGGCAGATTTGTGGCGAAATTGAGACCTGCTTAAACGGCTGTACCCGCTCTGCCGGGGTGCCGCCCGTTGCACTCATTTGGCTGTTTTTCAGTTCATGAAATTGTTGTATAGTCAGAAGCAACGGACCGGACGGTGCCGGGTGAAAAAGAAGGAGGACGGAACAGCATGCGGAGAATCAGTTTCTGGCTGCTCGCCAGCGTAATCATTGCCTGCCTTGCCGGTTCGGCATGGGCAGCCGATGAGGCCCTCATGAACGACACCCTCAAGACGATCTTCTCGCGGAAGAGCGTTCGCACATTCAAGAGCGAGCCCGTGCCGAAGGAAAAGCTCGAACTGCTCATCAGGGCCGGCATGGCGGCACCTACGGCGGTGGACAAGAGGCCCTGGGAGTTCATCGTCGTGACGGACCGGGCCGTCCTGAAACAGCTCGCCGACGACCTGCCCTTCGCCAAGATGGCCGACAAGGCGGCCGCTGCCATCATCGTCGGGGGTGATGTGCGAAAGCAGTGGGGCGGGATGGATTCGGACTACTGGATCATGGACTGCAGCGCCGCGACGGAAAATATTCTGATTGCGGCAGAGTCGATGGGACTGGGCGCCGTGTGGACGGCCGTCTACCCCGAAGAGAGTCGCATCCGGACCGTCCGGCAGATCCTGGGCATCCCTTCACACATCGTGCCGCTGAACCTGATTCCGCTGGGTGTTCCCGCCGGCAGGGAAAAGCCGAAAGACAAGTACAACCCGGGCCAGATCCACTGGAACAAGTGGTAGAAACAGGCGAAGGGCTTTCGGATTGACATTGGAGGCCGCGGCAAATAAGTTATCGGAAACCAAACCGGAGAAAACTGCATGCTGACCTTGAGCCCCGAAGCCAGGGCTTATGCTCTCGACAAGGGCGGGATCATGTTCCTGGAATTTATCGTCGTGGGGGATTGCTGCATCCCCTATCAGCCAGAGCCTTCCGTCAGGATGGGCAAGCCTCACAACCCGGAGCGGTACCTTCAGGAAAAAATCGACGGGGTGACCGTCTTCGTCCCGCACTCTCTTCCCAAGGTGCCCCTGGTCGTGCAGATGAGCACCTTCATGGGGTTCAAGCGGCTCGTCGTCGACGGTTGGCGGCATTGCTGAGCGGCTCATAAGGATCCGGGGCAGCCATCTGCCGCCCCTGCAGAGGATGCAAAAAAGGGTCATCCACCAACCCCCGAGAAAGACTGAGCAGGGGATGGTGAATGACCCGGTTTGTACCTGTCAGGGCTTCTTCACTGAACCGGCTGGGCAGGGCTCCCTTCCTTCAGAAGGCCATGTTTCACGAGCCCGCTGCCCGCACCTACCTGATCCATCCAGCAGGCGACGGACTCCTTGAGGAACGACTCGGTCGCCTCCAGGCAGTTTTTTGCCGTCTCTTCGGCTTCCTTCCGGTCCGAGGTCAGCTTCTGCCCATGAAGAAGACTCATCATCCATTTCATGCAGGCGGAATGCGCTTTGGAACCGTTTGCCCAGGAAGTTTTCCCGTACTGCCTGAACTCCTCCGAGAACCCGTTTCCCGAAATCGCTACAGGCATCCCGGCGACAAGCTTCTTGAATTCACTGGAATACGCATCCAATCCGGCATGGTCCCCGAGCGTATTCACGGGCAGCTTGCAAAGCGCAAGCATGTTTCCGCTGAGTCTTTTCAGTGACTCCTCAGGGACCTTCATCTCGAAAGATTCCCTGACTACGCCGAGAAAGGAATCGTTCGCCTCCTTGAGCATCTGCTGCCTCCGATTCAGCAGCTCCAGATGCCCCTCCGACCATTTCGTGAACAACTCAAACGGGTTTTGCTCCAATGACACTCCAGTATTCATCATGCTAGCTCTACTCATCATGCTACCTCCATGAATCTTCTTCGATCATTCGTTTGAAGCTCCCTCGTGCTTCCCCGCAAGTAAAGTTCCAGAAGGGATTACGCTTCCGCAGGGGACGTGCTCCGGTAAGTCCGATGAAGAAAATCCGGTGTGTTTTGAAAGGGATGATAGCCCGCTTTATGGTGCAATGCAATATCAATTAAATTACAGGTTATTGTCAGTAATTAACTGATCATTAACAGTACTTTTATCCCATTTTGCATTTTATTTTCTTTAGTTATAATCGCATCGCACCATCGACAGAGTACGGTAATGCAGGCTGGCAAGCATTCACATCTGAGGTTATTGGAGCAGAGGGGAAAATTTGCGAAGGGGCAACGCTTGTGGGAGAGGCATCAACCGGCAGCAGATATTTGCCTTTAGCCTTTAGCCTGAGCCTGAAGCGCAGCGGCCTAGAGGTTTCGCACCTTATCCACGGCGGCCTGGACGACGAAGACCCTGATATTGTTGCTCTTGTCATCGACGGGGTGGATGAAGAAGCCAGGACGGTTGGGCTCGTAGCCAAGGGTCGAACCGACCAGTTTCTCGCCGTCCTTGAAGAGGATCTCCATCTTCCGGCCCTGCGGCTTATCCCCGTCGCCGAACTGGCGGCGCTCATCATAGGCAGGGTTCCCGCCAAAGTCCTTGACGAAGAAGATCGCCTTGAGGTCCTTGACCAGTACCTGCCGGGTATCCTGGCCCGAGGATTTCTGCTGGGGCTGCAGGTGGAACCGGTCCTTGTTCGGAAAGAAATCCTGGGTGAACCCCTTGATCACCTTCCCGTCGGCATATCGGACGACCACTTTCACCGCATCCATAGGTACCCCCGAATTCTCATCTCAGACGTTGGACGACAACCTGCCTCTCGCCGGCAGGCTTCTTTTGTACTACATCGAGCAAATTCTGCGCCACTTCTGATCGTGGCAGCTATCTTTCTCCCCTGGACCTTCATCCCTTTTTTCTTGACACCCCTGCGCCCCTCCCCTATACTCCCGCCGGCTTTTTCGCTTCACGCGAAGCCAGTGTCTTCGGGGAGAGAGTGCCTTAGCTTCATGCATAAAATCATGGTGATTTCCGACACCCATGACGATCGCGACGCGATCCGGGGCGTCATGAGATATCTGAATACCTTCAAGGTGGACCGGATCATCCACCTCGGCGACTATTACGACGACGCCGACATCCTGGAGCAGGCCGGCTACCCGCTCACCCGGGTCCCGGGTACGTGGGACACCGCCTACTACCCCGACCCGGAGGTGAACAATCGCAAGTTCATCGAGGTCGCCGGCTGGCGGATCTTTCTCACGCACACCCCCGAGTCCCACTACAACGACCTGGCCGACGACATCAAACCGGAGACCATCATCGGCAGCGGAAAAGCCGACATCTTCCTGTTCGGTCACACCCATATAACCGAGATCCGCCGCCGCAACGGCACGGTCTGCATCAACCCCGGACACATGAGCAGCGACGAGAGCCGCGGCTGCCCCTTGACCTTCGCCCTTCTGGAGATCGACCCCGAACAGATGACGGTAAGCATTTTCCAGCTCCCCGGACCCCACCCGCGCATCCGGAAGAGTTACAAAAAGTCCGACCTGAAGTAGCATTCATCGCAGCGGCTTGGTAAGCTTCCAGTCCTTGCGCCGCTCATCGGGATCGCGGGTCGGGTCGTACTGCGTGTCGTTGGAATAGATGTACTCGCCGCTCGAGTTGACCCAGCGCATCTTCCAGTCGCTCGTGTCGCGCTCCGTCTTCCCCGTGAAGGGGTTCTTGTAATCGTTCTTGCCGGTAAGCGTCAGGTACTGATCCGTCTGGATCTCCTTGCGGGTGCGGTCGCGGTGGGCCACGATCTCCCGGTCGATCCGGTTCATGTCCTCCAGGACCCTCCTGGCTGTATCGGCCCGCTGGCCCTGGCCCTTCATCTCGCCCGCCACCCACTGGGGGTTGAACTGCACGGAGTTGGAGACGATGTCGAGGATGGGTTTCCAGTTGTCCGCCTCGCCCGCCGGGGCGCGCATGAGAGTCGTGAAATCGTTGGACCAGGCCGCCATGGATGCCCGCGCATCGACGAGAACCGTGTAGAGAAGCTCCTTGTAACGTGTCCCGCCCTCGGTGTACTCGACGACGATGAAGCCTGCATGGAAGCTCATGGGTTTCACACCCGCCTGGGCGATCTGCGAGTTCAGGGGCGCCGCGGCACGGTCCACGGCCGCAGCCAGCTTCGGCAGCGGCTCCTTGCGGACGATCTTCACGTCCTTTGCCCCGGGATGCACCTGTTTGAATGTGTAGCCGAGGAAGCCCTCGACATTGGGCATGCGGACGACGGTCATCCCGTTGTAGTTCGCCCCCGGGCCGTGGGTGGGCGGCACGATGGGGCCGTCGGCATAGTTGATCTTGGGGAGACGGCGGAGCATGACGGTGCCGCTGCGGTCGCTCTTGACGGCGATGTCGCACTTGGCCTCGACGGAGTTGCCGGGACCGCCGGCCCGCGAGGGATCAACCCGGTAGATCCCCCCTTCCACGAGCCAGCCCTTCGGCACGAGCATCGTGAAGGCATTCTCCTTCGGCTCAGCCACCCGCTGGAAAATAACCGTTGCGGGGACGCTTTTTGCCGCGTAAGCCAGGTATGGATTGAGTCCCGGGAAAATGAACGCCAACGACATCAACAGCAGAGTGATTCTCCTCACCATGAATCTTTCCCCCTCGTGCATGTCTGCTCATTCATAACCGCTTGCAACTCTCCCACGCCCGTCCGTTCGCACTGCCGAAATTTTTATCACGATTGACCCCGGAAAACATCTCCCTTTTAATCATTGACATTCCCGCCTTTTTTCTTTAGCCATGTCTTATAGGAACCGCAGCCCGTCCCCCCGTATCGGAACCGGCCTACCCCGCTGAATGAATCCATGGACGATGAATCGAGACGGTAATTTCCGAGAACCTGCCTTTGCCTCGCCATAGCAGGGTGCGGTGCGTCCAGGGTTTCAGACTGCGTTGAGACAAAGCACCCCAGTGGGGGCGGCTGAACCGTTTTCTTTCAAACATCTCACCTGGTTCAAGGAGGAAAGCATGAGCAAAAGAGTTTTTATCGTCCTCTTCGTTGTCGCAGGCCTCGTTTCCGGCATCGTTTCCTTCGCCGAGGCGCAGAAGACCATGAATGCCTTCCTGCGGATCGATGGCATTGCCGGCGAATCGACCGATGCCAGGCATCGGGGGGAGATCGAAATCGAGTCGTTCGGGTGGAGCGCAAGCCAGGTGGGCATGGCGGGATCAACCGGAGGAGGCGGACGTGCGACCGGCAAGACCAATATGGGTGGTTTTCAGTTCAGCGCCTTCACGAGTCAGGCATCGCCGAAGCTTTTTCAGATGTGCGCGGCGGGGCAGTTCATCAAGAACGTCATCCTGACCGTCCGCAACCGGGCCGGGCTCGAAACCATGACATGGAGGCTGACGGATGTGACGGTCCGCGAATACAAGATCGTCGGCGACACAAACAGGGATGCCCGTACGCGCGACGAATTCAGTTTGGAGTTCTCGAAGATCGAGTTCGAATACCGGCCGGTCCTGCCCAACGGCACGTTGGGCCCGGCTGTTAAGGAGAGATGGGACGTCCAGGCAAACCGGCCTTTCTAAAGTCTTTCTGCAGGCAAGCGGGCGGATTGCCCATTTGTCTCCGGCCGGACATGGGTTCATTCGGCTCTTGGAAGGGGGTATGACGCCATGAAAAAGAGTGTTGTTTCCCTTATGCTCGCCACGCTGCTTCTCATCTGCGGCTGCGGCGCCAGCCTGGTTTTCGTGTCGGACCGGGACGGCCGCGACCAGATTTACAGCATGGCCGGAAACGGGTTCAATCAACGAAATCTTTCAAACAACAGCTCCTACGAGCATTTCCCGGACATCTCTCCCGACGCCACAAAGATCGTCTTTTCGTCTTTCCGGAATCCCCCCGGGGAAAACATCTACATCATGGATCTCGACGGTCAAAACGTCCAACAGGTGACGACCGGCATCGGGCAGAGGACACGACCGAGATGGGCGCCGAATGGCCTGATTGCCTTCGCACACCCCTCTTACACCCCGGGCGCCCGCATATGGGCGATCCAGAGCGACGGGAGCGGGCTTGCCGCGGTGACCAGCCCCGGACCGAACGAGTCTGATGACAGCGGCCACGATTTCTACGACGCGGGCAGGATGCTCGTCTTTTCGCGCTTTGACAGCACAACACAGAAGCGCGATCTCTACGCGACGAAATCGGACGGGACGGGAGCGCCGCAGCGGATCACGAACACGCCCGATATCAGCGAGGTCTTGCCCGTTGTCTCCCACGACGGACGCCTACTGGCGTATCGCGCCTTTTACCACGGGACAGGACGGGATGCGATCCGCATCGTCAGCACGGGAAACTGGGTCCTCGTCCGGGAGATTACGCTGCAGCCGCCTGCAGACATCAACATCTCGGGCATTTCTTTCCGGGGAGACGACGGGGGGCTCTATGTCTCCGTCCAGGCAACCGATGTTCCGGGTACGAATGTCGGCATAAGGCAGGAAATCTTCTCGATCGCGATCGACGGCCAGAACCAGCAGCGATTGACAACAAACGAGACCGGTGATACCTGGCCCGTTGCCATCGCAGCAACGCGGCAGGGCGAGGTGCTCCCCGTCCTTTTCGTCCACGGTCACACCGGAGGAAAGGACGCGGCGTGGGAGAACCCCGGTAGCGCGGGGACAACCTCGGTCAAGGCCGCCCTGGAGGCAAACCCGTCCCTGCCGATCCGGCCCGTGTATCTCTCGCTGCCCCTCCACGGAAGCAGCCTGCCGGAGAATTTCGGGCGCAGCATTGCCGATGACGCCACGGACATTCTCGCCGCCATCGAGGGGGGCAACGATTCAAACAATCAGCCTCAGACGGGCATCCTCAACGACCCGGCCTACGGGGGAGCGGCCAAAGTGGCCCTCGTCGGCTACAGCCAGGGCGCAATCAGCAGCCGTTACTACCTGAAAAACCTCATGGGCAGCCGCCTGACCGGGCGGATTACCGTCTCGGAGTTCGTGGCCCTCGCAGCGCCGACCCATGGTGTCGGCGGTTCCTTCTCCTGCGGCAATGAAAACGAGCCCGATCGCTCAACCCGTCAGCTCTGCGGCGGGATGACGGCCACCCTCTCGAGCCAGGCACTGCCCTGCGGTTCCTGCTTTCCTCCGCTTGTTCCCTTCACGACCAACGGGGCGGGAGACGCGGCCTTCCTGAACGATTTGAACGGGCACGACTACAGGCTCAACTGCAACGAGTCAACCATCCCCTCACCGGCTCTGGAAGCACCCAGAAGCAGACCGGGTGTTCCGGACGGTGTCCTCTACGTCAATCTCTACGCCTCGGGAAACGAGGATCCGGTCGTGGGCGGGCAGACCCAGTCTCTCGATTGCCTGGGCCGTCGACTGGCCAGAAACCATGCACCCAACGCCGGCAACATGGAGATTACCGGCACCCCGATCAACGTTCACGGCAACTTCCCCCACCACTGGCCGACGATCTGCGTCGCGCTCAAGACAATCGTCAACCACCAGGCCCCGGCAGACCAGACCACAGCCTGCCAGGGATTGACCCCGTCTCCGTGAAGCGTATGAAAAAGGGGGCATCACCCGATGCCCCCTTCTATCCTGCCTGCTACTTTTGTTTTGAAACGCCCTGCTAGATCGCCAGGTAGCGGCTGCACTGAAACCCCTTGCCCAGCTCGCACCACACGCAGACGCCGGGCATTTTCTGGGCGTCGGCGTTGAGCTGCGAATCGCACTGACCGCAGAGCCTCTCCTCGCCCTTCTTCATGAGTCCGCCGCAGGGGGTGACCGACATGGGGCAGAACATGATGCAGCCGTTGCAGTTGTTGCAGTAATCCATGAGCCTCCCCGGGGGGTGGTCGACATGGCGGTCCTTGCCACGGCCGATGAACCCCAGGGCGTTGGCCTTCGCCCGTTCCTTGCAGATGCGCACGCAGCGGCCGCAAAGCACGCAGTTTTCGTTGCGGAAGGGGTAGCGCACATCCTTCACCCCGCAGCGAACGGCGATATCCTGGATGGCCTTGGAGTTCGGTGCCGAGGCCACGAGAAGCTCGGCGATGTTT
>Ga0315278_10002205_pt1 | contig 17318 bp, 25 predicted proteins | sample YL17G06_0_MG_FD_203880 | JGI IMG/M metagenome (GOLD analysis project Ga0315278, IMG submission 203880) | Sediment microbial communities from Yellowstone Lake, YNP, Wyoming, USA - YL17G06_0 | ecosystem: Environmental > Aquatic > Freshwater > Lake > Sediment | place: USA: Wyoming | collected... | reverse complement strand
CAGAAATGCTTGATTACGAAATTATTGATAGTAAATAAACGCTGTAAGATACATAATATATGAAGAAGTATTAGGCTAACCGACATCATAAAATGGGAGTTTTATAAAATGGATATATATCATTTGGTTTACGCAATACATGACGGAGAAAACACTGGAATTTGCGGACAAAGATTTCTTGACCGTGAATATGATGAATTTGTTACGTATACTCAAACGCTTCCTTTAATTAATCCTCGCTTATGTCCTAAGTGTAGGATGATTGCAAAATTTATGCAACAAAATGTGAACCTTGACAAACAGCCGGAAGTATGATATTATAAGAGGTAGGAGATTATAAAATGGGCAAACAAAGTTTAAAATCAAGACTAACCAAATGGTTTGCATACAAGATGTATGTTATAAGAAATTCAAAAGATGCTCATTATTTAGCTGATGAAACTTTATGTGAGCTTTTATACGCTATCGGATATACCGAAGTGGTTGAACAATATAGACAAGTAAAAAAAGACTACTTGACAAAATAGGGGATTATAAAATGGGTATAAGTTGGGATGAAATTTTAATAATTGCTATAATTATAGTGGGTAGTTTTATATGGTGTTGGAAGCAAACAGATTATCATATAAAACATTATGATGAAATAGATAAGACCAAGCCTTTATGGTGGTTATAGGAGATTATAAAATGTATTCAATTCATATTACTTATATTAATATAGAAGGCGAAGAGAAACTATCTATCTATTATCCTGTATCGGGAATAGCAGTAGACGGTAATATGGTAAGATTATACGAAAAAGACGGTATTGACAAGCTGCATAATTATAATAAAATAACAAAAATAGTTATTAAAAATTACCAATAAAAAGGAGTTTTTAAAATGCCATATTGGATTTATAAACGTGCTAATAGAGAATATGTACCAATTTGGATGTATATGGTAGATGCGGTATTATCTATTTTTCAAGGTACACTTAATTTATTTTTAGTGCCTTTTGGTTATAAATGCGATATTGTTACATCATGGTGCGGTTATATACTGCGCCATATGATGGATACTCACAAAGAAAGACGAATAAGACCGGATTAGTCCAGTTTGGGACCTGGTCCGAATTCCCACAATTCCTATCCAAGTTGTCGCATTAAAGGATTATGAGAGTTTTAGAAACCCCTTGACAAATATCAAAAACCTGCTATACTAAAAGCAAGGATAAAGATTATGAGAAACCCAAACGATATTGTCACCAGAATAACAGAATACAGCGATGTAATTATAACTGAATTTGGTTATAATTCTTTAGGTTTTGCATCTTTCGAATATGATAGAATCGGTACAACTTACAGCGGTAGTATGGTCAGCCCGATTACTCATCTCAATGGAAAATATTGGATTATAATTGAAACTCCGAAATGGTTTGTAAAGGAAAACTAAAATGTCTCTCGTTGATAATTACGGAAAAAAGTGTGAGTGGTGTTGTAAGGGGAGATATATCGAAACAAATTTTTTCGATGATATGGACGGTATTTTACATTGCGAAACTTGTGGAAAAGTGATAAATAGATATAGGGAAATGACCGATAAAGAAAAGTTAGACACAGTTGTAAGCTTATTGAAAAAAATTGTTGGACCTTATACCCGCGAGGATGATATAAACTGCCTCGATGATGTTTTGATTTTAGCAAGAAAAACCCTTGACGAAATAGGGGAAACATGGTAATATAAAGATAAGGAGATTATAAAATGACAAATTTATGGTATGATTTAGATGAAATGGAAGATGAAAAAGACGATGACCTTTATGAAAAGGAAGATTTTGATACCGACCTTGTTGATTCAGATTTAGACGATATTGATATTTTCTGTGAACAATGTGGGGCATTAGTCGAGGATGGTTTTCAATGTGAAATATGTGGGTGGATGGTGGAGATATAAAATGGGAAACGATTATAAATCATACGGTTGGGGCTGTATCGCATGGGTTGCTATTATATCAATTGTATTGGGTTTGGGGTGGTATGCAATGTATGTGAGATAATAAATAGGATAATTCCGACCTTTTTTGTCCAAATTCGGACCTGGTCCCGAATTGGATAATTCGGGTCTGATTAGTCTTGTAATAAATGTAATAAAAAGAATATGAGTAATGTCAGGCTTGACAACCTGAAAACACCTGCTATACTATATACATAAGTGAGTGAGACGTACAGTTCTGTGCCCCCCACTTGCCAAGAGTGTAGGAATACGGTCAGGTAGAGTAGGAGATGGCTCTCTGAGGGTAACTGAGAAAACGAAGGGGCTAACTCACTCACTTATAGCACATTAAAAATTTGATAGGTTTTCCTCTTTTAGAGTGTCGAGTTGGTGAAGCTGTAGGTGTAAATCATCTATGGGGTATAGAAATATACAAAAATGGTAAATCCAACATTGGAGGTCTTTCGGTGTCAAACGAAACGGGGAACACTATACAACAAGCCTACTACGGAAACAAGCTGGTGGGTGTAGCTTGACAACTACATCAGGTCTTGGGGGTAGGAAGCAGGTATAGAGGGTAGGGGTTCGAGTCCCCTTATAAGAAGAAAGCCTATCAAAATTGTACCTTGACAAAATAATGCGCATGTGATACAATAATTATGGGTCTGCGGTGTGGTGGTGGACACACTAGATATTATCATGATATCTAACGCAAGGGCTTGGCGCAAAGTACCTACGGGGTAGTAGAGAACGTATGCTCGCACTACCTTAGTTTATCAGGTTTGAATCCTGACAGGCTCACCCAAAAATGCAATGCACTCGAAAGGGTGCATTTTTTATTGCATATAATTGGACTAATTAGACCGAATTTATCCAAATTCGGACCTGGTCCGAATTCGGACATGTTCTATCTGAATTAATATAGTTAGAACACAGTCTTAATAAATTGGACCAATATCTAAAACCCCTTGACAAACTCCAAATACCTGCTATACTATATACATCAACAAGAGAACGTGAGTGTCGGTGCAGGAGGCGAGCTTCCGCACCCACGAGATAAATCGCTCTCCACTTTAAAAACTGAATAAGCGGCAAATCTAAGGAGTGACCTCTTGACCGGAATGAAAATCGGCGTACAGTTTGGGCGCATAGCGACCACAAACAACCCGACCCGACAGAGTACCCTGACACCACCACGAGGGATACCGCTTATTTAGTTCTTTAACAACTGAATAGCTCACTTCTCCTACTCCTGCTCCCGCTAACGGAATAAGACCCGTATAAGGGAACGATGCGGAAAACCCGTAGGGTTAAAAGCCCAAGATAAGACTTCAGGAGGAATCGTAAGGGAGATGAAAGGAACATATAGAGTCACAGGCATAAAATAAGACCTACTCTTTAACTCCAAGAGAATAAAAATCGTCCATATCCACTTCCCGGGTACAGGTGGATGATGGAGCCAGAACCGTAACTGGCTGATATGGTACAGGAAAGCCACTTGTACAAGTGGTTTTTCATTTATCAACTAATTGGACAATTAAGACCAAAATAGTCCGAATTCGGACCGGGTCCCGAATTAGATAACTCAGGTCTTATTTGTCTAATTTATATGTAATAAAAAACCCTGCAATTTTTGTTGCAGGGTTTTGATATCATGTGCGCTCAGGTTCTTAAGAGGGTTTTGCTCTTGGTGTTACCTGAACTCCTGTGCCTCCCTGTGGTGTGTATGAGGCTCGTGTACGCCTTCCGTAGTCAGGACTTTCAACTTCCCAAATGGCTAGCAGCGCTGCCACTTGTAAGTCTGGATTTTTAGTCCGTTATTCAGTTTTTAAAGAACTTCTATATTATATAGGAAAACCAGTTATGATACAAGTGTCAAATGTCACCTTTTTCTATATGACAATTTTTATTACAAGACTAATTAGACCTAGATTGTCCGAATTCGGACCAGGTCCCGAATTGGACAAAGTTCATCCAATTAGGGTACATTAAAGGATTATGAGTGTTTCAAATGACCCTTGACAGGTGGCAGGAAATGGGTATAATAGGGGTATGTCTAAAGTAACGAAAGCAACTTCCCGTGAACGTAAGAACCACAAGGCTCGCACAGGTATGAGAGTTTCAGGGCGTAGTGTATTTATAATTCAGGCTGTTCAAATCAAGAAAGCTGTTCAAATCAAGAAAGGACAAGGTAAATAATGGACTATGAAATGTGCGAGCGTGAGGATTTTGGCGATTGGGGTGATGAGCGTATGTTAGGGTCTTGCCAAGCAGATTGGTTAGATGAAGCAGACACTAGAGCGGGGGCTATTGAATTTTGGCAGGAACGCGAACGCCAGCGTGAGCTTGAGGAAGTCAAGCTCGAATTTGCTGATGAAGCAAACGATGCTCAAGGGCATGAACGTGACCTGTGCGATATTGTGCGTGAGCATGATGAACGGGAAGATTGGATTCAGGAAGCCGACGACCTTCAAGAATGGCGCACCGATGATGATGACAATTATTTAGATTGTGATTGTGAGGAATAAAATGAAGCGAAAATTACTGCGATATATAAGAAAGCATGTCGGTTCATACTGTACAGATGAGTATTGGCTAAGTACAATTGATATGTGTTATCTATGCGGACATCCAATTAAGCGTCTACATGATAACCTATCTTATTGGGCTATTAATGCAATTGCCACAGATATGACTAGCAAAAGGGGATAAATAAGACCGAATTCATCCGAATTCGGACCTGGTCCCGAATTGGACAAGAACTATCCAAATACTCCAATTCGGGAACTGAATGTCATAAAAAAGATATGACATTTGACACTTGCATCATAGTGTATTCGGTATATAATTATGGTTATGGAGAACAAAAACATGGACAGCAACTGGATTTTCGACCCCGAGGCTTTTGATGTTGAGTACGAGGAACGACAGGTGGTTTTACGCCAATTGGCGGAGGCTGGTATGGATGAGGATGAATGTTGTGAGGGCGAGGATTGCCCTTTGGATGGGGATGCGGAAAGTGCGTTAGCATCCGCAGGTTTTGGGACAGATGAAGATTATGGTGGGTATACCCACGATTGGGAGGACGGAATGTAAAATTCACATTTTATCTGGTAAGGCTAGTACCCTTACCCCGACATCGGGAAGGTTGATATGACAACCCCTATGCCCCCTAAGAAACGGGGGCATTCACTTTACTCCCAATTTGGATAATAAAGGTCTAAATAGTCCAAATTGGGACCAGGTCCCGAATTGGATAATTCGGGTCTAAATTGGCAGATTGGATTTTGCCTCTTGACAAAACATAAATATTGTGCTATACTAAGAACATGGAGAAAAACAAAATGTATACTTACACACAAGACAACAGCGGTAAAATTACAGATATTTCAGTCGATGGCAAGCCTGTAAAGCGTGGTTCAATGCGTGGGTTCAAGAAAGCACAAACTACATCTTATTGGATGTTGATAAGTCATGATTGCGAAGCACGTAACCCTTTTTCTGGTGTGATTGCAAAATTGACTGGTTTAGAGGGTACGATTTATGAATTTTGTAAACGTTGGTATGACCGTTATGAGCAAGGCGGGGAAACAGAAGTACCGATACAAACCTATGATGACATGAAATACTTTTTATTGGAACTCAACTCAAATGCTTATATGGATTTGATTGACTAGACAACTTATAACAAGGAAAATATAAAATGATTTATGAATGTACCGATTGTTCAAATTGCGCCAGCTTTGATTTCGGGTATAGGGTTTATTGTATGCAAGCCAGCTTACCCGCCGAAGAAGTGTGTAAATATTTCCCTGTTGGGGATAGGGATGCGGAACGTTGTGACGCATTCGAAGAGGGCGAACCGGAACATTTTGGAATAAAACAAATTGGTGAATATGAAAAATTCAGCGAGGAAAAGTACGGGGATATAACCTATCAAGGCATTAGAGAATGGGTCGAATTGCACACCTTACGAAAGCCAGAGAAATAAGACCAATAAGACCGAATTCATCCGAATTCGGACCAGGTCCCGAATTGGACAATTTATATCTAAATTGTCAGATTAGGTTTTCCCTCTTGACAAATCTAGAAAAGTGTGTATAATAAGAGTATGAGCAATTACAATTACAAGCAAGATAAACCGATAGCAGACCAGACAGAAAAAGAAGTTGCTGAAATTATACGCAATAGATATAATGCTACAATTTTAGAATTCGGTTATACCAATGCTTATGATATAAAAGCAAGAATAAATAATAAAGTATATACGTTTGAAGTAAAAGAGGATTTTACTTGTGAGCGTACTGGTAACGTAGGAATGGAATTTGAATGTAGAGGTAAACCATCTGGTATATCTGTAAGCAAAGCGGATTATTACGTTTATAAAATTCATTCTAAGCATGGTATAAAATTCTATCTATACAATACCAGCGACCTAAAAAGAATGATAGAAGATAGACAATATTTTAGGGTTGTCAATGGTGGGGATGTTGGTTCAGGAAGCATGAATTATTTATTCAAGTATGATACATTTACCAGCTATGGCAAATGTATTTACCCCCGATAAATCCCCCGATGTTTTCCGCCTATATTTTCCCCCGATAAATATCCCACGATAATCCGTTGGGGTTTCCCTCTTGACTTTCTCCTGATAGTATGGTATACTGTTTTTATGAGTGAGGTAAATATGAACATGGATTTTGGAAACCGAAAAATTGTAATCAGCGCACTGGTGGGTAGTTGGGCAAGCAACCTACAAACGCATAAATCAGACGAAGATTGGAAGTACTTCGTAAGTCCAACATTTGATGACTTATACACTGGTAAAATGTTTTCCAGTTCTAATCAGTCAGATGAATTTGACTTCGATTGCCATGACATTCGTCAGTTGGGCAATCTGTTATGGAAGTCCAACCTAAATTTTATCATTACTCTGTTTAGTCCAAAGGTAGAATGCGACCCTGTTTTACAGTTTATTTTTGACAGAGCAGATGAATTTGCAACCATGAACATGTCATATTTTTGCAATAGCACTTTTGGTATGCACTTTGAAAAGATGAGCGCACTAAATAAGGGTACTGCTAAGACCGACATTTTAGTTAGCCAGTTTGGTTACGATACCAAGCAAGCAACCCACGCTTTACGTTGCCTGTTTATCTTAGAGCGTGTTGCCAGCGGGATGAGTTTACGTGATGCCATGTGGTTTGAAGATGGTAGTGCTCACCGAGAAATGCTAATGGATGTGAAGCGTGGCAAGTTTACGCAGGGTGAATTTGAAAGCTACGTCAAGGTTTGGCATGCTACGAACAAGGAAAATGTGAAGGATTATTTTTCTAAGTTTGTGGCAAATGATAATGCTAGGAATATTCTGGATGAGGGTATCAAGAACTTCATTCGTGCTAATATGTAAAATAAACTGGTGGTGTCCCAAACTATCGGCAGTTTGTTCTGTAACAATGTGGTGAAATTCATACGCCGAGCCACCAGTTTTAAGCCCACAAAATTAATTTACAAAAATTAAACTTAATGCAATTAATCTTGCAAGATTAATCTCGGGAAATTAAGTACCTGAGATTAATCTCGGGAATTAAGCCATAGGGATTAAACACGGGATTAAACCCAAGATTAATCTCTAAAGAAGATAAAAAAGACCTTTTATGTCCTAATTTCATAAGAAAACAGGGTAAATCGGATAAAAATAGTCCAAATTCGGACCTGGTCCGAATTTGGATAATCCCGGTCTAAATTGTCCAGTTTAAAGATAAAAAAATGACCCTAGCCGAAGGTGAAAGATTGTTGGCTCTTTTATCTGCCTTTTATATCGCAGACTATTGAGAGTACAATCCCCCACCTTGCTAGGGAATATGTCCTTATTTATTGTCCGGTGGTTCGAGTCGGCTGGCTGCTTTCGCACCTCCCTCCTATCCTCGATTATTTGTGGGAGAGACCGCCCGGACTTGGTGAGTGCTGCCTTACACTCCTTATCGTGGTTTGCATTCAATAGCCACAGACCAAAATTTTGTAAAGTTCTGTTGACTCGTGTCCAACTGCTGCTGGATTGGTTACCGCCGGAGCGGGACTTGTGCTGTCAACTTTTATAAGTATATCAGATAAACAGGGGTTGTCAAGGTATTTCGGAAAGTCAAATGTCATATCTTTTTTATGATATTTATTACAAGACTAATAAGATAGAAACTATCCAAATTCGGACCAGGTCCGAATTCGGACAAAAACGGTCATATTTATAATATTAACAGATTATGAGAGTATATAAAATCACTTGACAAATAGAGAAAAACTGCTATAATAAGAATATGACAACAACCCGAACCACTAAAGCACGAATAAATAGACAAATACATAATTTAGGTGTATATCATCCAGAAATCCCTCTAGATGATATTTTTGCAATTGTAAAATATCACGCGGGTAGTATAGTACAAGAGGATGGCACAGAATGGAGCGGTATTCTATGTGGTGAGGATGGTTCTGCTCGTTTTGAAATTGCTGGAAAAAACTTTCCTCTTTTTCTAACATGGCATAAAATGAATTCTGGTAATTATGAAATTGTAGCATACGTATCATAAAAAAGGAGAAAATAAAATGAAACTAACAATTACTCATGGTGGCGAATGGGGTGGCTTAATTCCAGACGTGTTCAGGAGTGGAAAGCTCGTTCTGCACATCGGTGATGAGATAGAAATTGTGCTCAAGGATGAAACACTCAAAGAACTAATTGGATTATTGGATGCTGAAACTCAAGTGTTATGGGGGAAGTGTCAAAAAATCGCCAAAGTTCATGATGAGCAATCAGACATCATGAGAGCCTTCGGGGAAATAGTCAAAGGGGAATATGTAAAAGACGATTTCGAAAGCAATCAAAAAGAACATCTCGGAAAAATTTACGATGCCTTTTACGAATTCAATAGCAAATATTGGGATATATCTATTGATGCTGGTTTTGAAAAATAAAAGTTCCCAAATTGGATAAACAATATCCAGTTTGGGACCTGGTCCGAATTCGGACATATTTGGTCTGAATTATCTTATTTATACCCAATAAAAAACCCTGCAAGATTAATTGCAGGGTTTATAATTTGGATAAATCGAGGATAGTTTCATTGTCTTTTTGCCACTGTGCACTGGCTCTTATGAAGAGGGTTAGGCTCTCCGTCGGTGCACGATTCTGAGTTGGGCGACCTCGACCTCCTGTACCCGTAGTGTCAATCTCGGGTTCCTGACTTCACTTTGGTCGTCGGGAGTGGGCTGACCTCCGTTGTCTCCGGTAAAATCTGCCAGCCGTGTGCATATTTTATTTTTAAGGTATTCAATTTGTGAGCAACCTCGAAACCCGAGTAGCGTTTACCTCACTGTCTGAATAGTTATATTATACATCAACCCACCCACCTGTCAAGGGTATATACCATGATAAATGTCACATCTTTCACATAACATTTGTCACCCCCAATTCCGAATTTGGACTATTTGGATAGAAGTTGTCCAAATTCGGACCAGGTCCCGAATTGGACTATTCAGGTCTAAATTGTCAGATTAAGAAATTTGGTCCTTGACAAATAAATAAAGCCATGCTAAAATAATTACATGGATAACAGATACAGCACCGCAATCGGGCAAAACGGTAAAATGCTTACCTTCTCAACGGGTAATACAAAACTTTTAGAATTAGCTCATTCACTTGGGCTAAAAGCCAATCAAGTTACATCTTTTGATTTACCCGCTGGTTATACATGTCCCGCTGCTGATATATGCCAATCATTTTCTAATCGTGAAAGCGGTAAAATTACGGATGGGGATAACTGCAAATTTAGATGTTATGCTGCCTCAATGGAGGCACGTTACAAGCCTGTACGCAAAGCACACTGGCGCAATTTTGACGCATTGCACAAACTAACCCTCAATGCTATGGTTGAGTTGATTTTATCATCTATTCCAGTTACAGCTAAAATTGTTCGTGTACATGCAAGCGGTGATTTTTTTAGCAAGCGTTATTTTCAAGCATGGGTAAAAGTGGCAACCATCAGAACAGATATCAAGTTTTATGGCTATACAAAAGTTTTACCATATGTCAATGCGGATAAACCTGATAACTTTCATCTTATTTATTCTCATGGTGGTAAAATGGATAGCAAAGTAAAATGCGAACCCGTTGTATATGTTGTAAAAAATGTTGCAGAAGCAGTTGAGCGTGATTTATATCCTGCTTGTATAGACAACCCCGCCGATGATTTCAATTTCATCATGCAAGGTAGAACATTTGCGCTATGCTTGCATGGTACACAGCCAGCCCGAAAATAACCAATTCTCCGAATTTGGATAGAAATTATCCGAATTCGGACCTGGTCCGAAATATGATAACTTTGGTCTAAATTGTCCAATTTAAAACATCAAATAAAAAATCTCACCGCTATCACCGCTTGTAAAGCAGCGACGGACTGAGACTTTTTGTACTTTTTTGCAGGGGCTTTCTTCCGGCTGGTTAGGCTCTCGAAGGGAGTTACCAACTCCATCCCTGCATCTTCTGTATTATAGCACAATGCTGTATGGTGTCAATGGTAAATTGTAATATACTTATAATATAAAAGAGATGACGTTTGTCACTTGCATTCTGTTGTGTTTGGGCTATAATTCTATTTATAAGTTGATGAGTGAGCCTCACCAACAAAGAAGGAAAGTCTGGTCACTAGCTAATTGGCGCAAACTAGGATAAGAGGTGCAAGGCAGCATCCACCAGACAGAACTTTTATAATTGAATTGCTCTCCGTAGCCTAAGACGGTTGCTGCTACAGCCACAGGAATAAGGTCGGGGATGCAAATTGACCCAACGAGTCAACCTGTCCCGCACCCCTACGGTTACTTCGGATGAAGTAGCCGTAGCACAACCCTAGAGGTTGTGGGCTACAGAGAGCAATTCAAGACTAATAAGACCTTTTATGTCCGAATTCGGACCTGGTCCGAAATCCCACCAATCCTATCCAAATTGTCACATTAAAGGATTATGAGAGTTTTCAAAACCCCTTGACAAATAGGTAGAAACTGCTATACTATAAATATGGAGAAAAACATGGAAGCAATAAATGTAGGCGATAAGGTTTTTTATAAGACGGTTTCTTTAGGTATACTCAAGGCTGTTGTTGTAGACAAGCGTATTGAAGATGCTGTTATTTGTAAATTTCAACGCTATACAATTCGTATAACTTCACGAAATTGTGCGACATTTCCATGTGGTTATACTTTCGAGGTTGGAGACTTGCATATTTGGAGTAGAGAATAAAATGAAAAAATCAGATTTGGAAAAATACTTGAACGACTATAAAGTGGAATATAAAAAAGTAAACGGGAAGTCGTTGGATGAATCGATGAAGGAAAAAGTAGATAATGTAGATTATTCAGAATTCTACGATTGTGTAGATTTTGAGTGTAAAGATTGCCAATTCAAGGGGCATTGTGACCAAGAGGTGAAATAATGAATATTTATCTAATTACTTTTGATTTTAAAATATCACAGGAATATGGAATTGGAAATTGTATCGTAGTTGCTGAAAGTCAAGAACGTGCTGAGTTGATTGCAATGGCTACCAGCCATGCAAAGTGGTTTCCTATTGCATCAGTAAAAAAGCTTGATGCCAATGACTATACGAACAGTGCCCTAATTGCAGATTTAGTTTTCATCGGATAAAATACTTACTAATTAGACCCGAATACTCCGAATTCGGACCAGGTCCGAATTCGGACATTTCCTATCCGATTAGTCTAATCTTTAACATTATGTTCTATAGAACAACTGTTCATAGAACACAATCTTAATAAATTGGACCAATATTCAAAAACCCTTGACAAATTCAAAAAACCTGCTATACTAATATTATCTCAATCAATGGAGTTTATTATGAAAGAAATTACAGTCACCTTCAAATCAACCGATAGAAAAGTACGCGAGAACGCAATCAAAGCATCTGGTTTCTCGCCTTCTGATGTAATTGCAACCTATTTCGTAGACGCACAATTTGTCTATGGTGTAGGAAATGCAGAACACACTTATACCATTCGTGTAGTCGCTAATGATGAGAACGTTGATACCGAAGTATGCAAATACTGTGGTTCAGTAGAACCCAAAACTGAAATGATTATCGCTCATGTATATGGTCGTCAAGGTGGAGATTTTTATTTTTGTAATGGTGAACATGCGAATTTTGCTCAAAATTCTGCTGAGGGATAATATGAAAATTTTTGAACAATATATAATCAAGCATTTTGGCGAATTATTCACAATTCGTCTATACAACACAGGCGAACATCGCTGTTCATGCAATCATTTTGCAAAGATTACCTTTTGGGGTGATTGCCCTCATATCAAGGCAGTAAAAAACTATACTGCAACTTTTATTGAAATGCGACGCATGGTTTAGGATTGGTTTCAATTATAATTGCGCAATTTTTATTGTATATAATCGGACAATTCAGACCTAAAATGTCCAAATTCGGACCAGGTCCCGAATTGGACATATCTTATCTGATTAGTCATATCTTTAACATGGTGTTCTATAATAAAACATATATAGAACACAATCTTAAAATATTGGACCAATATCTAAAACCCCTTGACTTTTGGTTATAATCTGCTATACTATATATAGTTGCAAAGAGCATAAAGCAACTCCCCGGACAGGGCAGCAGAGCAAAACCCTCTGAGTGACCGACCCGGGGCAAGCAAGACAGCACTTTTACAATCGAGAGTTTCCAATTGTCCTCAACACCGATAAACCCGCAAAGTTTATCGGGGCTTCAAACTCAAATTGGTATCCTGTGCCATAGGTGAGGAACGAACAAGCCTGAAAGAGTCAACACAGTAAAAGCAGAATACAAAATGAGGAAAGGATGACATCCTGAGCAACCGTAAATAGCCGTGAGGACAATTGAAAGCTCTTGATTGAGAACCTTGATAATCGAAGATTTTTTACTGCCAGCAAGTTCTTGAAGCGCTCAAGACAGTTCAAACCGAGAGTACCTGAGAGTGACCGCATCACTAGCGGGATGGTAAGGGATGGTAAGGGAATGGGTTGTTACCAGACTTCTGCGACACTACGAAAAACGTATAACCACCGCAGGTTGGCAGTAAAAAGTTTTTGATAAAAAAGACCACTTGCGTATAGTAAGCGGTCTTTTCTTTATTGTTAAATCAGACTAATTAGACCAATATTGTCCGAATTCGGACCAGGTCCGGAATTGGACATATTCTATCCAATTAGTCATATCTTTAACATGGTGTTCTAATTATAAATAATAATTAGAACACAGACTTAATAAATTGGACCAACTTCAAAAACCACTTGACAAACTCCAAAAAACTGCTATAATATATTTATACAAACTAAGGGGATGAGCCAGATACGTCTGGAACAAGGTGAAGTACCCGAAAGTCTCATCCCCAAGTTTTCAAAAATTATTCCGCAGGAAAATGAACCTGCGGATTTTTTATTATATAAAGCGTTCTATATAAAACTTATTCTTAGAACATAGACTTAAAATATTGGACCAATCTTCAAAAGCCCTTGACTTTTGTAAAATACCTGCTATACTATATATACAAGAGAGACAGGACGAGAGAGCAACAGCACAAAGTCCGCTCCAACGGGAAACCGCAGTTGACAACAACTACAACGGGAACCGCAGTTGACAACGAGTTGCTCTCCATCTCTCAGAAAAACAGAACCTTAAAAATTTACCGACTTGAACGCCCGACAGACTGGTTGAGGCTAGCCCAAGGCTCTGACCTGAACGTGAATGCGCAACCAACAAACTAGGGTAGTTGACAGGAGCCTCTCAGCGAAGACACACGCCCTTAATGTGACCTTATCAGGTTCAAGTGCGAGAGTGGTCGGTAAGTTTAGAACCTTTACATAAAAAATCTACCGCAACTCCGTCAAAGTAGGGGTGAAGCGTAGCAACAGAAGAAGCAAGTGTGGGGGCGATTAGAAAACGCCGAGCTAGTTACTCACGGTAGATAAAAAATAAAACGGGGTGGGGCTGAATATTATAAGAACTGAGAATCTTTGATAGCACAAGGTCAAAGCAAGCGTCAGAACCCCAAATGCAAAGTGGGCTGAAGTAAAGGCTTATAAGTAGCTGGCTTGAGCTAACCGCATGTTCAATAGTCCATGTAACCCACTCCTGCATTATTTTAAAAGCCTCTTGTATACAAGAGGCTTTTTTATTTCCCCCAACAATTCCCCCAACAATTCCCCCAACAATTCCCCCAACAATTTCCCCCGATGTTTTGGACCAATTCTTTTACATTACGTTCTAATTATTATTTTATAATTAGAACACAATGTTAAAGACTTGACTAATAAGACCAAATATGTCCAAATTCGGACCTGGTCCGAATTCCCACATTTTTTATCTGAATTGTCGCATTAAAGTATTATGAGAGTTTTTAAAAGCTATTGACAAATAAACAAATCGTGCTATACTAAAAACATGATTACAAAAAACGAAATCTCCCTTGATTGTGTTGATGTGATGTTTGAAATTACCCGTTTCTGCAATATGACTTGCCCACATTGTATAAGAGGTGACAGTCAAAGATTGCGTATCAAAAAGGATTATATCAATGCTACACTTGAACAATTTGAAAATATCGGCACAATCATGTTTACTGGTGGTGAACCTGCTTTAGCTGTTGACCTTATCAATTATACTCGTGAAGCATGCCAACATTATAATATCGAAGTTATGAATTTTTGGATGGCTACAAATGGTACAGTTGCAACCCCTAAGTTTTTTAGTGTTATTTCGAATTGGGTGAATTATTGTTCAGATAATGAAATTAGCGGTTTACGTGTATCTCTTGATGAGTATCATGATAAAATTGATAATCAATATAAGTTTGAGGAATTTATTGAATACAATCTCCCTGATGATACAGGTATTGAAATTTATTTAGAGTTAGACGGTGCACCTCACAGGGAGTTTTTAATTGGTGATGGTCGGGCAGTTGATAATTATTATACCACTCGTAAGGTTGAACACGGTATACATCTTCAGGATAATGGCAGTATTGAAGGTAGTTTATATATCAATGCAAAAGGTTTTGTTTTGACCACTTGCGATATTTCATATGAAACATCTGATATGAAAAATTCAGATTTTGTTATTTGCCATTGTACAGACAACATACAAGAAAAATTAGTTGAATTTTTTAACAAGCACCCCGAATTAATCTATGCGAATTAAGCCGGGGATTAAACACCCGGGAATTAAGCTATACCCAAGTATTAAGACAGGTATTGTCTGGTTGGGGTGTTCTTGGACCAAAAAGATAAAAATTATCCAAATTCAATTCATACTAATCAGATATAAAATGTCCGAATTCGGACCTGGTCCGAATTTGGACATATTTCATCCAATTAGTCCAGTCTTTAACATTATGTTCTATAGAACAGTTGTTCTTAGAACACAATGTTAAAAAATTGGACCATTTAAACAATTTGGATAATATTACTCTTGTAATAAATGATTTGTTACAATGTAATAGTAAACAATGTGACGAATGACACTCGACTCTCATAGGGTTATCTGATATTATATATATAGATGAGAGAGCGACACCCGCTCCGCCGACCAAGTCGCAGTTGATGCCCTCTCTCACAATCACAGAAATTTGGAGAGAGCGCATTATCCGCTCCGACGGTAACCAATCCTGTAGCAGTCGATAGTCACTCTCTCTCGGATTTCTGGATAAAAATTAGAACCTTGAAAATAAAAAATGGTCACATTCACGGCAACCTAATCCGTCCGCAGAGACGCAAGATAGGGTACGACCAATCACCGACCAGCCGCCGAGTGTATGCGTGACGTGCGAAAAACGAAAAGACGATACACTAAGACGAATAAAACACCTTCCGAAGCGCTTGATATAATAACATGTAGGCACGGAGGGTGTTTTTTGTTTTGTGGTCCAATTCTTTTACATTATGTTCTATAGAACATTTATTCTTAGAACACAATGTTAAAAAATTGGTCCTGGTCCAATTCTTTAACATTTCAAATCCCACTAATTAGACTAATATTGTCCAAATTCGGACCAGGTCCGAATTTGGACATATTGTATCCTATTCATCTGAATTCCAGCAATAATCCGGCAGCAATTCCCCCTATATTTGTCCGAATTAGGACCTGGTCCGAAAGTTGTCTATACAACTTGTTTTGTAATATTATTGTAATGAGATTGTCATAAAATGTAACTACTTATTTATGACAATAATATTACAAAAGTTGTCTAGATAACTCTCCGTTCTAATTATTTTTATTCTTAGAACACAGACTTAATAAATTGGACCAATATCTAAAATCGCTTGACAAATCAGAAAAAGTCGTTTATAATTATATTATCCAAACTAAGGGAGTGAGCAGAGTACGCTCTGAACAGGGAAGTAACCCGAAATTCTCACTCCCAAGTTTTATGAAAATTACCCCGCAAGAAAATGAACTTGCGGGTTTTTTATAAATTTGTATAAATGACTTGTCTATACAACTTATGTTTTGTCATAAATGATTTGTTACAATGTAATAGCAAATAAGGTGATGAATGATACTCGACTCTTATCCTATAATTTGATATTATATATATATTGAAAGAGAGAGCGACACCCGCTCCGCCGGAGTACCTTCCGCAGTTGATGTCCTCTCTCCACCAGTACCTTAAAAATAAAAAAGTCTGAAGTTTGGGCGGTTAGTCGACAACCTCCAAGGCGGAAGAGTAGCTCAGTTCTCCCTAAGAAATAGTAGCCTTTGTGAACACCTAAAGCTCTGTATCTCTTACACAACTAGTGCCCAATACTCGCCCAAATCTCAGACTTTTTTAGAAAAAAATACTGCAACACCGGATAGGGTGTGAAGCGTAGCAGACACCGCAAGTTTGGGGGTGATTAGAAAACGCCGAGCTAAAACCTCACAGTATAAGACCACTATGCGCATAGTGGTCTTTTTTTATTTATTTTAAATTGGACAAAGTTAAACTTATTAATCTTGTAATATTATTGTAATATAATTGTCATAAATTGTAATCAATCTTTTATGACAACATTATTACAAAGTTGTCTAGACAACTTCCGGACCAGGTCCTAAATTGGACAATTAAGGTGGGAATTAAGATGAACATGAGTATTCATACCTTTATTGTCCAATTAAGCCCTGCTCTTGGACCAATAAGACCAAAAACATCCAAATTCAATTTGGACTATTTTGACCTTATTAGATTCGGACCAGGTCCTAAATACCACTAATCGGAGTATATATGTCCAAATTCGGACCAGGTCCGAATT
>Ga0315278_10002202_pt1 | contig 17336 bp, 11 predicted proteins | sample YL17G06_0_MG_FD_203880 | JGI IMG/M metagenome (GOLD analysis project Ga0315278, IMG submission 203880) | Sediment microbial communities from Yellowstone Lake, YNP, Wyoming, USA - YL17G06_0 | ecosystem: Environmental > Aquatic > Freshwater > Lake > Sediment | place: USA: Wyoming | collected... | reverse complement strand
CTTCAACAAAGGTTGCATCGCCGATGTAAATATTGGATTGCCCCTGGATTCGATAGATTTTGACGCTTTGAACCCCCAGTTCATCCAATACCCATCCGGTTATGGGTACGCTGCTGAAAACGGCAGTCCCCTCCAACGGGGTTGAAAATTCACCGAAAGGTGGTAATTTTTCCTCTTCGGACTTTACTTTTAATGTAACTAAAACGCTTTGCGGTGAATTCGTGGCATTGGGATCGGTTATGCTTATATTCCCGGTATACGTTCCCAGGGCTAATCCGGATGGGTTTACCGATACGGTAATAATCCCTTTAAATGATCCGGCTGCAGGAGAAACACTGAGCCAGGAAACATCCGTACCGGCATTCCAATTTAATGGGCCGCTGCCGTTATAACCGATATAAACGGTTTGTGCGTCTGATACGGCCCCCGACCGGATGGCGCAGAAATATAAACTCGCCCGGTTTAATATTATTGTGCAATATTTTCCATCACAGCGGTCCTGTTCTTCTTCCCAGGATGGATTATATTCGAATAACCACCCTTTTAACGAGTCATCGGATGTGTATAGACAATTATTCCCGATATCGATCCCCCTGAGACAGGTTAACCCTGTTAAGCAAGACGGGATTTCTCCAGTAAGGTAATTATGATCCAGCGCCAGCTCACCGATACAGGTCAGCGTACAAATCCCGGGAGGTATCGGTCCACTGAGGTAGTTATTGCTTAAAGAAATAGCATCTATATAGTCGAGACCACCAAAATCGGGAGGTATGCCCCCGGTTAGTTGATTATCGTTTAACAAAACAACCTGTAGATTTCTAAGTTTCCAGATACTGGGGGGGATGTTCCCGCTTAATTGGTTTTTTTGCAGGCGTAGATCGTACAGTTTACTTAAATTACCGAATTCGGACGGTATGCTGCCCGTCATCCTGTTATTAAACATATGCAGGATACGTAAATTACGCAGGTTCCCGAAACTGGAAGGAAAGGAGCCGTTTAATTGGGTGTTGCATATGTAAATCTCTTCGAGGTTAACAAGATTTCCAAAACTGTAAGGGACGCCCCCGGTTAATTGGGTGTTATCCAGGAACAGGAACTGCAGCCCGGTGAGATTTCCAATGCTGTAAGGGATATTACCACTGATTTGCGTATCCCCTAAACCAAGTATTTCCAGATGCGCAAGGTTTCCGATAGAGGTTGGGATATTCCCACTTACCTGGGTATCGGTTAAAAAAAGGTTTTGCAGGTTAACGAGATTTCCTAAACTGGGGGGGATGCTTCCTGTTAATAGATTATCGGATAGGGAAAGGTTTTGCAAATTTCCCAGGTTTCCCAATTCCGGGGGTATGCTTCCTGTCAATTGATTGTCTTGCAGGTTGAGGGTTTGTAAACCGGATAAATTTCCTAATCCCGGGGGGATTGTCCCGGTAAGAAGGTTATAATGTAGGTCGAGTGTTTTCAGGTTGGACAAATTTCCTAATTCCGCGGGAATACTGCCGCTGAATTGGTATCCGTAAAGTTCGAAAGTTTCTAAATTTTCCAGTTTTCCCAGGCTGGAGGGGATATTTCCTTTCAGTCCCCCACGGGCGCCGGGGAAAAGGTGGCAATAATAACTAATGGAAAGGCATTTGAGGTTGGGTAAATCTCCTAATTCCGGGGGGAGGCTTCCGTCCATATAGTAGCCATATGTGGTGTTGGTGAATTGGATGCCTGTGACATGATCATTTTCGACGGTTATCCCTGCCCAGTTGTTTTCTGTTCCAGGCATGGCGAATCCGTCTGTATACAGGGGTAGTGTTTTCCAACTGTTACTCCGTGCGCCCCAGTTGTCGCCATTGGTAGAGTTATAAAAAGCGATTAATGCTGCTCGCTCCTGGGTCGGGATATCTGCACGAATCATCCCGGTAAACACCCCCATTAATAACGTGATCAAAACGAAATATTTTAATTTTAAAGACATTTTAGCTCCTCCTTAATATTTATAAATATAGTATATATTTTTACCATTTGCTATAAAAAATGTTTTTTTCATTTTTGTTTAAGACCCTCTTTCAAAAGGAAGCGAACTCCACCACCAAAAGAACTCTAAATTTGAATAGTAACTCGAAAAGTGATAGAATCTAATCTTAAAATTTAAAGTACGGAGTTGCCTATTTTGAACTTAACACCGATCAAAAAATTGCTGGAACCGACAAAGTTAAAACGCACGGTCTTCTTCCTGCTGCTGGATATCCTGGTCATCACTTTCGCTTTCTATTTCTCCTTCTACCTCAGGTTCGGATTTACCTTCCCGGCCAAATATCTACACCGGATCGGGTACTGGATACCGGGAGTGGTATTAATCAAAATTCTTGCCCTGGCTGTATTTGATGGCTATAAAATAAACTGGCGCTTCGTGGGCCTGACAGAACTGGGGAATATTACCAAAAGCCTTTTCATAAGCGCCATTATCCTCTATATCGGGAATTTCGCGGCGAGCCGCTATTGGATTAAATACAACCTGCCCAGGGGCGTCGTCGTGATCGACGCCATCCTCTGCTTTATGCTCATCGGTTTCTTACGCATCTCCAAACGCCTCTACCTGGAGTTCTTTTCCAAAATCGATATCGGCAAACGCACCCTGATCATCGGCGCGGATTTTACCTCGGAACGCCTGGTTAAAGAACTGAAAAACGCCAAACCCCAAAAACTTTTCCCCATCGCTTTCGTGGATGAAAACCATATGCGCATCGGCACCCGCATCAACGGTATTTCCGTGCTGGGCGGCTATGAAAAAATCCACGAGATCATCAAAAGGGATAAAATAGATACGGTGTTGATCAACCTGCCCAAAGATTCCCATAACAAAATCGGCGAAATCTTTAACCTCATCAGCAAATCCGGCGTGGATGATATTAAAATCGTCCCCCAAATCGATGAGTTTAATGGGAATATAAACGTCGTCAAAGATATTAAAAACCTGGATATCGACGACCTGCTGTCCAGGGAATCGGTTAAAGTGGATTACGAAGATATCCGGAATTTTTTAAAGGATAAAACCATCCTGGTCAGCGGCGCGGCCGGCTCCATCGGCTCGGAAATCGTCCGGAAATTAGTCCAGTTCGGCGTGAAACATATTATCGGCTACGAAATCGATGAAACGGAAATTTTTAACCTGGAATTCGAATTGAAAAAAATTATGGACCCGTCGCAAAAAGTGGACATGATCGTGGGCGACGTGCGGGACCGGCAAAAATTGGCGCGGGTGCTGGAATCTTTTCACCCGGATATCGTTTTCCATACCTCGGCTTATAAACATGTCCCGCTGATGGAAGAACACCCGGAAGAGGCCGTGAAAACAAATGTCATGGGCACGCTAAACCTGGCGGAATCGGCTGTCCGGCACGGGGTGAAAAAGTTTATCAATATCTCTACGGATAAAGCGGTCAACCCCACCAGTATCATGGGCGCCACCAAACGCCTCAGCGAAATGGTGTGCAAGGGCCTGAACCGCAAAGAAACCCGGTTTACCTCGGTCCGCTTCGGCAATGTACTGGGCAGCCGGGGCAGCGTGATCCCGCTGTTCCTGGAACAAATTAAAAGCGGCGGCCCGGTCACGGTGACCCACCCGGATATCCAGCGTTATTTTATGTCTATCCCGGAAGCTGTACTCCTGGTGTTCCAGGCGGCCTACATGGGCGACATGGGCCATAAAGAAGGCGGGGAAATTTTTGTCCTGGATATGGGCGAACCGGTTAAAATCGTTTCCCTGGCGGAAAACCTGATCCGCTTAAACAATATGGAACCTTACCGGGACATCGATATCGTGTTTTCAGGACTGCGACCCGGGGAAAAACTTTTCGAAGAACTCCTGACCGCCGAAGAAGGCACGGACGCTACCACTCACTCCAAAATCTATATTGCCAGGAATACCTCCGATATCGACCCTACAGCGCTTAAACAGGCGCTAAAAGAGCTGGAAGACGCCCTCGATTCACCGGGACAGATAAAGGGGATTTTGAAAAAATATATCCCGTATTATCATTAATCACGCTTATGAATGTTAAAAAATACGGCCCATGGATTTTATTACTCGTGGTAGCGCTGATTTCGCTCAAGGCCATCACGTTTACCCGGGACCTGGCCCTGGCCAACTACTTTCTCCACCGGGATAAAGACAAAGCCGCCGTTTATATGTATCGCATCCTTTGCGATAAACCTTTCTTATACAGCGCGCTCCCGGATAACCAGAAAACGTCGGTGGATAACCTCATTGTAAAAAAGGCCATATATGCAAGGTATCGAGAAAATAAAAATATTTTCGACATCTTTACCCCGGGTTCAAAGGAGTTGACCATTGCGCATTTTAAAATCCTTTACCGGGACAATTTTTATCTCCAGTACTTGTTCCCCCCGGCCCCATCGGACCCCAACTGGAAAAACCCGGACGCCGCAGCCCTTGAGTTATTGGCCGATAAGACCTTGAACCCCCTGACCCAATCCTTGTGGGAGAAAGTTAAATCCTCGGTGGACCCGGAATTTACGGCGAACCTGGCGGATTATTGCCGCTGGCAAGGAAATACGGAACTGGGCGACTACCTGGGAAAGGATGCCTTCGCTATGGCTAAACCTTTTTTAAACCCGGGCAGTCCAACGGGAAAGGAATCTTTCAAACAACTGCTGAAAACCCTCAGGAAGAAGAATAAATTAACCGGCGGCGATCTCCGGGAAAACCGTACCGGCAGCGAGGACTTTAACGACATGGGGGCTTTTAAGAAGAAGTGGGAGTTTTCATGTATGACGGGCAGTAAAGACATTCGCGCCGCATCCTTTACCATGGGCCTGGATGGGGAGGGTGAAAACCGTTGTCTGAGGTTAATGGGCTTTTTCGCCGGCGGCGCGGACGAAAAAAGCAAATCCAGCGCCCGCGGCGGCGCCATGTGCAAAGAAAAGATACCCATATCCACGGGGTATTATCTCTTGAGTTTCGATTATCTGACCGTGACCGGCCGGGAGAAACCGTCTTTCTATTTGTGGAAAGGCCTTTCGGAAGCTTTCCTGCCTGCCACCGGCGGGACCTGGAAAAAAGCGGTTTACTTATTAAACAATTCCACGGGCGGCTTTACCGGTATTAAACCTATTTTCCGTATGTGGGGAACCGGTACGGTTTTGATCGATAATGTCTACTTCGCCGCCGTCACGAGACCCACGTTTGGTTTTAGCCGGGCGGCTTTGTTATATATATCGGCATGGAAATGAATCATAGAATAGCCTTGATTGTCTTGCTGGCCCTGTGTATAGGCATCGGCTTGATCAATGTGTTTTTAACGCCCCCGTTTATGAACCCGGATGAGATTCAGCATTTTATGTTTTCCGCTAATTATGCCTATGCCGGGGACCAGGCGCGCTTAAAGGGCCTGGATGCCCGTGTGCTGCAATTATTGAAGGATTACCAATGGTTTCATTTCATCGGCGTGGGTCCGGGGTGGGAAAGTATTGAAAACTTGGAGGATGTTTTTTTTCTTAATTACTTTAGTATGGAGAAATACACCATCAGTAAGAGTTATTTTCATTTAATTTACGGTAGAGTGTTAAGGTTGACGGGGATCAGGGACCCATTGACTGCTTTTTATTTTTTGCGACTGCTGTCTTTTGTGATTTACCTGGCGATCTTTATATTATCTTTCTTTTTCTACAAAAAATATTTCCCGTCCCATTGGTATTATTTGTTGGCAAGTCAGTTATTGATTTACCAACTGGGTACGATTTTGAATTCAGTGAATTACGATGTGTTGTTGACGCTGCTGGGGGTGTTGTTTTTTATATTTGCCTACCGTTTCATGAATGAAAACTTTGCCACCAAGACACCAAGTTTTTTTTCTTCGCGGCCCTTCGCGTTCTTCGCGGCTATTTTCCTGGTATTGATTTCCGCGCTGGCGTCGTTGGTCAAGACCGGGGGGGTGTTGTTTTTTCTCTATTTTTTCATTTTGCTTTTGTTCAAGTATGGGGTGAACCGGAAATCGTTGAAATGGTTGTTCCTGGGTATCTTTTTATTTGTAATTGTATTCAGTTGGTTTAATTATTGGTTCCCCGGGCGTTTTTTCAAACTTTACGGATTGATATTTTTGAAATTACGGGCCATTACCGGTGTGGCGGCTGCGGGTGATAGTGGCGCAACCGCCAATATCGGGTTTTTCGATTCCATAGTGGATAGTTTTTATTTTTATACCGGTTGGATGGGCTTTAAGTTGTCAGGGGCCTGGTATTGGGTATTGAAATTCTTTTTATTAACGGCGATTATCGGGGTAATCGCGACGGTCATCAAGAAAAAAGCCGTGGGGAAGCGTTGGTTGGTTTATGTGTTAGTGCTTATTGTGGTGCAATCGTTGGCCATTCGTTTTTATTATGGCGCCGGGCTCATGGCGCAGGGGCGGTATCTTTATCCGTTGGTTCTTCCGATTATCATGTTGATTTACAGTGGTTTGAATACAATGGAAGTTTTTTTGAAGTTGAAGCGTAATTATATTGTCGTTTCATACATTTTATTCCTGGTACTTTTTTTTGTAATGGCGTTGAGTCGGGTGATTTCGGTTTTTTATTTAGAGGTAGCCTCGCCGCATGTGGGGTTGTAAACAAAAATTTTTGCAGCATGCTGCTGCACCCGCTTTGCACGGCCATGGAGCTTTCCGAGGTACCGGGCATCATTTCAAGCCATTATAGGGAGTCCCAGCCTGGGATCCGCTGGAGGCAGCATATCTTGAGTGCACATATCTCCCCGACAGGTTACGGCGACCCCCCGACAACTTTCCTGGACCCCCCGACAGGTTTCCGGGACCCCCCGAACGATTGCCGCGACCCTCCGAAAAGATGCCGGATGTCGCCGAAGGATTTCCGGATTCCGCGGAAAACTTTCCGAACACCCCGGAAAACTTTCCGAAGTCCCCCAAAAAGATCGGAGGAACAGGCAGTGCCAGTTCCCTACAATAATATTCGATATAAAAACAACCTTGACTTTTCGGATATAATGCATGCGGCTGATATCGTTTCACCGGGGGAGACATGGAAAGATTGTGGTTCGGGAGTTTGGGCGCAGGGCATAGCTTTCATTAACAATTAACAGTTATTCCTTTTACTCCTCCTTAATATGGTAGATTATTTATTGCATCAGCGATTTTTTTTTGATATAATGGTCACGAAGCAAATTAAATAATGATAAACAAGGAGTACAGAACGTTGCATCCTGAAAATTTAAATACTCGATTATCCCTACAGGTACCTCCATTAAAGGCCATTGCTATGAAAGAAATGGACAACGACGATAAACCGATAGAGACAGATGCCGATACTGAAAAAGAAGACGAAATCAGCGTCGAAGGCATGTACCCGTATGATCCCACCGCTGTTGATATCGATATAAAAGAAGATCCTGTTTCTGTATTCCAGTTCATAAGAAAATATAAGCAAGGAGATTTGATCACCGATCCTGAATTCCAAAGAAAACTGGTGTGGAAGATAGAGCAACAAAGCCGATTTATCGAATCGGTCATCATGAATTTCCCTCTCCCCCCATTCTATATTAACCAGAGAAAGGATGGGAAATATCTTATAATAGATGGACTTCAGCGTACCACCGCACTTTACAGCTATCTCCAGGATGAATTTGAACTAAAAGGCCTGCTGGCATTACCACAATTAAATGGGAAAACATTTTCAAATCTTGAGGCGCAGCTCAGGGCCAAAATTGAAGACAAAAAACTCCTTTTGTATATACTAAAACCTTCTGTCCCACCCAGTGTAATATACGATCTTTTTAACCGTATCAATACCGGGGGAACAGCATTAAATCGCCAGGAGGTTCGCAATTGCATCTTCCTGGGAAAATCCACTCGACTTTTAAAAGAATTGTCGGAAGAAGAATATTTCCGCCGAGCCATCGATTATGGGATCAAAGATACCCGGATGAAAGATGGTGAAGCCATTCTCAGGTTCCTGGCTTTCACCATTTTCAACTATGAATCCGATTACAAAGGGGATATGAGTGCTTTCCTGGAAAGGGCAATGGTTGAAATCAATAAAATGGACGATCGTCATTTAAACGAATTAAAAATAAAATTCAAACGGGTCATGGGACTAACCTATAATTTTTTCGGCAACACCAATTTTCGGTATCCCAAAGGTCAGAATAGAGGCCGAATTAATATCGCCATGTTTGAATCCATATCCTTTTTCTTTTTGAACCAAACCGATGAATATCTCATGGGAAATAAAGAAAAAATAAAAGAGAATTATCAAATACTCCTCAAAGACAGCGAATATGCAGATGCAGTAGGATTTGCAACCGGCGGCCAACTAAGGGTGCGTAATCGTTTCAGGAGAGTATTTGAAATACTGGGGAATATATAAGACAATGATAAAACGTATCGGTCTAACTAATTTTAAATGTTACCGGGAAGAAACCGCTGTTTCTTTAGCGCAGGTTACACTTTTAACCGGTGCGAATGCCAAAGGCAAATCCACTGTACTTCAGGCCATATTAATGATGCGTCAATCCATTGAGCACGACGAGGATACCAACCAGTTAATTTTAAACGGGAATTGCGTCCAATTAGGGGCCTTTAACGAAATCAAAAACAGCTATACCCCAATCCAAACGCCTGTGAAATTTACGTTTATTGCTGCGGATGGCGACAGCGAAATATCCCTCGAATATACATTTGAACGAAATAAAGAGGATGATTTCGTCGGTGATATCCAAAAATTGAAGATAAAAACCGGTACTGAACCCGAAAAGGAAAAGCTATTTGAAAAAAACAACATGCCTCGCCTTAAAAAATTTATTCCTGTTGACGGACTAATCAACGAAAAGCAATTACCTGTCGATTTCCTCAAAGTTCATTATATTGCCGCGGACCGCCTGGGACCCCAGAAATTTTATGAGAAAAAAACAATGGGGAAATTTATCAATGTCGGGGCTAGGGGTGAAAACGTCGCCAATGTCCTTCACTTAAAGGCCGATGATCCTGTCGATGAACGCCTTTACCTCGGTAAAGATGCCCTGACATTGGAACAGCAGGCCGAAGAATGGCTCCGTGAAATCTTCGGAGATGCGAAGATTACTCTTATAGGCAAGGAGGCAGACAGCAGTATTTTAACTCTTCTATTAAATAGCCGCCCTACCGATAAACGTTATAAGCCTTCTAATATCGGTTTCGGGTATTCCTACATCCTTCCCATTATTATATCCGGTCTGATTGCCCAGCCCGGCGAAATACTGATCGTTGAAAATCCCGAAGCCCATCTCCATCCCAAAGCTCAATCACGGCTCACTCAATTCTTATGCAGGGTTGCTTCTTGTGGGATACAGGTTATGATCGAGTCCCACAGTGAACATATTTTAAATACCATTCGCATCTGTATTAAAAATAAAGATTTCCTCTTCACACCGGTCGATGCATCGCTCCTGTATTTTGCAGATGATAAGAAAGGGCCCACAGTCATCCATATTCCCATAAATGACGATGGCAGCATCGATACCTGGCCCCCGGACTTCTTCGACCAATCGGAAAAAGATTTACAAACCTTATTAGGATTCTAAACCGGATGATGGAAATCTTTATCAACGAGCTATCCCTGGAAAGTCAATATTATTCGAGAGAAGAATTTCAAACTGCTATACTTAATTTTATCGGCTTATTCAAGGTATTAAGAGAGAATAATAGTCAAAACCAATTTTATAAAGATAAACTTTTTACCGACCGTCGCTATGCAGTTAAGAATGAACACTTTAAAGCCAGTTTTAACCGGTTGGAGAAAGATGTTCGGGATGTATTCAGGATTATTTTCGATAAACATAATCCCAGGGATTGGCAAGAGGATCAGCAGCATTCTGAAGAAATCGAATACCTATGTTTAGGATTGAATTGTGAAAAAGTAAATGGAACGTCTATTGCTGAAGCAGCGGAACGAAAATTGCGTCAACCCGATATCGCTAAACTTTTGATTAATTTTACGGGGTCGCGATTCGGGAAATTACCCTATATGTATCTCCAGGTATTGAAAAAATGCGAGCCGGAGCAATTCGCCGATATTCCATTTGTTGAGGACCAGGACGGGTTAAAAAAAATTCTGGAAGACAGACCTATCCCGCAAGACTGGTTTCTTCACAGCCCGGATAAATTTCGTCGAACGAATCGAATAATCCAGGGTAGGGGTGTATTTGAAGAAATAGAAACCGGGTATCTGTGGTACCTCGATAATCTTCACAAGGATCATTACGAAGTATTCGACAGGGATAGAAAGCATCGGGGAGAAGCCGATTTACAGGGTAAGTTATTGTCGAAGACCCGTGATCCAAAGAAAGATAATCGTATCGATAAATAATGCTAGGGACCTGCTTTTACACTGGCCCCTTATTCATTCACTTAGCCCGGCAAGCTGGAACCAAAAACAGCGGCCAAAGGAGGAGACTGTTCCAACGAGTCATTGGTAGGGGACAGGCATTGCCTGTCCACGACACTCTACCAATTTGCGCTTTCTCTTTTTTTTATTTTTCATTTTCTGGTATAATAAGGTTGCCATGGACGAAAAACAAGAGTACCTTGAAAAGATCGAAAAATTGATTAACTCCGCCGATAAATTCAACGAGATGTCTTTCCGCATGGTGCTGGAAGGGCTGATCAATAAAGGAGGCGAGGAATCGGAATACTTGCTGGCGCGGTATTTAAATTCGAAAACCCTGGATTTTAATACGCGCATCAATATTATCCGCGTCGTCGGCTACTTGCAAAGCCCCCATTTTTTAGTGCCCTTAAAAAATATCATCGATCGAGAAGAAAATATCCATCTCAAAAAGGAAGCGGTAATATCCGTTTCCAAGTACAATGACCGGCGGGCATTAAATATCCTGAACCATGCCCTGTCCAATCTCAAAAACTCTTTACTGCTGGATACCATCAACAATGAGATCGGCAAGATAAAACGGAATAACCCCGTATATGCATTACTGCCGAGGTTCCTGGACGGGGAAAAAAATCCCGGGAACTTCGAAGTCACCCTGGGAATACTCAAACGCATCCTGCGACCGGTCGATGCCTCCATGTTTGTCGGCTACCTCCACTGCGGCAAACCCCTGATCGAGAATGGTTCATTTGAAATCCTCTGTTACACCGGCGATCTCAGCCACCAGGCAGCCATTTTACAGTATTTCCAGGACCGGTTTAATCATATCCCCTGCATCCAGCAACCCCAATGCGAAGACCTCTACAAATTAACATTAATCCTCAAACATTATTTTCTCAGGTTTCCTTCGCTGGTGGACGGCCAATTGGATAACATGGGCACACAACTATTTTATGTCCGGGACAGCCGGATTCGCAACCTGTTTATTTCCATACTTTGCCAGGGCCGGCAGTCGGCGGCCATTGCCTTCGTAAGCAAAATATACGACTCCGATCCGACGCTAAGAGAAACGATTATCATGGAATATTCCGGCAACGAGGGCGCCGTCAACCTTTTATTTGAAAAATACCGGGTCGAAAATTCGGCCTTAAGCGGGCTCCTTATCAAATCCCTCCTCAACAGCAAGAGGGGCATCGATTATTTCTATGAACAATTTTTCAACCTCAACGACGAAGGCAAAAAAATCGTTGTCAATTGCTTACCCTACAGCGGCAGCCATGATCTATCCGAATTTACCAGGATGATATTCCAATCCGATCTCTCCCCTCTTAAAGAAATTCTATTGACCCGGATAAAAGAACATTATGAATTCTCCTCAAAAGAAATATTATTCGATCCCACAAAAGAAAAAGAATTCTCCTCTATGGAAAAAGAGTACCTGGAAACCATCATCCAACTTTTTCCCATTACCGCCATGAAAAAGATGCTCAAGGAAATCGCTTTTGCTGAGCCTGTAACCAGTAAAATAAATATATATTTGCACCTTATCGGCGACATCGTACCATCAGGATTGACGGTCAAATTGGAAGAAAAAGACCTCGCAGCCGGGGTATCCCGTAAAATCCTCACCACCGGCAACCTGGACCTGGTTTTATTATTTTTAGAGATACTTAAACATATCAAAACCTTTGACCCGGCGACCTATGCCAATTTAAACGAAGGGTTGGAATTATTTGCCCTCCAGGGGGATCAAAAACTCAGCGTGGAAGAAAACGACCAGGTACGAAAAGCCCACAAAAATATCACGGACCTTTATTTCGAAATCCGGCAGATGGAAACAGGGTTAAAAACACTGGACAAAGTGTTTGCCAGGGAAGAATTGGATTTTGACCAACTGACCCATTTCTTTACCTCGCAATCCGTTTGTGCGGCGTTAAATATCGAACAAGTGGGCCGGCTCATCGGGCAGCGATTGGCCGCTGCCGGGCGTGAAGAACTCAGGAAATGGCTGCCTTTCTTTAACCGCTTCCCCCTGATTGCGTTTCAACTCAAAGATGCCATCGGCCGGAAAGCAAACGCCCAGGCAGGCCCTGAAAGCTCCGCTTTGCAGAAATTCTACCAGGCGCTGCCCAACAACCCGGCAAAGATCGTCATTCGCTTGACCAATAAACGGGTTACCGCCATTCTTAGAGAGCAATTCCAGGAGCTGATCCCCAATATCCCGGTGGATACCGAAACCAACGCGCTGGCAGAGGAAGATATGTTGTTGTGCGATACCGTGACCATCAGGGATTTCATTTTAAAGAATATACTGCCTTCCCGCAAGTTGTACTTGTTCCTGGATAATATATCCGAATTCGAGTCTTTTAAGACCTACAACCCCCGGCCCTTTGTAAAACCCTTTTCCGCTTATCGCATCATGAAAGAGGTGTTGAAGGAGATTTACCTCTAACATGAAAACGAAAACGGGAAATTCTCTCTTCAATTTTCAAATTTCCCGGGTCAATGTATTGCTAATTTCTACTTAATTGATTAAAATATGAGGCGCCATGGAAAACAAAGACATAAAAAATATCAGTGATTTTTTTTCAAAGGAAAGCCCGGAGTTAACCCCGGAACAAAAATGGAACCTGGTCTTCGAAGGTTGGATCGACAAAATCGACGAAAAAAAACTAATGCCCAACCTCTTCGAATTAAAAACCTGGTTCGAGTCCCTGGAAGAATTCTTCTCCTCCACTTACCTGGAAACCCTGGTCTTCAAATATCAAACCACCAATACCCGCGATTACGAATTCTATTTTGTCACCTTTACCCACGTGGTCACCAAAATCATCGGGCATCTCAAAGACCTGGATTTTGAAAAGGATAAATACCTGTTAAACTTCGAAGAATTCATCGTGGAAAAGATATTCGAGGAATACGCCACTTCGGTGGCCAAACGGTTCCCCTATCTCAAAGATATCTATTCCCCGTCATCCTGGTTCTACAGCCTGAGAATCTTCCTCCAGAGCATCCGGAACCTGGTTTTCGAACTGACCCGCAGCAACCCGGTTTCCCAGAAAGCGTTCTTCTCCCTGCGCAAACTCTATCGCAAAGAATTTATGAGCAACTCCATTATCGTCTCCCTGCTGAAAGGAAATTTTATCCCGAAAATGGATAAAGTATACCAGCAGGATATCTGCGACATTATCAACGACAGGGAAGATAAAAAACTCAAACGTGAGATCGGCATCTTTTTCATTTTCGCTTTCCGCATCATGAAGCTCAACAATTTTATCGAGCAGAACCTGAATATCAACCGGAATATCAGTCTCACCATTCCCCTGATCCTGCTGCTGAAAAAGCAGATCGAGAATATCCTGTCCTTTTACGATACCGTCCTGAAGCAAACCCTCGGGGAGTGCTTCAACAAAGAAGAGGAGATGCAAAAAATCGATAAAATATTCCAGGACCTCCGGCTGGAGTACCAGAAGATTTACGAAGGGGAGTTTTCTTATTATTTCGACTCCGAGAGCGAGAAAATAAACCGGCGCAAACTGCTGAAAAATACCATTATCATTTCCGACTTTGCCATCCAGGACATGATCGAAAGTGTGGCCAAGCTTTTTAAACCGGAAATTTCAGGCAATTCCATCTTCGAAAATTACACTTCCCGGGCGGAAAAGTCCTCGGAAGTCAAAGAAAAACTGGTCAAACTGCACACCAAAATCAACAACTACTTCTCCGAGAAAGGCAAAGTCACACCGGCGGATATCTTTTTCGATATCAATCAATTTATAGAAACCGATTTGAACTATCTCTTATTCAAGGATTGGAATGAATTCTTAGATCACTACAATAAACTGGTACGGACCGATTTTTCACCGGAGTTTAAAACCAATCTACGTGCTTTTCATTCGTTCATCACCAAGATTCTAAAAGAAATGGTGGACAAAAAGAGCGGGTAATGGAGATAATAATGGAACGAGAAAGAACATTTGTCATGGTTAAACCCGACGGTATCCAACGTGGTCTTGCAGGTAAAATCATATCCCGTATCGAACGGAAAGGTTTGAAGTTGGTGGCGTTAAAAATGATGCGTATGGATAAAGCGTTGGCTGAGAAGCATTATGCGGTTCACCAGGGGAAACCTTTTTTCGATAGGTTGATCGATTTTATCATTTCAGGGCCTGTGATTGCCAGTATCTGGGAAGGCGATAACGTCGTCGCCATCGTACGAAAACTAGTAGGGGCCACCAGCCCGGATAATGCCGAACCGGGCAGCATCCGGGGCGACTTTGTCAGCAGCACGACCCTTAATACCATCCATGCCTCAGACTCAAAGGAAACCGCTGCATTCGAAATAAATCTCTTCTTCGATGGAAAGGAAATACAGGATTATTCCCTATGCCTGGAGCCCTGGTTTTACTGGAGAAAATAAATCGTAATTTAAAAGGACTGCTGCAATGGAGATATACATTAACGGTATCAAAATCGATTACCAGCCCGTGTTTCCTTTAACCTGGGGGAATTTCTTTCAAAGGCTGCTGGAAAATGAGAATTACATCCCCAAAGACCACGGCATCGTCGCCGTATCCGTGGATGGCGCGGATTCATTGAACGTGATGACGGAGCAATCGGACAGGATGGTCCCGGAAAATATTAAGACCATCACGATTGCCACTAAAAATTCCCTGGCCATCACGCGGGATGGTTTCGCAAAGGTGAGCGCCCTATTGGAAAGTATAAAGAGGGAGATTATCGATGCCGCGGACCTTTACCGGCAAGGAAAGCCCAATGAAGCATCGACTAAAATCGTTAAAATCATGGAAGCCATTAAACCCATCGTTAATTTCATCAATTCCGTGGGCATGAGTTTTTCCCTGGATTTCGATGCGCTGCCGTACGATTCCAATACCACGCTGCGAGAGAAAGTCGGGCAGTTCCTGGAAACTCTTGACCAATTGGTAGCTGCCCAGGAGAAGCAGGATTACGTGGAAATCGCCGATTACCTGGAATACCGGTTAGTGGATGATATGAACGGTTGGAATACCATTGTCAACCTGCTGCTGCAAGAGGTGGAAGCCCGTCATTCCAAAATTATCTGAGCCGCTAAGGACGCGAAGGACCGCCAAGAAAAACAAGTTAAGAGGGTAAGAGGTCATCTTTCATTAATAATTAACAGTTAACAATTGACAATTAACAATTATTCCTTCCGCGGATGATGGATTGAGAAGATTAGGGGACAGTCAAATTTTTCTTTAAAAGCGCATCAGGTACAACCGGAAGTCCCGGTATCCATTGGGCGAATTTATTATAGGTCGCTGCCACTTTGCGGGCCGTATCCATTCCTTTCCCGATTCCTTTGAGTATTTTGGAAACATCGGATTTCTCATCGCCCAGCGTTTTTAGAAACCGGCCCAGTTTATTCATGGGGTTGCTCAATTTCTCTGGCGATGATTGCGGGGTTACTTCATCGAGGCTGTCCATGATTTCCTTTAATTTCCCTGAAAGCTCCGGGTGTTTGCTTTCCAGCAATTCTTTTAAATCGGAAAAATCGTCCCGTACCGCCGGTAAATCCACGGATATGTTCACATCCACGTTGACTTCGGTGTGGACTTCCGTATGGGTATGCATTATCTGTTGAAGATTTATTTCTATTTTGCCGTCTCTTAATAATTGGGCCACTTCTTTTTGCCGTTCCTTTTCCGGTTTTATGCCGTCCAGTAACTCTTTTACATTATATTTTTTCTCTGCGCCATCAGGCAGGAATTCCATATCGCCCATTTTCTCCAGCCGGACCAGGTGCAGGTAGCCCACGGAAATGCCGGGATTGTCCGGCAAGGGGACGCATTCCTTCGCGTCGATTTGCTCAAAACTGCGATTTATCTCCCGGAAGGTGTTTAATAGGACCGCGAAGTAGTCGCGCTTCTGGTTGCCGTCCACATAGATGTGGATGAGCTTCTCTCTATGGTCGGCTTTGATAACCGCCGCGGCATTGAACCCCTTGTTCTCAAGCACGACGCCGGTTCGCCAGTTCAATTTATCTTTGATGTCCATGTGGTTGCGGACGATAAAACGGGGCATCACGGATTGGGGGAGAAAATCGTAAGATATCCTGAATTTCAACGCACGGGTATAATCGAAATCGAACACGGGTTCCCCCTTGTCCAGGAGGTCCGGGACCAGGATTTTGTTTTGATCGATAGGGAAGCAGAGTTCGAATTTTTTCATCAACTGGAATATATACTTGTATTTGTCCGGCGGATAGGTGTACGTGGGGCCGGCGTTGGCGCCGGTTTCGGCTTTTAATATTTCCCCCAGCCGCCCAAGATCGAGCACACCTTTGCCGGCGGATAATTGTTCGGAGTTGATGATCTTGTATACGGCGTTGGTGATCCATTTGGGTTCCAGCACGTGGGTATCTTCCAGATGGAATTCCTTGAAATGGAGGATAACCCCCAGGTCGTTGAGGAAATCCACGAGGGTGTCCCGTTCTTTTTCACTTTTTACCCCCGCCTTTTCGCAGATTTGTCGATAGGTATCATAGTCGATAAAATGCGCGTCCATTTCTTCCAGGTGTTTTTTGACGTTGAACCAACTGGTTGCCCAGGTGGTGCGGAGCATTTCGATAGATGCCAGTTGTTGGGTAAGCTCTTTCTTAAGTGGGTCGATGCCGTTGCCGGATTTGCAGGAGAGGGGGTAAAAGCCTTTGATGTTGGGGTATTTTTCCTTGAGGAAGCGGCGGTTGAGGTCGAAACCGGGGTTGTCATCGATTTTATTGAGCACCACCATTACCGGGGAATCGCCGCCGAAGCTTTTGATATGGTTGAGCCAGTATTCGGTTTTTTCATCCTTCCTGCCGTCCAGCACCAGTATATATAAACTGCGTTTGGAGAGGAAGAACTGGTGGGTGGCGTGCATGATCTCCTGTCCGCCGAAATCCCAGAGGCGGATTTTTATTATGTTGTTATTTTGGG
>Ga0315278_10002200_pt1 | contig 17341 bp, 12 predicted proteins | sample YL17G06_0_MG_FD_203880 | JGI IMG/M metagenome (GOLD analysis project Ga0315278, IMG submission 203880) | Sediment microbial communities from Yellowstone Lake, YNP, Wyoming, USA - YL17G06_0 | ecosystem: Environmental > Aquatic > Freshwater > Lake > Sediment | place: USA: Wyoming | collected... | reverse complement strand
CCGCGGCGGCCGACGTCTCGAGCCGATGGACCGAGCTTGAGCAGCGCCTCGCAGCTGAGCAGCGCGAGGCGATTTCGACCGCCTGGGCCCTGAGTCGGGCTCAGGCGGCGCGTGGCCCGACGCCGCGTATCAGGCCGTGATCGAGAGGCGGGAGTCGACGCCGGGGATGCGCGCTGCGCCGGGTCGACCCGGCCTGTCCGGTTTGATCGGCGCAGTGCCCAGCCCTGCTCGCACGAGGCTCACACTGAGGACATCAAGCCCAGGAGCGTGTCGGGCCTGTTGGGCTATCGGTCGGGCCCGTCACAGACGGCCGCGGATCATTTCAGCCCGCTTCATGATCTTCTCGCGCAGATCCACGCGCTCGACCTTGGGAGCGGCGTCAGCCGGTCTTTCAGTCCTAGGCTCGATCTTCAGGGAAGCGAGCTTGCGCACGAGTTTGCGCATGGCCCGAGACTCATCCGACAGATAGTCGCTCGCGCGCAAATGAATGAAGTGCCAACCCAGCCTCTCCAGCGTCAGCTGGCGTTCCATCCTCGAGAGGATCGCGGTCTCCGAGACAATCCTGTCTCCCTCGCATGAGATGACCGCCTTCGTGCCGGTATCGCCTTCGATCATGAAATCGACTTCAAACTCACCGACCCGGTACTTGGGTTGCGCGCCATAGCCAAGCTCGACCAGCCTGTCATTCAGCGATTTCTCGAAAGCAGACTCGAATTTGACGCTTGGCCGCTGGCCGGTCTTCGGCCCCCCCGAGTGCTGCTCAACGTGTGAAATGAGCCTGAGTCTCAGGTCGCCTTTCTTCAGGTCACGTGTCGGGTCCATTGAATAGACGACCCACAACTGATCGCGCGCGCGGCTTGTCGCCACGTTGTAGACCCGTTTCCATTCATCCGAAGCTCTGAGGGTCATCACTTCGCCGTTGCGCGCGGTGTCCACCAGCGACAGCAGGATCACGTCTCGTTCGTCACCCTGGAACTGCGACGCATTGCCGCACAGGATTCTTCTGCGCCCATATTCCGCGGCGCTCAGGCGCCGCCTCAGGATCGAATCGATCTTCACCGCCTGCTCGGTTCCCACCATGCAGATCGCGCCGAAGGTGCAGCCGTCGTATTCCTCGAGGCGGCACATCGCCGTGATCAGCGACGCCACTTCCAGGGCTTCCGCTTCGTTCGTCTTGTTCTCGGTTGACGCCCCTTGCACTTGATGCGCGATCAGGTTCGGATAGACCTGGCTCGTGGATGCCTCTCTCAGCGGAAGAATTTCACCGCCGTAGCAGAGCTGATTGCTGAACTCGATGATCGCCGGCACACAGCGGAAATGCTCGATGAGGCGAATGATCCCGCCAAAGGCCTGCCGCGCCAGATCGTAGATCGACGTCCTGCCATCGTAGAGCTGCTTGTTCGGGATTCCCTCCAGGAACTCCTCGATCAGCCCCTGCACCCGACCCGCCTCGACTCCCACGGAGTACGGACTCACCTGTTCGTGATCGCCGATGACGACGACCTTCTTGCCCAGAGCGAAGGCGGCCAGCCCCAGCACGTCACACTGACTCGCCTCGTCGACGATGACGACGTCGAAATGCGTGGTGCCCAGCTCGAAGCTCTCAAGCGCTTCCGAAAGCGGCATGATCCATACGGGCACTGCCTGGTGGCACTCCAGCAGGGTCTTCCTCGCCTCCTCCTTGAACTTGCCGACGAACTTGCCCGTGCCTTTTCCGATTTTCCGGTAAAGCCCCAGCCAACCATTCAAGGCTTGCTGTTGCTTCAACCCGGTTCTTTCAACCTGGGCCCGCCATGCCAGCTTTTCGACATACATGGCGTTGACTTTTTGCAGTTTCTCGGTGACGACGGCAAGCCGGTCCTCGAGTTTTTCGATATCCGTCCCGGCAAGGCTGATCAGTTTCTGCACCAACTGCCGATGCGCCCATGCCTTGTTCAGGCTCCCGGGAGCGTCGGCCGTGGCATGCCCGGACTCGCGCTGAGCGATCGCCTCGGCCCAGCGCGGAGCCGCTGCCGACAGCTCTTGCAAGAGCTTGTTCCGCTCTTCAAACGCCGGTTTCAGCTCGAGAACCCGCGCCAGCCGCTTCCAGGCTTTGTCGTACGCGTCGTAGTCGATCGCCTTGAAAGCCTGCTCCAGAGTCTTCAACAGCGTGCGCGACGCGGGCGTCGGCTCAACCGCCCGAATCGTACTGAGCCATTGACCGCGTTTGCCCTTCATGTCCTTCAGTTCCAGGTTTTCTACCTGTTTGCTGCAAATCGGAATCAACTGATCGCGAATGAGGTGCACGATGCGCGCCGCTTCGGCCGCCTGTTGCGGCAGCAAGGGCAGGCGATGGAACAGCATTTCCCACTTGAGCCCGACTTCGGCCGCCTCTTTCTTGAGCGGGGCCCACTGCTCATCCATCCACTTCACGGCTCGGTCGAGCTTGAAGCCATAGATGGACATGGTCTCTTCCGGCTTGGGGCCCATGTCCTGGGAGGCGGGCGCAGCCAGGCCCTCCATCTGTCGGTCCCAGCGCTTGCACATCTTGTCGCGCATCAGGCGCACTTGGACCAGATGCAGCACCGCTTCGAAGTGCTCGATCTCCTTGAGCTCGCCTTGGTCGGTTTTGGCGTCGTGCGCGAGCTTGCTCCACTCCGGGTGGAACAGCGACGTGAGCTTCTTGAATTTCTTCGGCGATTTCAGGTGCTGGATGATCTCCTGCAAGATCCTGATCTGATCCTGTACCGAAAGCTTTGAGGCAATGGAGGGGCCGAGCCGAATCACCAGCTTTTCCTTCCTGCCGATCTCGTCCCTCGAGGTCTCGATCAGGTCGATCAGATCACGCCAGGAATCAGCCCGATCCCCACGCTCGGTGCCCGCTTGAAGACACGCCAGGAACCACGGCGCGTCAAGCTCCAGGCCCTCGACGGCGTCGACGAGGTGATGCTTGAGCCGCTCGAGCGCGACCACGCCGACCTCGTCGTGCTCCCAATACTGCTTGCTCTCTTCAGGGATTCTCTTGTCGAGAGTCTTGAACTCGTCGAAGTATCTGATGAACTCCTTGGCCGAGGGCAACTGGTCGAGAGCCGGCAGCGGGCCCGACAGGAGCGCGATGTCTTCGTCCGTCAGCTGGAAATTGATCTGATAGAGCTTCTCGATCTCGCGCTCGCTGACGGGGCACTTCGCCGATTCGGCGACCGGGCCGGGCAGCCATCCGTGTTGATCGCGCTCGCGCGCGACGCGCCTGCCCAACTCGGACGGCAGGACCTGTTCGCCATCGAACTCAACGCGCCGGTACTCCACCAGCGCCGATTCATGAAGCTTCTGCCGCAGCTGGTCCGATTCCTTCACCAGCTCCACGCGCGAGACATCGATCTGCGCAATCTCCGCATCGAGTTTGGCGACGCTGGTCTTGGCGAGGTAGTTGATGATCCCGGTGATCGATTCCTCGAGCTCCTTGGAGCTGTCGTCATCGCCATGCAGCACGCTCACGCAAAGCGACCTCAGGCTCGGGGCCACCTTGTCCTTGACGACGCGCAAGGCTTTCGAGGTGTGGCTCGTCACCAGGATGCGTTGGCGTTTGGCCAGCAGATGCCCGATGAGGTTGGCAATGGTGTGCGTCTTGCCGGTTCCCGGGGGCCCCTGGACCATGACGGTGTCTTTCGTCTCCAGTTCCTGAATGACGCGCTGCTGCTCCGGATTCGCGTGTTTCGTCAACAGCATGTTGACCGATTGCGGCGCAGCACCGCCGCCATTCTTCGCTGCTTGCTCGCTCGCGGTTTCTTCCCTGCCGACAAGCCGCAACAAGGCCTCCGGCAACTCGGCCAGGCCCGGGAGCTTCTGGATGTACGACTCGAGCGCTTCGAAATAGCCGTGGCCGCGATAGCCGAGGAAGAAGCATGGGCCGCGATAGATGCATGGCGCGTCGTCGGACTCGATCTGCAGAATCGATTCACCGTAGAGACCGTCGGGCCAGAACTTGTGGATGAAGCTCTTGAAGAACTTGCTCGTGGCTTCTGTCTCCAGCGGATGAACCGAACCTCCGGCGATTTGTTCGCGCAACTGCTCCATGGCCTTGCCATCGATCCCCGCGTAGCGCAGCAGAGGCGTGTAGAGCTCGGGGCCTTGCGGCGATTCCTTGATCAGGAATTCCGGCACCGAAGGATTGAACACCAGCTCCACGCGCTGGAGCAGGATCGGGTGATGGATCAGGCCTTCCGGCCTCTTGATTCTCAGGATTCCATCGGCGACGAAGAGCTGAAGCGTTTCGGACTCCCGCTGGAACTTTCCGTAGAGATCGAACAGGTCGAGGAAGACGTTGAGGGCATCACGCAGACCCTTCTCCGACTTTTCCCACTCGCGCTTCTGGTCTTCCCATTTCTCGAAGGCCTCGACTCGTTCCGGCGACTCGTCGAACAGCTCGGTGACCTCCTCGCCCTCGACATTCGCCCGTTGGCGCCTGGTGTACAGCTCGGGCTCAACGCCGAATTGCTCCCACCCATCCTTGAGCCACTTTTCGATCGCGATCGAGGGCTTGGGGCAAGCGGATTCAGCCGGACGCGCGACCTTGATGACGAATCCCGACGTCGCGTCGCCGCGCTGAACCGACGGGTAGCGCGGCACGCCCTCGTAACTGACCATCCAGTCGTAGCGAGCCATGTCGACCAGAGGCGGCGACCTGACTTGATTCAGCTCCTGCAGGAAGCGGAAGATGCGGCGTATCTTGTCGTGATCTGTTGCGGAGGCGCTCATGGGCGTCGGTGAATTCCCTGAAGTCTTCAGCCCGCAATTTCCAGCCGCTGATCATCGTGAGCGGACATTGCGCTGACCGATTCGAACTCGGGGATTCTGTTTCCTCTTGGTTGTGGGCCGGGTCAAAGCATCCATTCAGGTCTGTCTGCTGCCAAGAGGCGCATGCCGGGGTGCTGGGACGGCGTACGCAGCGAAGGACGCGCGACCCGGGGGCCTGGCCCCGGATTCACGTCGGCGCCGGTGAACTCATCGAGTTGCATGGGCATTGCCTTTGGGTTGCCTCAGACATGGCCAATGATGGGCAACGCCCCCCGGGTCAATGCTGCAAGAAGAAGGCGTTTTGGGGCGCTCATTCCGACCCAAAGCCCGACAGGTTCCTATCGCGTGCTGGCCTTCGAAGCGGGCGGGCGGCGCCTGCGCTTCGGGTTGCCTGCGAGGGCATGGGCCAGACGAACAGGATCGCGATCTACCTGTTACACAGCCACCACGCACCGCAGAGATACGCAAGCTGGGTGACGTCGATGGTGGGGACAGAGGGGATACGCACGCCAAATCTTTGCAATATGGCGCCGGTGAGCAAGATGAGCAGGCCATAGCTGAGAACCCGCAGGATGACTGCGGGGATCACCGAGAGCAGTTGTTGGGCGATGAGTTTCATGGTGGCTTCCTTGATTCCGCTTTTGCGTCCAGCGCGTGAATGCAATGGGCGATGCGTTTCAGTCCGGCGCCGCCGAACTCATCGAGTGGCGTTGGCATCGCCTTCGCTTTGCATCGGACGCAGCCAATGATGGGCAGCGCACGCCGAGTCAATCGTGCAAGAAGAGGATGTTCCAGGGCGCTTCTTTCTGCGCGCACGTTTCGGGCGCCCGGCCAGCAGTTGCCCTGGCCGGCGGCGCGGTTGCTGTGGTCACGGCCACAGCGCTCATGATGGAGCGTGCCCAGCACGCTGTGTGAGGTTGGGCAGCGTCAGGCCCCGGCCCCGCGGCGCGCGTCGATGCTCATCGCACCGGCACCGAACGCCGCAACCATGAACATGCCGCCGGCGACCGCCAGGTTCTTCATGAACATCAATTGCTGGACGTATTGCTGCGCCTCGGGAACGGCCCAGAACTTGTGGAACAGAACGGACGCCAACAGCGTGAACAAGCCCAAGGCCAGAGCCGCCCATCGCGCCTTGAAGCCCACGACAAGCGCCAGGCCGGCCACGACTTCGAAGACCCCCGTCAGCACCGCCAGCGCGGTTGCCAGCGGCAGGCCGGCATTGGCGATGTAGCCGGCGGTGCCGGCGATGTTGCCGAGTTTGCTGAGTCCCGCCATGACGAACATCAGCGCCAGCAACACGCGGCCGGTGGCGGCGAGGGGGGATTTGAGAGAGTCGAGCATTGGAAACCTCCAGAAGTTGAGGGCCGAAGAATATTCCATTGCCCAGGGCAATGGGTCGCGCGCGGTTCAAGGCGCGTTTCAAGCACTGTGAGCGACCGATTCGAGATCGTGTGCGCCGTCCCGAACACCTGGCGCTTCAGGCGTCTTCAGGCTGAGTCTGTCTGTTGCGAGCGCGTCGTCTATGCTTTGCCCTTCGCAACAGTTCTTGCAGCGCGACCATGCCCACTTCCCCCGCCAAGGCAGCGCCCGGTGCAGCTCGTACCGAATCACCCTGGGTTGCGGCGTTGCGCCTGCCCGACCCGGCGCTGGAGGTGCTCGCTGCCGAAGGCGCGCAACTGCGATTGATGAATGCCAGCGTCGAGCGTCTGGCCGGCGGCATGCGCTGGTGCGAGGGGCCGGTCTACTTCGGCGACGCGCGCTGCCTGTTGTGGAGCGACATTCCGAACAACCGCATCCTGCGCTGGGACGAAGAGACCGGGGTCGTGAGCGTGTATCGCAGCCCGTCGAACTTTGCGAACGGCCATACGCGCGACCGGCAGGGTCGCCTGCTCACTTGCGAACACGGCGCGCGGCGCATCACGCGCACCGAATACGACGGCAGCATCACGCCGCTGGCAAGCCACTTCGAGGGCAAGCGCCTGAACTCGCCGAACGACATCGTCTGCAAGAGCGACGGTTCGATCTGGTTCACCGATCCGTCATTCGGCATCCTGCACCACTATGAAGGCCACGCCGCGACGCCCGAATTGCCGACCGATGTCTACCGGCTCGAGCCCGACTCGGGCCGCCTGAGCGTGGTGGCCAGCGGCATCAACTTTCCGAACGGGCTTGCGTTCTCGCCCGACGAAAGCAAGCTCTACATCGTCGAGTGCCGCTCCACGCCGCGCGTGATCCTGGCCTATGACCTCGTCGACGCCGGCACGGCCCTGGCCGGCAGGCGCACGCTGATCGACAGTGACAGAGGCACGCCCGACGGCTTTCGTTGCGACGTCCAGGGCAACCTCTGGTGCGGCTGGGGCATGGGCGAAGGGCTGGACGGCGTGCGTGTGTTTTCGGCCGAAGGCAAACCGCTGCTGCACATCCACCTGCCGGAGCGTTGCGCCAATGTGTGCTTCGGCGGCCCGGCGCGCAACCGCCTGTTCATGGCGGCGAGCCACTCGGTATATTCGCTCTACGTCGCGACGCAGGGCGTGGCCGGGGGCTAGGAGCAACTGGCTGCGCGCTGACAACGCGGCGCGGCGATCGTTCATTCACGGACCCGGGATGTTCTCCAGTCTCAAGCGTTCGACCCGCCGCTTGCTGGCGCTGCTGGCCGTGTTGCCTGCCACGGTGCTGCTGCTCGGCGCGCTGTACACGCTGGGCATGACCCACCTGGAAGGGGCGCCCCGCACCTTCATGCAAGGGCTGCAGTGGGCCTCGGAGACGCTCACCACCACCGGCTATGGCGGCGACAGCCACTGGAACCACCCCGTCATGGCGCTGTTCGTCATCGTCGGCCAGTTCATGGGCCAGTTCCTCGCGTTCCTGATCTTCCCGATCTTCATGCTGCCGTACTTCGAGGAGCAGTTCGAGGCGCGGCTGCCCAAGGTGCTGCCGCCGATGCAGGGTGTGGTGCTGTTCTATCGCCACGGCCCGGCCATCGAGACCTTGCTGGATGAGTTCGTGCGCAGCAACAGCCCCTTCGTGATCTTCGAGGAGGACCTGGCGCTGGCGCGCAAACTGCGCGATCGAGGCTACAGCGTGGTGCACGGCCAGCTCACCGATGGCCAGATGGCGCTGGCGCGCGTGGCGCAGGCACGTGCCGTCGTCAGCAACGCGGGCGACCATGCCAACGCCACCTGCACGCTGCTGATGCGCGAACTGGGCTTTACCGGCCCGCTGTTCGCGCTTGCCGACGAGCCGCTGTATCGCGCGCCGATGCTCCAGATCGGCGCGACCGACGTCTTCACCCCGGCGCACGTGCTGGGCGCGGCCTTGGCGTCGCGCGCCAGCGTGCGCATCAGCCCGCCGGCCGAAGGCATGCACCTGCTGGGCAGCGCCGTGGGCATGGCCGAGTTCAGGGTGCGGGCCAGCAGCCCATTGGCCGGCAAGCGGCTGCGCGACCTGCACCTGCGCGAGCGACATGGCGTGACCGTCATCGGCCAGTGGCTTGCCGGTGTGTTCACGACCACCAAGGGTCCCGCCACGCTGGTGGAGCCCGGTGCCATCCTGGTGGCTGTGGGCTCACCCGCGAGCCTGGAGACGGTGGAGCGACTGGCGATGCCGATCCGCCGCACGGGCCCGATCGTGGTCGCGGGCTTCGGCGCGGTCGGACACAAGGTGCTCGAGCTGCTGAAGGACGCCGGTGAGACCTGCGTCGTCATCGATCAGGCCGCCGCGCCGGGCGTTGACGTCGTCGGCAACGTGCTGGAGCAGGCGACGCTGGACAGGGCCCAGGTGCGCGAGTCCTGTGCCGTGATCCTGGCACTGAGCGACGACGGTGAATCCTTGTTCGCCACCGCTGCGGTGCGCGACTACGCGCCCGAGGTGCCGCTGATCGTGCGCGTGCTGCGCTCGCACAGCACGCCGCGGTTGTACCGCGCGGGGGCGGACTTCGCGATTTCGGTGGGCCAGGTGGCGGGGCAGATCCTGGCACAGCACCTGCTCGCCGAGCAGGCCGTGGGCATGGACAACGGCGTCAAGTTCAGCCGGGTCAATGCCGGCGCCATGGCCGGCGCCAGCCCCTGGCACAACGCAGCCCTGGACCGCACCGGCGCCAAGGTGGTGGCCGTGGAGCGGGGCAGCGAGGTGATCGTCGGGTTCGAGGACGGCTTTGTGGTGCAGCCGCAGGACGCCGTGTTCATCTGCGGCTCGATCAGGAGCCTGGAGCGCTACCAGCAAGAGTTCCGCGCGAGCCCGGCGCAGGCCACGCAAGCAGGTTGAGGCCGACGCTGCCGGGTCTGGCGAGCCGGTTATCGATCGGTACGAACCAGGGTATCGACTGGCAGCGCTGGCGCGTGCGATCCCGTAAAGTGCAGCGCTCGTCGCGCCTTGTCCGGAATGACAGATGCCCAGCCCTGAACGACCCCAACGAATGCCGATCGTCAAGGTGGCCTGGCTGCTCGGCCTGCTGTCGACGCTGCCTTGGTCTGAGGCCGCGATGGCGCAAGCCGCGACGACGCCCGCACGGCCACCGAACATTGTCTTTGTCCTCATCGACGACGCCGGTTTCAGCGACTTCGGTGCGTATGGCGGCGAGATCGCCACGCCCAACATCGACGCGATCGCGCGCTCGGGCGTGCGCTTCACCAACTTCCACACCGCATCGACCTGCGAGGCCTCGCGCGTCATGCTGCACTCGGGTGTCGACAACCACCGGGCGGGAGCGGGCACGCTGCAGGTGGTCATCGCCAACAACCAGAAGGGAAAGCCCGGCTACGAGGGCCACCTGAGCGACCAGGCGCACAGCCTGGGGCAGCTGCTGCGCGACGGCGGCTACGCCACCTACTTCGCCGGCAAGTGGAACATCGGAAATGGGCTGGAGCGTTCACCGGGCGCACGCGGCTGGGATCGGTATATCGGGCTCGAGCAGACCGGTGCCGACAACTACGAGGCCAAGGTCTACGCGCCGTTCAACCTCGAACCCGTGTGGTGGGAGGACGGGCGGCGCGCGCAGCTGCCCGCCGATTTCTTCTCGACGCGGCACTACGTCGACAAGATGATCCGGTACGTGGATGAAGGCCGTGCCGGCGGCAAACCCTTCTTCTCGCTGATCTCGCTGCAGGCGGTGCACTCGCCGCTGCAGGCGCCCCAGGCCGACATCGAAAAGTACCTGCAGCGCTACGAAGCCGGCTGGGACCGCGTGCGCGCCGAGCGCTACCAGCGCCAGGTGCAGATGGGCCTGATGCCTGCCGGCCTGCAGTTGCCGCAGGCCCCGAACCGGCGAAGCTGGGACAGCCTGAGCGATGCGCAGAAGCGTGCATACGCCAAGCGCATGGCGGTCTACGCCGGCATGCTCGACAACGCCGACCAGCACATCGGGCGCTTTCGCGAGCATCTGCGCAAGACCGGCGAACTCGACAACACGGTGTTCATCGTCATGTCCGACAACGGCGCCGACGCCTACGACCTGGCGAACCTGAACCTGCCGTTCAAGGTCTGGTACCGGCTCAACTACGCGCTCGGCTACGACACGCTCGGCGCGAAGGGCAGCTACGTCCACTACGGCCAGGAATGGGCCGAGGTTTCGAACACGCCGCTGGCGCTGTTCAAGGGCAGTTCGGCCGAGGGCGGCATGCGCGTGCCGTTCGTCATCAGCTATCCGGGCCGCTTGCCCGCGGGCGGCGTCTCGCACAAGTTCGCCTACGCCACCGACTTCCTGCCGACGGTGCTTGAGATTGCCGGCATAGCGCTGCCGGGCGATGAGTACGGCGGCAAGAAGCCGCACCGGCCCACCGGCACCAGCCTGCTGCCGCACCTGCAGGGCAAGACCGCGCACATCCATGCCGCGAGCGAGGCGATCGGTTTCGAGAGCACCGGGGGCCAGGCGCTGTTCATGGGCGAACACAAGCTGATGCGCAACGCCGCGCCGCTGGGCGACGGCCAGTGGCACCTGCACCGGCTGGCGCAGGATCCGGCCGAGGCGACGGACCTGATGCACAAGGAGCCGGAACTGGCCAAGACCATGCTCGCCGAGATCGAGCGCTACAACGCGCTCAATGGCGTGGTGCTGCCCGAGCCCGGCTACAACGCATTTCGACAACTCTTGACCAACAACTGGGAAATACTGCTGCGTCAGCTCGGTGCCATCGTGACCACGGCGCTGGCCCTGCTGCTGGGCCTGGTTTATCTCCTCGCCCGCTGGTGGCGCCGCCGGTCAGGCCGGCACGCCAGCGCCTGACGCATGCCCTGGCCCTTGCAGTGCCGCGGCACGCTGGCCGGATTGCTCCTCCTCGCGGGCAGCAGCCCGAAGCGCCGTCGCGCCTTGCCGGCGCACCGCATCACGGCCTGCCCGAGCGCGTCCCACTGCGGTTTCCGGGATGATCGGACCTGAGGCACAGCGACTGGAGTCATGGCATGGGCAAGACCATCCTCATCACCGGAGCCGGCAGCGGCATCGGGCGCGACGCGGCGTTCGCGCTGGCGGCGCGTGGCCAGCGCGTCATCGCGACCACTTTCGACGAGGCGCAGGCCACTGCCTTGCGCGCCGAGTGCCAGACACGCGGGCAGGCCCTCGAGGTTTTCAAGCTGGACATCACGCTCGCCGCGGATCGCGAGCAGTTGCGCCCCTTGGCGCTGGACGTGCTGATCAACAACGCGGCAATCGGCGATTCGGGTTCGCTGGCCGAGATCGACATGGGCCGCGTCCGCAGGATCTTCGAGGTCAACCTGTTCGCGACGCTGGAGCTGAGAGGCTGAGAGTCTTCGATCATGCCCGCTCATCACGCCAGAAGACGCCTGCTCGTCGTTGCAAATGCTCGCCATAGCCCGAGCTATGGCTGCGCTTTGCGCCAGGGCCAGGAGGCCCTGGCCTTCGCCAGGCACAAACAGTCCTCAGGACTGTTTGTGTCCGGGCTCAGCCTAGATCAGGCGCCTTCTGACGCGCTGCTCGGGCACGCCCGAAAACTCTCAGCCTCTGACCCAGATCGCGCTCGCGGGGATGATCGAACGCAAACGCGGCACGGTGCTGTTCGTCAGTTCGATCGCCGGGCGCGTGCCGATGCCGTTCCTGATGCCTTACTCGATGACCAAGTTTGCGCTCTCCGCCGCCGGCGCCGGGTTGCGTGCCGAGATGGACCAGCTGGGCAAGAACGTGCAGGTGGCGTTGATCGAGCCCGGCGCCATCCACACCGGGTTCAACCAGTCGATGACCGCGCGCAAGTACGAGTGGATGGGCGCCCAGTCCTATTTCGCCGGCCAGGCGGCACGCATGAAGTCCAGGGAGGCGCGCATCTTCGAGCTGATCGAGGCCCGCGACACACGCGCCGTCGTGGCCAAGATCGTCAAGGCGACGGAGGCGACCCGCCCGCGCCTGCGCTACGTGGCGCCGTGGCCGCAAGGCGTCGTGGTCAGGCTGGCTCGCGTGCTGGGAGTCTGAGCGATACCCCCTGAGGGCAATAACCACCATGGCGAACCTTCGAACCTGGATCAGACTCCTGCTGATGCCCGCGATCACGGCCCGGCTGCTGTCGCGCGAGCGCCTGCTCAAGCAGCGCCGGCACGCCGAGGCCGCGCGGCTGCGGCGCGGCGAGCGCCATCGCGTGCACTACTTCCATCAGGTCGACGACCCCTACAGCGCGCTCGCGGCTGCGGCCCTGCCCCTGCTGCAGGCGCGCTATGACGTCGAAATCGCGGCGCACGTCGTCGGCCCGCCGCCGGATGCGGCGGCACCCGAGCGCGACAAGCTCGTCGCCTACAGCCGCAAGGACGCACAACTGCTGGCACGCCACTGGGGCCTGGACTTTCGCGACGGCGGCGCGCAACCCTCGCCGCACGATGCGGACCTGGCGACGCGGTTGCTCGTGGCCGCAGCCCAGGATGGCCGATTCGTCGATGAAGCCGGGCGCATCTCGGCCTGGTTGTGGCGTGGCGCGTCGCGTGCGGCCGAGGGCATCGCCCCGGCGCCGGCGCTCACCACGGCCGAGGCGGCGTCGCACATCGCCGCCGCCGAAACGTTGCGCGAGCGCATGGGCCACTACCTGGGGGCCATGTTCTTCTACGCCGGAGAATGGTATTGGGGGCTGGACCGGCTGTACCACCTGGAGCGGCGCCTGCAGGACCTCGGCGCGCAGCGTGCCGGCGTGTCCGACCTGCTCTATCCACCGAGTCTCGACCTGAGCTCGCCGCTGCCGTTGGCCGATGCGCCGGCGATCGATTTCTTCCTGTCGCTGCGCAGCCCCTACACGGCGATCGTGGCGCAGCGCGTCTTCGACCTGGGCCGGCTCACCGGCGCCCCGGTCCGGCTGCGATTCGTGCTGCCGATGGTGATGCGCGGCCTGCCGGTGCCGCCCGCCAAGCGCATGTACATCAGCCGCGATGCCGCGCGCGAGGCGTACGCGCGCGGCATTCCCTTCGGGCGCCTGAACGACCCCGTCGGACGCCCCACCGAACGCGGACTGGCATTGATTCCGTTTGCCGAGAAGCTCGGGCACGGGCAGGACTACCTGTTGTCGTTCATGCGCGGCGTCTGGGCCGAAGGCATCGACGCCGGCAGCGACCGCGGTTTGAGGAAGATCGTCGAGCGCGCCGATCTGCCGTGGAACGAAGCGCGCCAGGCGCTCGCCGACGAGGGCTGGCGCCGGACGGCCGAAGCCAACCGCGCCGAGATGTTCGCCCTCGGCCTGTGGGGCGTGCCGTCGTTCCGGGTGCGTGACACCGCGGTCTGGGGGCAGGACCGTCTCTGGGTCGTGCAGCAGGCGCTGGGCGTGAAATGAGCCAGCGAATCGAGTTCTGGACCTCGGCACGACGGCGCAGCGGCAATCCACATTGCGCCATGGCATCGGCATTCATGCCGGCAGCGCAATCGCGGGCAATACCGGCAGCAGCGAGCGCCTGCCGAACGCGCTGCCGGGCGACGCGGGTGTGGCCGAGCCGCTGCGCGTGCCACCGCTGGTAAAGGCGGCCGTCGGCGCCCGCTTGCGGGACGACTACTTTGCGAGCGCGCCATAAACCAGGTCCTGGACCTGCTCCCGATAGTACTTGCGCAGGTCCCCCGGCGCCGCAGTGCCGAACGTGACGACGAGCTGCTCCTTCGGATCGGCGAAGAAGCCGGTGCCGTTGGCGCCGTTCCACGAGAACTCACCCGGACTGCCGGGCACTGCAGCCAAGCCGGGTTGCAGGCGCACGGCCACACCCAGGCCGAAACCGTAGCCGTCGCGATGTGGCTCCACCGCTGCCACCCGGTTCTGGATGCCGCTGCCCAGGTGATTGCTGGTCATCAGCTGGACGAAGGCGGGGCTCAGCACTTGCCGGCCGTCGAGGCTGCCGCCGTTGAGCAGCATCTGGCCGAAGCGGATGTAATCACCCATGGTGCCGAAGGCACAGGCACCGCCGCAATCGAAGGTCGGCTGCTTGTCGAGTGCGGCGATGGCCTGAGGCTTGCCGTCGAGCGGGTTCAGCGGCAAGGCACGTGCGACCCGGGCGCGCTGGGCATCGGTCAGGACAAAGGTGGTGTCGCTCATCTTGAGCGGCTTCCAGACGCTGTCGGCGAGGTGGCCACCCAGCGACTTGGCGCTGATCTTTTCGACGACCGCACCCAACACGTCGAACGAGAGGCCGTATTCGAAGACCGTGCCCGGCTGGTGCACCAGCGGCAGTTTGGCCAGCGCCTCGACCAGGTTGCCGGCGCTGCCCATGTACGAGGCCGCGCCGCCACTGGGCCATAGCGCAGCGATCGGGCTGCCGCCGTCAGGCCGACCACCGTAGGGGATGCCCGAGGTGTGGCGGAACAGATCGTGGATCAGGATCGGCCGCTTTTGCGGCTCGAGGGTGAATTTCCCGTCGCTCGTCGGGATGCCCACCTGCACCGTGCCGAAAGCGGGAAAGTATTCGGACAGCTTGCTCTGCAAGGGCAGCCGGGCCTGCTCGGTCAGCGCGAGTGCGCCGACCGCCACCATCGGCTTGGTCATGGACGCGAGCTGGTAGATCGTCTCGGTGGTCGCGGCAATGCCCTTGGCCTTGTCGGCAAAGCCGAAGGCCTTGAAGTACACCAGCTTGCCTTGGCGTGCGATCGCGACCACAGCGCCCGGCAGCCGATTGCGCTCGATCTCGCTGGCAAAGAAGGCGTCGATGTTTCGCAGCCGTTCGCTCGACATGCCCACGCTTTCCGGCGCGGCGCTGGGCAGCGGCTGGGCCTGCGACATGCTTGCAGTGGCGAGCGCAAGCGCGGCGACAAATCGTTGCTTGATCATGGTGTGTGCTTCGTGTTGTGGAGCTCGAAGTCTATGCCGGCAGATGCAATGGAAAAGGCCTGCAACGGATGTGACCGGCAGTCTTGCGGACCACGCGCTCGGTGAGCTTGAGCGAAGCGGGCGCGCGGTTCTACGCAGCGGCGGTGCCGATCCTTGACGACCTGGAGCGTGCGTCATCACGAGCCGGCGCCGGCGTATCCATCACCCGCTCGGCGCTGGCCGACGAACACGTGCAGCGCGACGCGTTCGACCAAGGCGATCGCATTTTCGGGGCGGCGAACAGAAGGGGCTGGCAAGCGCTCACCGCGTCGCGGTACTCTTGTTGGTACTGCTCCGGCGCACGCGTGAACCGGATCGCGATGGCGGGCAGCAGCGGGGTCAAATGCCGAAACCCGTGGTTTGCCAAACTTTGCCAATGCCGCTACCATTCGAGCATGAGCACGATGAACATCTCCCTGCCCGATGCGCTGAAGTCGTTTGTTGACGAGCAGGTTACCAACCGCGGCTTTGGGACCAGTAGCGAATACGTGCGCGAGTTGATCCGCAAGGATCAGGATCGGCTGCACCTGCGCGGATTGCTGCTCGAGGGTGGGAATTCCAAACCTTCAGCACCAGCGAATGCGGCCTACTTCGCTTCTCTGCGTGAACGCACCAAACATCGCGCACGCCGGTGAAGGCGAAGCTGGTCGTTCCGCGGGAAGTGGCCAGTCGGGACGTTGATGAGGCCATCGATCACTACCTGGGCGAGGGCGCAGCGAAAGCGGCCCTCGTCTTCGTCGACGCGCTTGAGAAGGCCTACACCCACATAAGTCGGCAGCCAGCTTCGGGTTCACCGCGATATGCACACGAACTCAACCTGCCTGGCTTGCGGTCCTGGCCTCTGACGCGCTTCCCCTACCTGGTCTTCTACTTCGAGCGCGACGACTGCGTCGACGTCTGGCGGGTGCTGCAGGCGCAGCGTGACATTCCTGCCTGGATCAACGAGTCCTGACGCACCAACGAAACCGCGAGGCTGCGGCTCTCTGGACTGAAAGTCGGGCGTGCCACGGAGAGGTGCCGACCGCAGGGAAACCGTGTAGATCCTCTGGTCGACTGACCGGGACGGACCGTGCTCGCGCGCCACGTCGAGCCCGCATCAGGTCTGTACGCCACCACGCACGGTTGACCTGCCCGAAATCGTGGCATGCCGGCGCTGCCCGAGCGCAACGCCACGCCCCATCGGTCGCTGAAACGCCGGCGGCTACTGCTGCTGCAGGCGCAGCAGCAACTCCACGGTGGGATAGCCGTCGGCAGGCAGGCCCACGCTGCGCTGGTAGCGGCGCAGAGCCTCGCGCGTGGCGGGCCCGAACCGGCCGTCGGGTCTGGGGCCGCCGAAGCCGCGCTGGTTCAGTGCCGCCTGCAACGCCTGCACCTGGCTGCGCGTGAGCGCAGCCAGATCGCGCGGCCAGGGCGCCTGCACGCCGGGGCCGTTGCCAATGCGTTGCGCAAGAAGGCCCACCGCGAGCGCGTAACTGGTCGAGTTGTTGTAGCGCAGGATGGCGCGAAAGTTGGGGCCGACCAGGAATGCCGGCCCGCGCGCGCCCGCGGGAAGCAAGATCGCGCCGTCGGCATACTTCGGCAGCGCTGCGTCATCGATGCTTCGCACGCCCTCGGCCACCCACTGCGCGGTGGGCTTGCGCACCGAGACGGCGGCGCGACTGACATCGAACCCGGGTGGCAACTGCACCTCCGCCCCCCATGGCTCGCCGGCGCGCCAACCTGCGCGCGCCAGATAGTTTGCGGTCGAGGCCAGCACGTCGGCCACGCTGCCCCAGATGTCACGCCGGCCGTCGCCGTCGGCGTCCACCGCGTAGGCCAGGAAGCTCGACGGCAGGAACTGCGTCTGCCCCATCGCGCCAGCCCACGAACCGATCATCTGCGCGCGGGCGATGTCGCCGCTTTGCACGATCTTCAACGTCGCGAGCAACTCACCGCGCGCCCAGTCCCTGCGCCGGCCTTCGAAGCCGAGCGTGGCGAGAGCGTCGATCGTGGGCGTGCTGCCGACGATGTCGCCGTATCTGCTCTCGATGCCCCAGATCGCGACCATGATGCCGGGCGCAACGCCGTAGCGCTCGGCCGCGGCCTCGGCGGCGTCGCGAACCTGCAGCAGCTTTTCCTGGCCTCGCGCCACGCGTTGCGGCGACACGGCGCTGTCGAGGTAGTCCCAGACCGTGCGCTCGAACTCGGGCTGCGCACGATCCAGTTCGATGACGCGCGGCAGGTATTGCACAGCGTCAAACGCAGCGCGCAATGTGGCCGCGGTGATACCCGCTGCGCGCGCACTGGCGCGAAAGCCC
>Ga0315278_10002199_pt1 | contig 17345 bp, 19 predicted proteins | sample YL17G06_0_MG_FD_203880 | JGI IMG/M metagenome (GOLD analysis project Ga0315278, IMG submission 203880) | Sediment microbial communities from Yellowstone Lake, YNP, Wyoming, USA - YL17G06_0 | ecosystem: Environmental > Aquatic > Freshwater > Lake > Sediment | place: USA: Wyoming | collected... | reverse complement strand
CGCCGCCGTACGGCGAGAATCCAAAGAACGTCGTGCGCGGTTGATCGAGGCGTACCAGGGAGAACGATGCGCATGATCCGGACCGTCGCCGCGCTCGCACTCGCACGGACAATCGCGATCGCCATTGCACTCGCAGCCGCGACCGCCATCGCGCAGGAGTATCCGTCCAAGCCGATCACGCTGGTGGTGCCGTTCGCGGCCGGCAGCGGCACCGACGGCGTGGCGCGCATCGTCGGGCAGAAGCTCGGCGAGCGGCTAAAGCACCAGGTGATCGTCGAGAACCGGGCGGGCGCGAGCGCGCAGATCGCCGCCGAGTACGTCGCGAAGGCGAAGCCCGACGGCTACACGCTGTTCATGACGACCAACACGTCGCATTCCGCCAACCCGAGCCTCTTCAAGACACTGCGCTACGACCCGATCAAAGACTTCACGCCGATCGTGCGCGTAGGCGAGCTGCCCTTCGCGCTCGCGGTGAATCCGAAGCTGCCGGTGAGCAGTACGCGCGAGCTGCTCAATTACGCCAAAGCAAATCCCGGCAAGATCTCCTACGCCACGCCGAACAGCACGTCCCTCGTCGCTTCCGAGACGATGAAGAAGCAGGCACAGGTGGACATCGTCGGCGTGCAGTACAAGTCGAGCCCGCAGGCGCTCACCGACCTCGTCGGCGGGCAGCTCGAGATGTACATCGTCGACCTCGGCTCCGGGCTCGCAATGCTCAAGGGCGGGAAGGTGAAGACGCTGGCGGTGACGCCCGCGCGCGGCACGAAGATCCTGCCCGGCGTGCCGCCGATCGCCGACGCGCTGCCGGGATTCGACCTCACCTCGTGGAACGGCATCTTCGGCCCGGCGGGCCTGCCGCGGCCGATCGTGGACAAGCTGAATGCCGAGGTGCTCGCGGTGCTCGCCGAGAAGGATGTGCAGGAGAAGCTCGCCAGCATCGGTTTCGAAGTCTGGCCGTCGAAGTCGCCCGACGAGTTCGCGAAATACGTCGGCGACCAGCTCGCGCTGTGGACGCGGCTGATCAAGGACGCCGGGATCAAGCCCGAGTAGCGCGCTTCCTCCCTGCGCTTTTTCCTTCACCTGTCCCATGGGCCCGCTCGCAGGCATCCGCGTCCTCGACCTGACCACGGTCGTGCTCGGCCCCTACTCGACGCAGCTCCTCGCCGAGCTCGGGGCGGAGGTGATCAAGCTCGAGCCGCCCGAGGGCGACAACATGCGCCACGTCGGCGAGATGCGCCACGCCGGCATGGGGCATATCCACCTGAACCTCAACCGCGGCAAGCGTAGTCTCGTCCTCGACCTGAAGAAGCCGGCTGCGCGGGAGGCCGCGCTGCGGCTCGCGGCGCAGTCCGACGTGCTCGTGTCGAACGTGCGCCCCGCGGCGATGAAGCGCCTTGGCCTCGGCTACGAGGAGGTCGCGAAACGCAACCCGCGCATCATCTACGTGAGCGCGTGCGGGTTCTCGCAGACCGGACCGTACGCCGACAAGCCGGCCTACGACGACCTCATCCAGGGCGCGACCGCCATACCCTGGCTCATGGAACGCTACGGCGAGCCCGAGCCCTGCTTCGCGCCGGTGCTGGTCGCCGACCGCGTCACCGGCCTGCATACCGCGTTCGCCATATCGACGGCGCTGTACGCCCGCGAGCGCACCGGCAAGGGCCAGGCGATCGAGGTACCGATGTTCGAAGCGGTCACCCAGTTCGTGCTCGGCGATCACAGCGGCGGGCTCACCTTCGTCCCGCCGATCGGCGAGCCCGGATACGCGCGCCTGGTGTCGCGCCATCGCCGCCCGTACCGCACCAAGGACGGCTGGCTCTGCGTCCTCATCTACAACGACAAACACTGGAGGAACTTCTTCGCTGCGATCGGCGAGTCGGAGCGCTACGAGAGCGACGAGCGCTTCTCGACGCACGCCGCGCGCGGGCGGAACTTCGGGGCGATCTACGCGTGGGTCGGCGAGCAGATGACGACGCGCACGACGGCCGCGTGGCGCACGCTCTTCGATGCGGCCGACATCCCGAACCAGCCGCTCAACTCGCCGCAGGAGCTCCTGGACGATCCGCACTTCGCCGCGACCGGTTTCGTGCGCGAGGAAAGCCATCCGACCGAGGGCCGGCTGCGCGCGCTCGGCGTGCCGAGCAGCTGGTCGGCGACCCCGCCGGAGACGCCGTTCCCGGCGCGGCGGCTCGGCGAGGACTCGCGCGTGATCCTGCGCGAAGCCGGGTTCAGCGATGCCGAGATCGACGCGATGGCGACCGACGGCGCGACGCTTCTCGGCGAACGCTGACGGTGGATTTCTCGTTCACGCCGGAGCAGGAGCAGATCCGCGAAGCGATCGGGAAGATCTGCGCGCGCTTCCCGGACGAGTACTGGCTCGCGCGCGACCGCGACGGCGGCTTCCCGGAGGACTTCCATCGCGCGCTCGCCGAGGCCGGCTGGCTCGGTATCGCGATGCCCGCGGAACACGGCGGCGCGGGGCTCGGCATCACCGAGGCGGCGCTGATGATGCAGGCGGTCGCCGAGTCGGGGGCCGGCTTCTCGGGCGCCTCCGCGGTGCACATGAACATCTTCGGCCTGCATCCGGTGGTGGTGACCGGCACCGCGGAACAGAAGCGCCGCTGGCTGCCGCCGCTTATCGCAGGGGAAGACCGCGCGTGCTTCGCGGTCACCGAGCCCGATGCGGGACTGAACACCCTGAAGCTCAAGACGCGCGCGGTCCGCGACGGCGACCACTACGTCGTGAGCGGCCAGAAGATCTGGATCTCGACCGCGCAGGTCGCGACGAAGGTGCTACTGCTCGCACGGACGACGCCGATCGAGCAGGCCGAGGTTTCCAGCGAGCGGACGCGCGGGCTGTCGCTCTTCTACACCGACCTCGACCGGCGCTTCGTCGAGGTGCGCGAGATCGAGAAGATGGGCCGCAAGTGCGTGGACTCCAACCAGGTGTTCTTCGACGGCCTGCGCGTACCTGCCACAGACCTGATCGGCGAGGAGGGGCGCGGGTTCGAGTACATCCTGCACGGCATGAATCCCGAGCGCATCCTCGTCGGCGCCGAGGCGGTCGGGCTGGGCCGCGCGGCGCTGCGCCGGGCCGCGAAGTACGCCGGCGAGCGCATCGTGTTCGACCGGCCGATCGGGCGGAACCAGGGCGTGCAGCACCCCCTCGCGCGCTGCTGGATGGAGCTCGAGGCCGCGAACCTCATGGCCCTGAAGGCCGCCTCGCTCTACGACGCGGGGCGCGCCTGCGGGGCCGAGGCGAACGCGGCGAAGTATCTCGGCGCGGAGGCGTGCTTCCACGCGTGCGAGCAGGCGATCCTCACCCACGGCGGCATGGGCTACGCGAAGGAGTACCACGTCGAGCGCTACATGCGCGAAGCGTGGGTGCCGCGCCTCGCGCCGGTGAGCCCGCACCTCATCCTGTGCTTCATCGCCGAGAAGGTGCTCGGCCTCCCGAAGTCGTACTAGACCCGGCGCGCCGATGGACCGCGCGCAGCGGCGTCTCTACGGCAAGCTCGTCCTGATGGCGGTGCTCTGGGCGGGCGCTTTCCCGGCGACGCGCATCCTGCTCGAGGGCATGGGCGTGCTCACCGCCACATTTGTCCGTTTCTGGTGGGCGGCGCTCGTGCTGGTGCTGTTGGTGGTCGCGCGCGACGGCGCGCTGCCGCGCCTGGCGGCGCGCGACTGGGTCCGGGTCCTCGCGCTCGCGCTGGTCGGCGTCGTCGGCTACAACCTGTGCTTCAATTTCGGGATGGCGCGCGTCGAGGCGAGCCGTGCCGCGCTAATCGTCCCGACCAACCCGGCGGTGACGGCGGTGCTGGCGTGGCTCGCGCTGCGCGAACCGATGGGCGCCGGGCGCGCGCTCGGGATCGCGCTGTGCGTGGCCGGCGCGCTCTGGGTGCTGTGCCGCGGCGACCCGTCGGCGTTCCTCGCGCTCGACTTCAGCGCCGGCGAGTGGCTGCTCGTTGCGTGCGTGTTCCTGTGGAGCCTCTACACGCTGATGGGGCGGGTCGCGCTCGCACGCGTCCCGCCGCTCGTGCTGACCGCGTACGCGCTGCTCGTGGGCGGGGCGCTGCTCGCGGTGCCCGCGGCGTTCGAGCACCAGTCGCTGCGCACCGTACCGTGGCAGAGCTGGGCGGCGCTCGCCTACCTCGTGCCGTTCGCCACCGTGCTGCCGTTCATCTGGTTCTGGCAGGGCGTGCACGCGATCGGGGCCGCGCGCGCCTCGCAGTTCATCAACCTCTGCCCGCCGGTCGCGGTCGCCGAGTCGATCGTGCTGCTCGGCGAGCCGTTCACGCCGGCGCTCCTCGTCGGCACGGTGCTGGTGGTCGCCGGGTTGTATCTGACCAATCGGGCCAGCCGCGCCCCGGAGACGCCAGCGGCTTAGGGCGCGGCACCGACGGCACGCGAAACGGGCAGAATCGTAGCAACTGACCCGCGCTGCCCATGAGACGCGTCACCCCCGGATCCCTTGCCGCCGCCGCGACGTGCTCAATGCTCGGCGCGCTGCCCGCGGCTGCGCAGACGCCCACCGTGCAAGCCGATCCGGTCGTCGTCACCGCGACGCGCATCGAGCAGAAGAGCTTCGATCTGCCGGTGTCGATCGATGCGGTGGGCGAGGCCGCCATCCAGGATCAGCAGCTGAAGGTCAACATCAGCGAAAGCCTCGGCGCCGTGCCCGGTCTCATCGCGAACTACCGCTCCAACTACGCGCAGGACATCCAGATCTCGATCCGCGGCTTCGGCGCGCGCGCGAGCTTCGGCGTGCGCGGCGTCAAGCTCTACCAGGACGGCATCCCGTTCACGATGCCCGACGGCCAGGGCCAGACCGGGAGCTTCGCGCTCGACACCGCCAAGCGCATCGAGGTGCTGCGCGGGCCGTTCGCGGCGCTCTACGGCAACGCCTCGGGCGGCGTCATCCAGCTTTTCACGCAGGACGGGCCGCAGCGCCCCACGGGCTCCGGCGGCTTCGCCTGGGGCAGCTACGGCACCTGGCGCGCGAACGTGCAGTTTGGCGGCCAGGCCGGCGCGCTCAACTACATCGCCGACGGTTCGCGGTTCATGACCGACGGTTACCGGGATCACAGCGCCGCGGACCGCAACCTCGGGAACCTGAAGTTCACGTACGCGCCCGACGCCGACTCGACCCTGACCCTGCTCGCGACCACGCTCGACCAGCCGAACTCGCAGGACCCGCTCGGCCTCACGGCACAGCAGGTGCAGCAGAACCCGCGTCAGGCCGGGACCGGAGCGGAACAGTTCAACACGCGCAAGAGCGTGGGGCAGACGCAGGGCGGGCTCGCGTACCAGCGCCGCGTCACGAGCGAGGACACGATCAGCGCGATCGCGTACGGCGGTCATCGCGACGTCAACCAGTACCTCGCGTTTACCGGCGTGGCCCCCACCTCGTCGGGCGGCGTGGTCGATCTCGATCGCAACTTCGGCGGTGGCAGCCTGCTGTGGACGCGCGCGACCGAGCTCGCCGGCAGGCCGCTCACGTTCACGCTCGGGCTCGACTACGGCAGCATGGCCGAGACGCGCACGGGTTACGTCAACAACTTCGGCGCGCAGGGCGCGCTGCGTCGCAACGAGCAGGACACGGTCTCCGCATTCGATCAGTATTTGCAGTTCCAGTGGCAGATCGCGCCGCGCTGGCAGTTCTCCGGAGGCGTGCGCCATACCAGCGTGCCGTTCAAGGTGCAGGACAACTACATCACCGCCGCCAACCCGAACGACAGCGGGTCGATCACCTACAGCGGTACCAGCCCGGTCATCGGGGTCCTGTACCAGGTCACCGACACGGTCAACGTGTACGGGGCCGCCGGGAAAGGCTTCGAGACGCCGACCTTCGCGGAGATCGCGTATCGCCCCGACGGCCGGCCGGGCGTCAACTTCAACCTCGAGCCCGCGATCAGCGTCAACTCCGAGGTGGGCGTGAAGACCTACCTCGGCGCGAACACGCGGGTGAACCTCGCGTACTTCTACATCAACACCGAGAACGACATCGTGGCGGGTCCGCAGATCCAGCCGGGCCGGAACACCTTCGTAAACGCTACGAAGACCAATCGCCAGGGCGTCGAGCTCGCGCTCGAGAGCACGCTCGGCGCCGGGTTCTCGACCGTCGTCGCATTCACGGCGCTCGATGCGCGGTTCAAGGATTTCAGCGCCGGCGGCGTGAACTTCTCGGGAAACCGTATCCCCGGCGTACCGGCGAACTCGGTCTACGCGCAGCTTGCGTGGGCGTACGCGCCACTCGGCTTCTCCACTGCGCTCGTCGGCCGCTGGGCGTCCCGCGTGTATACGGACGATGCGAATTCGTCCTATGCCGCGGGTTACACCGTGCTCAACTGGCGCGGTGGTTTCCAGCAGGCGGCGCGCGGCTGGCGGCTCGCGGAGTTCGTGCAGGTGAACAACCTGACCGACAAGCAGTACATCGGCTCGGTGATCGTCAACGCGGCCAACGCGCAGTATTTCGAGCCTTCGCCGACGCGCAACTGGCTCGTCGGCATCAACGCGAGCTACGCGTTCTAGCGCTGCAGCCGGAACACCACCGGGACGAGCACCGCGAACTCGCGCTCGCGCAGTCCCTCCGGCGGGGGCGGGAGCTCCGCGACCCGCTTCACCATCTCGAGCGCCTGCGCGTCGAGTGTCGCGTGGCCGCTCGAGCCCTCGACGTTCGCCTCGATCAGCTTGCCGCCGGGCGCTACTCTCAACCGCATCGTCACCGTGCCCTCCCAGCCGCGCATGAGCGCGACGCGCGGGTACTCACGATGATGCGCGAGCAGGCGCGAGATGCTGTTGCCGTAGCCCGCGAGAAGATCCGTTGCAGGCGCGCGCGCCACTGGCGGCGGCGATGCAGGCACTGACGTCGCGACGGGGGCCGGGGGGCCTGCCGGCCGCACGGGTTCGGGCGATGCCGCCGGCCCGGGATCGAGCGGCGGCGACGGGATCGGGTCGGCGTGCGATTCCATCCGGGGTCGCGGCGGGGCGGCGCGCGGGATCGGTGCGGCCGGCCGCGGCTGCGCGGGCACGGGCAGCGGCGCGGCGGCGGGCGCTTCGGGCTGCGGGACGAGCAGCACCTCGAGCGTGCGTTGGAGCGGCGCGACCTGCGCCCCGATGGGCGGGAGCAGGTGCCAGGCCGCGGCGTGCAGCGCGACCGACAGCACGAGCGCGAGGGCGAGTCGGCCTTCAGCGCTGATGGGGCAGGCGATCGTGGCCGCGCTCATGCAGAGCTCCGCGCGAACCACATCCGGCGCAGGAGGCCGTCGCGATCGATCACGCCGTGCCTGAGCGCGGCGGCAACGTGGATCCCGACCACGAAGATCCAGTGCAGCGTGACGGCGACGGTGTCGTAGCGGCCGGGCATCGTTCGGCGCCAGCGCGTGAGCGGCGCCTCGCATCCCGGCACTCGCGCTGGGGATGGACGAATCGCGCGCCCCGCGCCAGCGGACTCTGGCGGGCCGTCAGTCTAGCACTGCGCCCGGGCGCGTCAGTCGCCGCGCCGCGGCAGCGCGCGCACTCGCATCACCGCCGCGGTGCGCGTTTCCACGCCGAGCTTCTCGTAGATTCGCTCGAGGTGCTTCTCGACGGTGCGCGGGCTCGCGCTGAGGATCGCTGCGATGTCGCGGTTGGTCTTCCCGGCCGCGACCCAGTCGAGCACCTCGCGCTCGCGCGGGGTGAGCGGCGCCGCGGCGCGGTCGAAGGTCGCATCGGCGGGGAGCTGGCGCGTGCGCTCGCTCGACACGCCGAGTCGGTAGAGGTTTGCGAGATGCGGCCGCACGACCTCCGCAAGCTCGCGCTCGCGGTCGCTGAACGCGGTCCCGCTCCGGTTGAGAACGAAGCTGACTAGAAATCTGCCGTCGACGTGGATCGGCACCGCCATCACATGGTCGATGCCGACTCTCCGGTAATACTCGTTGAAAAGCGGTGTGCGTCGAAACGCGCCGTCCGGCAGCAGATCGTCGATGCGTTTCGTCGTAGCCGCGCGATTCCGCCCGTGCTCGCAAACGAGGGGATGGACCTCGAAGTAGTGATCGAACACGTCGATCTCGCGTCGCGAGATCGCGTCTGCGTGGTCGCTGACCACCGACCGGTGCCCGCCGTCGAGGTCGCACGTCGAGAGGGTCGTCAGGTCGGCGCCGATCAGTCCGGGCAGACATTCGACGCCGCGGCGCGCGAACTCGTCGGCCCCGACGCACGACTCGCCGATCGCGTGCAGTGTGTCGAGCGCGGCGTGCAGCTCACGGCTGGTCAGTTGCTCCATGTCGCCCCTGCCTTGTCGGGATGGAAAAAAACCGCGGGATGAGAGGAAATCGCGCGGGTAACCTACCAACTAGTAGATTACTTGTCAACCAGTAGGTAAATAGATGGTAAGGTGACGGTCACGCCCCGCCCCAGTGGGGCTGCAACGGGCGGGAGCTTGGATGGCGCGGGCAACAAAGATCAACGTGGACACGTCGCAGCGGATCCTGGATGTCGCCGAGCGGCTGGTGCAGACGCGCGGCTTCAACGGCTTCAGTTACGCCGACATCGCGGGCACGCTCGGCGTCACGAAAGCAAGCCTTCACTATCACTTCCCCACCAAGGCCGAGCTCGGCCAGCGGCTGATCGAGCGCTACGAGCAGCGCTTCCTGGACGCCCTCGCCACGATCGAGCGGAGCGGCGTCGATGCCCGCGAGAAGCTGCGGCGTTACGCGGCGATCTACACGGACGTCCTGCGCAGCAACCGCATGTGCCTGTGCGGCATGCTGGCCTCCGACTACGCCACGCTGGCGAAGCCGATCAAGGAGGGCGTGAAGCAGTTCTTCAACCGCAACGAGGACTGGCTCGTGGCGGTGCTCGAGGAGGGACGTAGTTCCGGCGCCCTGCGATTCGCCGGATCGCCCGACGTCGTTGCGCGCGGTATCGTCGGCGCCCTCGAGGGCGCGATGATGCTCGCACGCTCCTACGGCGAGGTCGTGCGCTTCGAGGCCGTCGCCGATCGGCTGATCGCCGAGCTGTAATCCATTCCCCCGCCGGGCCGCGGCCCGGACCCCGCCGTACGTAGGCCTGCGTATTCCCTGCGCAGCCGCGGACGCCGAGACTTTCCTCGCGATCCGGACCCCGCGGTCCGGCGCAGCGACAGGAGAGTCTCTATGGCACTCGACATGCAGAAGCTGGACGCCTTCATGGGGCGGTTCGTGGGCGACCTGGGCGCGGCGTTCCACGCCGGGATGGTCGTCATCGGCGAGCATCTCGGGCTCTACAAGGGCCTCGTCGACGGGGCCAAGACCTCGGCCGAGCTGGCCGCGAAGTGCGGCTGCGACGAGCGGTACGTGCGCGAGTGGCTCGCGTCGCAGGCCGCCGGCGGCTACGTGGAGTACGACCCGAAGACGCGCAAGTTCGGGCTGAGCGAGGAGCAGGCGTTCACGCTCGCGACCGAGGGCAGCCCCGCGTACATCCCCGGCGCGTTCGAGGTGGCGACCTCGGCGCTGCGCGCCGTCCCGGAGATCACCGAGCGCTTCCGCTCCGGCAAAGGCCTCGGCTGGCACGAGCACCATCACGGGCTCTTTCACGGCACCGAGAAGTTTTTCCGGCCGGGCTATGCGGCGAACCTGGTGCAGGGCTGGATCCCCGCGCTCGAGGGCGTGAAGGAGCGGCTCGAGGCCGGCGCGAAGGTCGCCGACGTCGGCTGCGGCCATGGCGCCTCGACCGTGATCATGGCGCAGGCGTTTCCGAGGTCGCGCTTCCACGGGTTCGACTTCCACGGGCCGTCGATCGAGTGGGCGCGCAAGCAGGCCGACAAGGCCGGCGTCGCCGACCGCGTGACTTTCGAGGCCGCGCCGGCGAAGTCGTTCCCGGGCAAGGACTACGACTTCGTCTCGGTGTTCGACTGCCTGCACGACATGGGTGACCCGATCGGCGCGTCGCGCCACGTGCTAGAGTCGCTGCGGCCGGACGGCACCTGGATGATCGTCGAGCCGTTCGCGAACGACCGGCTCGAGGATAACCTCAACCCGGTCGGGCGGATCTTCTACGGCGCTTCGACTCTGATCTGCACCCCCGCGTCGCGCGCGCAGGAAGTCGGCATGTGTCTAGGCGCGCAGGCGGGCGAGGCGCGCGTGCGCCAGGTGGTCACCGACGGCGGCTTCAAGCGCTTCCGGCGTGCGACCGAGACGCCGTTCAACCTGATCTACGAAGCGCGTCCGTAGTGGCGCGCACCGGCTGTTTCAAAGCGAAACTGCAACCCCACAGGAGATGACCATGCTGACTCGTGCACCGGTGATGACGATGCTGCCCGTGAAGGATATGGAGCGGGCGCGCGATTTTTATGTCAACAAGCTCGGCCTCGAGGCCGAGGGCCTGGCGGCCGACGGGAAGTTCGTGCTGCGCGGCAACGGCACCAAGTTCGGGCTGATCCCGAAGCCGGAGGGGACCAAGGCCGAGCACACCGCGGTCGGGTTCGAAGTGGACGACGTTGCCGCCGAGATCAAGGCGCTCAAGGCGCGGGGTGTCGCGTTCCACGACTACGACTTCCCGGGCTTCAAGACGGTCGACCACATGATTGTGGTCGGGACCGACAAGGCCGCCTGGTTCAGCGACACCGAGGGCAACATCCTCTGCATCCACCAGGATGTGCGCAAGAGCCGCTGATTCGCGGCGAACACGACCCGCGGCGAACCAAGGAGCCGACTCATGCTGACGCACGCCCCGATGACCACGATCCTGCCGGTGAAGGACCTCGACCGCGCGCGGGAGTTCTACCAGAACAAGCTCGGGCTTACGCCGGGCGGCCTGCAGGCGGACGGCAAGTACGTGTTCCGCTGCAACGGCGGAGCGGTGCTCGCGCTCTTTCCCAAGCCGGACGGGACGAAGGCCGAGCACACCGCGGTGTCGTTCCTGGTCGAGGACATCGTGCTCGAGGTCCGTGCGCTCGAAGGCCGGGGGGTCAAGTTCCACGACTACGACCTCCCTGGCTTCCGGACCGTCGAGCACGTGTGCGTGCTCGGCTCGGAGAAGGCGGCGTGGTTCAACGACCCCGAGGGAAACATCCTGTGCCTGCACGAAGAAGTCGGTCGCAAGCACTGAGGGGTCGAGCGTGAATCCCCTTGCCTATCACGCCGGCCAGCGCGCGATTCAGGACGAAGCGCAGACGCGCCGCGTCGCCGACAAGCTCGCGGACTGGGTGGGCCCCGTCCCGGACTTCGCGCGCGGGGCCGACCTCGTCGTCCTCGCGATGCCCGAGAACGGCGCCGGTCTGCGGTTCGCGCTCGTCTCGGGTGCGGCGCCGCTCGTGCGCCTCGCCGACGGTCCGGAGCTCCGCCTGGAGCTGCCGGCCGGGCTCGCGGCCCACGTCCAGACGCCGACGGCGTGCGGCGGGCTCGTGATCAGCCTCGGGCTCGCGCGGCGCGCGCGCGTCAACGGTTTTCTATACGGGCGCGCAGCGGCGCCCGAGCTGGTGGCCACCGAGGCGTTCACGCTCTGCCGGAAGTACTTCGCGCCGTCGCTCCCGGTCTGCGACGCGCCGCTGCGCGTGGGCCCGGCGATCCGGGAGCCGCTCGCGCTCGATCACCCCCTCCTTGCCGACGTGCTGGCGCGGGCCGAGACCGCGTTCCTCGCGACCGTCAGCCCGGAGGGAATGCCGGACGTCGCGCATCGCGGTGGCGCGCCCGGCTTCCTCGAATACGACCCGGCCGCGCGCCGGCTGTGCTGGAGCGAGTACGTCGGCGACGGCGTCTTCAAGAGCGCGGGCAACGTTCGCGCCACCGGGACGATGGCGTTGCTCGCGCTGGATCTGGCGGGCGGCGACGCGGTCTGTCTGTACGGGCGCGGCAACTATCGCAACACGCGCGCCGACCGGGGTCGTGAGGACGCGCTGGTGCAGCACCGCGAGGATCACCCCCAGCAGGGCGTGATGCGCTGCACGATCGAACGGGCCGAGCGGCTGCGCGACGTGCTCCATCCGCGCCGTCGCATCGACCGCGTGCCGCGCATCACGTCGCGCTCAACGGTGCCCGAACAGAAGCCGCAGTGAGCGCTACCCATTGCAGGACCACTCTCACGCCCCAAAAGGAGAAACCATGAAATTCCGGTACCGCACAGTCGTCGCCGCCCTCGCCCTCGCGTTCTCCCCCGCGGCGCTCGCGCAGGGCTCTGCAAAGGCGGTGTTCACGCCTTCGGCGGACGTCAAGTGGATCAACGCCGGCGTTCCGGGCGTGGAGACCGCGGTCGTCAAGGGCAACATGGCGAAGGGCGCGAGCCACTTCTACCTGAAGTACGGCGCCGGGTTCGTCGCGCCGGTTCACCATCACTCCCCGGACCACTACGCGACGACGGTCACCGGGAACCTGGTCCTCGTCGTGGACGGCAAGGAGCATCGACTCGCGCCGGGCTCGTACTTCGCCTTCACCGGGAAGGCCAACCACGCCGCGCGCTGCGAGGGCAGCCAGGACTGCGTGATGTTCATCGACGCCCGTGGACCCTGGGACGTCGTGATGGCTAAGCCGAAAGCCGGGAAGTAGGCGGATCCGCGGCCGCCGGCGCCGTTGCCCGAGCAGGTGCGGCGCCGAGCGGGGTTCGCCCGGAATGTGAGTGGATCACAGAAGGACGGCCCCTAGTACCCACTTCGGCGCGAGTGCGGCGCGTACTCTGGACCCGGGTCGATCGATCGGACCCGGGACAACGAGGAGGACGCACCATGGAATGGCTCGTATCGCTGGCAGATCTGCTGTTCACCTTCGGCCAGGTCGCGTCCCTGGCGTTCGCGGTGTACGGCGGCTGGCTCGCGTTCACCCACGCTCAGGGCTTCCTTCAGGAAGGCGAGGGGCGCTTCGAGCGTCGCCACGTCCGGCGCGCGCGGCACGAGCCGCGCGGCATTGCCGGGATGACGTCCTGACGCGCGTCAGTTGAGCTTCGCCCCGGAGGCCTTCACCGCCGGTGCCCAGCCGGTGATCTGGTTCTGAACGAACGCCTGGAAGTCCGCCTGCGACATTTTCTGGACGGCGAAGCCGAGCTCGTTCAGGCGCTTCACGAAGGTCGGGTCGTCGAGCGACTCCTGGATCGCGGCGTGCAGCCGCTTCACGATCGGGTCGGGCAGACCGGCCGGTCCGGCGATGCCGATGAAGTTCTCGGCCACCAGGAACGCCATGCCCTCCTCGGTCACGCTCGGCACGTCGGGCGTGATCGCCGCGCGCGCGCGCGAGGTCACCGCGATCGGACGGAGCTTCCCGGACTTGATGTGCGGCACGTTCTGCGGGAGCGTGTCGAACGAGAAGCTGAGGCTGCCGCCGATGAGGTCGATGATCATCGGCGCGCTGCCCTTGTAGCCGACGTGCTCGATGTTCACGCCCGCTTCCTTCTTGAACATCTCGCCGAGGATGTGCCCGATCGAACCGATACCGCCGGAGCCGAAATTCACCGGGTTCTTCTGCGCCTTGATCCAGGCGACCAGCTCTTTCATGTTCTTCACCGGCACCGAAGGGTGCACCATGATCACGTCGGGCACCACCGCGACGAGGCTCACGTGCGTGAAATTCTTGATCGAGTCGTAGGGCGGGGGCGTGATCATTGTCGGCGCGAGCGAGATCGGGGTGGTGTTCGACACCAGCAGGTTGTAGCCGTCCGGGGCCGCGCGCGCGATCTCGGCGGCCGCGATCGTGCCGCCGGCACCCGGCTTGTTGTCGACGATCACCGGCTGGCCGAGTTTCGCCTGGAGCGGCACCGCGAGCGCACGCGCCACGATGTCGCTCGAGCCCCCGGGCGAGAAGGTCACCACCAGCCGCACGGGCTTGACGGGCCACTGCTGTGCGAACGCGGACGTGGCCGCGATCGAACACACTGCGATCAGGATACCGGCGAGCTTCTTGAACATGGGTTCCTCCTCCGAACGCGTGCGGCGCATCCGCGCGCCGACGCAGCGCGCAAGCTACGCGCGATGCCGGGCGTCGTCAACATGCGTAAGGTCGTTTCGGATTGCGGGATCTCAACGCTTGGCGGGCGCAGGCTTGGGGCAGAGCTTCGGCGGACACGGGAAGCCGTAGTACCGCTCGTTCAGATAAACCGTCACGTCGTCGATCTGCGCACTGCTCCACTTTGTGTCGAGCCGCGCGCTGAAGTCCGCCACGCGGCCGCGCGCCTGCTCGAAGTTGAGCGCCTTACGCGAGTTGTCGTTATGCACGCTGTCGTTGTGGCAGTCTCCGCAGCGCGCTTCGTAGAGCGCGCGGCCGCGCGCCGGGTCGGCGGCGGAGGCGGCGCCGGCGCAGAGCAGCGTCGCGATCGCGGCGGCCCGCAGCACGCCGGCGAGCTTCATCTCAGTCATCGCGGGATCCTTTTTCAGACAGCCTAAAGCGCTCGCGCAGCAGTCGCCGCTTGACGTCGAAGTCGAGGAACATGAACTGGCTCTCCGGGTTGGTGACGAGGCCGTGCGTACGCTCGTAGGGGTGCTCGCGCGCCGTCCGCCCTTCGGGCACCAGCGCATGCTTGCGATACGGATCGAGGAGCAGGATCTGGCCGGCGTCGTGACGCACGGCGCGGCTCGTCCGGTCGACCACGCCGAGTCGGCCCGAGTGTGCCACAACGATCACGAAGTACACGCCGGGGAACCGGAACCGGTCGTCGTGCCCGGCGATCGGGCCGCAGCCGTAGGCCTGGAAGAGGTCCATCGGCATCCAGGCCGGCGGAATCGCGAGCTTCGCTGCGACGTCCTTGCGCAGCGCGTCGACGAACGCGAACGACGTGTGTGCGTAGAGCTTCTCGAGCGTTGTGGTCTCCTCGGCGGGGAAGCCCGCCGGATAGAGTTCGCGCGCGCGCGCGTAGAGGTCGCGCAGCGCGTCGTCGAACCCATCCACGCGCAGTCCGGTGCGCACGAGCGTTGCGTAATGCTGTCCCATGGGGTGGATTATCGGTTACAGTCGCCCGCCCCGAAATGCCCCGATGACCGCCGACCGCAAGCCCCTGGACGCTCTCGCGTTCGCCCTCATGGTCGTGCTCTGCATGATGTGGGGGTTCCAGCAGGTCACGATCAAGTGGACGGTGCCGGACATCTCGCTCGTCATGCAGGCGGGGCTGCGCTCGACGGTCGCCACGGCGCTACTGCTGGTCTGGGCGTGGGTGCGCGGCATACCGCTCCTCGACCGCGACGGCACGCTCTGGCCGGGGCTTGCGGCCGGAGCGATGTTCGCCCTCGAGTTCGTGTTCATCTACGCCGGGCTCGCGTACACCGCGGCATCGCGGATGGTCGTATTCATCTACACAACGCCGTGCATGACCGCGGTGATGCTGCCCCTGTTCGTGCGGAGCGAGGGCTTGAGCGCGCGCCAGTTGGCCGGCGTGTTGCTCGCCTTCGGCGGGATCGTCGCGGCGTTCGGAGAAGGATTCATCTCGTCGGGCGGAGCGACGTTCGTCGGCGACCTCTTCGGCGTGATCGCCGCATTCCTCTGGGCTTCGACGATCGTGCTCATCCGCGCGACGAAGCTCGCGCGCACGAGCGCCACCAAGACCCTCTTCTACCAGCTCGCCGTATCGGCGGTCGTGCTCGTCGTCGTGTCGATCGCGATGGGCGAGCCGGGGGTGGTGCGGGTGACGCCGCTCGCGGTCGCCGTGATGGCGTACCAGGGAGTGCTGGTCGCGTTTGCGAGCTACCTCGTCTGGTTCTGGTTGCTCAGGAAGTATTACGCGGCGCGGCTGTCGGTCCTGACCTTCATGTCGCCGCTGTTCGGCGTGGCGGCCGGCGTGATCTTTCTCGGCGAGCAGCTCACGCCCGCGTTCATCGCCGCCGCGCTGCTGGTCGCGGCGGGGATTGTCCTGGTGAACTTGCCCGGGCAGCGGTAACCCGCCGCCCGGCACGGGCTAGCCGCAGCTCCCCACCGCCCCGCACGCCGTGCAACCCGCGGGAACAAGGGGGCGACGCCCCCTTGTAGATCCCCCGAGTCAGCGCGTGCGGCTCAACCGCAAGACCCAACAGCGCCGCACGCCGTACAAAAATCGCACCCGTCCTTCCTGATGACGGTGTAGTTGCCGCACTCGGTGCACCGCGCGCCCTGCATCAGCTTCGGCTGGCCGCTGTCGCGCGGCGCCTCGAGGATGCCCATCTCCTGCCGCGGGTAGCCGTGCTCGTCGAGCACGCCGAGCATCGCGTAGCGGTGGATGATGAGCCGCGCGAGGTAGGCCACCGTCGAGGGCCAGGTCTGCTGCTTGCGCTCCCCGGGCACGAAGGCGAGGAAGTCGCCGAGCGGCTCCGAGTAGTTGACGAGCTTGCGCAGCTTCATCCCGATCCAGGCCGGGTCGACCACGCGCATGTCGAGTGAGAGCAGGCGCGCCAGTCCGTCGAGCGCACGCGGGTAGAAGCCCGAGAGGAACATCGCGTACGGGCGGGTGACGCTCACAGAGAATCCGTCGTTGCCCGGCAGCATGATCTCCTTCAGGCCGAGCACGAAGTCCTCGCCGGAGGCGGGGTTGCGCACGTCGACCGTCCAGGAGAGCGTGCCGTCGGTACCGGTCTTCGGCTCCTCGACGGCGAACATCGCGTCCAGCACCGGGTGCGGCCGGCCTTCGGGCGAAAGCAGATCGGGGGCGCCGGCCACGTCGAGCGCGCCGAGTTGTTCGCAGCGCCAGCGGATCGCCTGGGCGACGCCGGCGGCGACGCTCGGGACTAGCCGTTTCTCGCCATGTGGCGGGAAGGGCAGCTCGAACGACTGCTCGCCGGGCGTCTTCGACAGCACGTCGAGCTTCAGCGCGAGCCACGCGCGGTCGTTCGCGCGCATGTCCATCGACAGGGTCTTCGCGACCGCGCCGAGGCCGCGCGGCTGCTCCGCGCCGTTCACCCAGGCCTCGAAGGGGAACGCGCGCCGCCCGCCGTTGGAGGACGGGGTCCCTTCCCCGTCCTCGTCTTCCACATGCCCGACGAAAAGCGCGAAGTCGCCGCCGGGGTGCTGGATCATGTACGTCCACGCGAGGTTTCCGGCGGGCAGCGCGGGGCGGCCGGGCCACACGAGCGAGGCGAGCACCGGCGCCGGCAGCGTCTTGATCGCGAGGCGGCGGTTCGCGCCGGCGATCGCCAGGTCCTGCCCACCGCGCTTCCCGCCCTCGGCTTTCGGCTGCTGCGAGTCAACCGACAGCACCGCACCGAGCACCTTGTTCGGCCGATAAGTCGCGAGCCCCTTCAGGCCCGCGCGCCACGCGGAGAGGTAGAGGTCCTCGAACTCGCCGTAGGGGTAGTCCTCCGCTACGTTGACCGTCTTCGAGATGCTCGTGTCGATGAAGGGTGCGACCGCCGCGACCACTTCCTTGTGTGCCTGCGCCGAGATCTCGAGCGCGGTCACGAAGTAGGGCGGGAGGGTGCGCACGTCGCCGCCGAGATGTCGGTACAG
>Ga0315278_10002197_pt1 | contig 17349 bp, 11 predicted proteins | sample YL17G06_0_MG_FD_203880 | JGI IMG/M metagenome (GOLD analysis project Ga0315278, IMG submission 203880) | Sediment microbial communities from Yellowstone Lake, YNP, Wyoming, USA - YL17G06_0 | ecosystem: Environmental > Aquatic > Freshwater > Lake > Sediment | place: USA: Wyoming | collected... | reverse complement strand
CCGTGCCCAGCGCCACCAGGTCGAGGGCCTCTCGCAGGTTCGGCTCGGGCCGGGTGGGACCGAAGCGGCCTCGTTCGCGGCGTCCGGCGCCGAGAGCGAATCTCTCTACTGGAACTGGGCGCAAGCAGCCTCCTCGAAGGGCGCTCTGGGCGAGGCTCTGTGGGCGTTGCTGCGCGGGCGCGAAGTGGAGGGCGCCGATGCCACGGTCCGTCGCGAGATCGAGCGGCTGCGCCAGGCCGCCAACCTGGACACCGCTGAGCTCGCCCCGGACCCGATCGCCGGACTCGCGAGCGCTGCACGGCGCCTCCATCTCGACCTCCTCGCGGCCGCGCTGCTCCTCGTCTCGCTCGCCGCTCACGCGCTCGCCAGGGCGCTGCCACTGGCGCGCTGGCCGATTCCCACCGCCTGGCTGGCGCTCGTGCTCGGCCTCGCCCTCGGCGTCGTCGCACTCGCCGAAATGCTGGCGAACCCCACCGCCGTCGTCGTCCGGCGCGGCGTGCCGCTGGCGGATGCTGCCTCCCCGTCGGCGTCGGTGCTCGCCACGCTGCGCGAGGGCGAGGTGGTACCCGTCCTCGGCGCCAGCGGCGCCTATCTGCGGGTTCAGGACTCCTCGGGCGCACGCGGGTGGGTGACCGCACAGGACGTGTGGCGCCTCGACTGCACACCCGCCGCTTCACCCCCAGGAACGTAACCCGCGGGAGGCCGCCAGGGCCGCCGCTGCACCACCATGAGCGATGTCGCCACCAGGGTGCTCAGCCGGCGCCGCCGCTCCTCGAGCTGCGGCCGGAAGTAGGTCTCGTCCATGCTCGCCATCGCTCGTCGCTCCGCACCTGCGACTCCTTCTACGATTCTCCGCCGGCGGAGTTGCGTCCGTTTCTTGCCGCGGGCGACGAGTGGGCGTGAAGCTACACTGTGAGTCGGCGGCCGCCGGCCGACATGTCGGGCGCGGCCGGGCGGGTGGAGGAGGCGGAACATGCGACGGACCGCGCGCATCGTCATCGCGATCGCGCTCGTGGCGCTCGGCGCCCACGCCGTGGCCGCCGAGCCGACGCTGGTTGGACGCTGGACCGGCTCGGTCGTTACGCAGAGCGGGCCGCTCGTCATCGAGCTCGGCTTCGACACGCACGGCGGCCGGCTGAGCGGCCGCATCTCGATCCCCGACCAGGGCGTGACCGACCGGCAGCTCGTCGCCATCAGCCAGTCCGGACGCGAGGTAGCCTTCGACATGCAGGGCGTGCCCGGCAGCCCCCGCTTCGCCGGCCAGATGAGCGCGGACGGGACCAGCATCGCCGGAACGCTCGCCCAGAGCGGTGTGACCTACCCGTTCACCGTCATCCGCGCCGCAGCGCTCGCGGCCGCCGAGCCGCCCCGGTCGGTCGAGACAGTCGCAGCGGCGGTGGCCATGGCTCTGCCGCCTGCCGCCGCGGCGCCGCCCCGGCTGCCCGTCCCGATGCCTACGCCGCCCGTCGTGCCGCCCGCGGTAAGGCCGACACCGCCGCCGCCACCACCCACCCCGCCGGCGCAAGCGCCGCCGACTCCAGCGCCGCCAGTCCAGCCAACTCCTCCGGCGCCACCGCCGACCCCGACCCCACCGGTGCCGCCGCCCACCCCGGCCCCGCCGGTGCAGCCGATGCCGACCGCTGTGCCACCGCCCGCTCCCGCGCCCACGGTCACCCCGCCAGCCCAGGCGGAGTCAGCGTGGCCGGCGTCACCGTCCGCCGCCGGACACTGGGAGGGCGCGATCGACGTGCCCGGCCTTCCGGTGGCGATCGCCGTCGAGCTCTACGAGGACGACGGCGGCGCGCTCTCCGGCGACATCTCGATCCCGCAGCAGGGCGTGCGCATGCTCGCCCTCTCCGGCTTCGAGCGGCGCGGAGCCGAGATCGCCTTCGAGCTCCCGCACCAGCCGGGCGACCCGGTGTTCCGCGGGGTGCTGGCCGGCGACGGGAGGGCGATCGCCGGGAACCTCACCCAGCAGGGGCTGACGTTCCCGTTTCGCCTGACGCGGTCGCCGTAGCCGCGCCTGCTATGGGGCGCGGCGGAAGCGCATCACGTGCAGCTCGCGGCCGCCGGTCAAGCCGGCGTCGGCGGCGGTCCGCACGAAGCGCGTTCCGTCAGCGGCGCGAATCTCCTCGCCGGCGGTGAAGGCGTGGCGGCGGTTGGGCGCGTGCTCGACGTACGCGATGAACCACTCGTCGGGTCCGCCGGCAGCGATGCGATCGAGCAGCGCGGCGAACGCGGCGCCGTCACGGCAGTACAGGATCTTCCGCTCCTGCCAGGCCATCGCCGCGTACTCCGGCAGGAACGGCGTGTCGGTGACGATGACCGCGCCCGGCCGCGTCGCAGCCAGCAAGCGACGCACGAGCGCCTCGTTGCCCCTGGTAGCGTGGTGCAGCAGCGCGAAGCCGAGCAGATTCACGCCGATGCCGGCCGCCACCGCTGCCGCGATTACGGCCCGGCGCACCCTCCCCCACCCGCCGGCGGCCGGCGGTGCCGTGAGCATCAGAACCACCGCGATCAGGATGGCCGCGAGCCACTGGCGCGCGCCCCACTGCATGGTGTCGTCGTTCAGCGGCCAGAGCAGCGCCGATGCGGCAATCAGCCACAGCGCGGCGGCGCCCAGCACTTGCCGCGCGGCGGCGCGCCGCACCGGCGGCGGACCGGCGATCGCAACCGGCAACGCGGCCAACACCAACCAGGTTACCGACACGGCGTAGTGGGGAAACGCCATCGTCGGCCTCATGCCGCCGAGCCAGCGCAGCAGCGACGGCGCCACCGCGGCAACCAGGACACCGACCGCGGCCAGCACTGTGAGCACGCGCGTCGTCTTGCGCTGCCGGCTCGCGGGGAGCAGAGCCGCGATCAGCGCCGCTGCCCAGAGCGCCACGGCCGCTCCACTCCAAACGTCCGGCGCCAGGAACTTCCCGAGCAGCGCGAGCCAGTCGCCCGCGGGATGGACCGGCAGCTTGCCGAGGGCGGCGTTGTGCGCGAAGTGCGGCGGCAGCCACGCGCCGAGGACGAGCCGTTGCAGCGCGGCCACCGTAGCGAGCCCACCAGCCGCACCGGCGCCCGCCGCCAGCGTCGAGGTCCAGCGCCGCCCGCCGCCCCCGGTCGCCAGCGGCGCCAGCACGAGCGGCAGCATCACCACGTACTCGGTCCGCATCCCGGCGGCGAGCGCAAGCAGCGCGCCGGCGAGCGCCCACGTGCCCGGGCCGCCCTCACCGTCGATCGCGCGCACGATGGCGAGGAGCGCTCCCAGCACCAGTGCGGCGCCGGGTGCGTGCTCCCAGAACGTCAGCGCGTAGAACGCCAGCGGGGTCGCGAGCAGAGACACCGTTGTCACGAGCCGCGCCTCCCGTGGTCCGGCGAGCCGCAGCGCCAGGCGTCCCGCCAGCCACGCCGCGACGACCGCCCCAAGGAACGGAACCAGAAGGAGCCACCGCGGTCCGCCGAGGGCGAGCCCCGGAGCGGCCAGCAACGGCAGCAGCACCGGGAAGATCGACACGACACCGCTTCCCGCCCGCTGCATGGAGTCGGGGAGGTACAGACCATCGGGGTCGAGCGCGAGGCCCGGGTACGGGATCGCCCGCGGCAGCTCGGAGCTTTCCAGGATCGCCCTGGTCTGTAGGTACTTCGGTCCGGCGTCCATGCAGTAGAAGCCGGTCGGTGGGAGGAGCGCCCCCACCACAGCGACGAGCAGCGCCGCGGCCGCGAACGGAAGCCACGGCCGCGCGCTCACCGGCCGGCCTCGAGCAGGTCGCGAGCCGCCCGGTCGGCGAGCGCGACGGTCTCGTTGACGTTGAGCGTGCCGTTGACGATCTGCGCCGTGTTGACGTGGAACACCCCGGGCACCGAGGTCGTCATCGGCGGCACGATCCGCGAGTAGTGCAGCGTCGGGATCGCCAGCACGTAACGCGCCCTCGCCACCCGGAAGGCGTCGACCGCGCCCGCGTCGAAGCCGGGGTAGATGCGCGCGAGCGCCGGCAGGAAGCGTGCCCGCACCTCGTCGTCCGACCACCCCCACGCCTCGTCGTCCTGCGCCGCGTAGCGCGGCAGGTAGACGAGCGTGCGGCCGCCGAACGCCGCCCGGTCGACGAGCGCCGACATCTCGATCACGCCGGTAAACGGCACCCAGGGGTCCGCGAGGTTGGTGACGTAATAACCGGCGAGGGGACGGCGCAGAAGCAACGAGGCGCAGACGATCCCCTGATAGCGCACCGCGGCGAGGCGGTCAAGCTCCGCCGCCGCGAGGTCCGCGCAGAGCTCGGCCGCGACCGGCGCCGGTGCGGTCACGACGACGCGGTCGAACGACAGCGTGCCGCTTGCGCGTTGCTCGACGGTGATCGCGTCGCTCGCGCGCCGCACCCGCCGCGCCGAAAAGCCGAGGCGCACGTCGACTCCTTCTGCCGCGAGCACCTCGCCGAAGCGGGCGAGCACGCGGGCGTAGCCGCCGGCGACGTGGCCGAACATCTCGCGCTTCATCCCGGCCCGCCGCGCGGCGTAGAGGCGGGCGATGTTCGCCCAGATGAACGCCGCCGAGGCGATCTCGACGTTGCGGCCAAGCTTGGCCCGCAGCAGCGGCAGCCAGATGCGCTCGACCACGCTCCGGCCCGACCAACGCGTCAGCCAGTCGACGACCGGAATCGCCTCGAGCGAGCGCGGGTCGCGCAGGTGGGCGGCGCGCAGCACGGTGAGCGCCAGGCGCGCCTTGTCGATCACTCCGAGCGGCGGAAAGCGCAGGAAGTCCAGGCTGCTCGACAGCGAGTGCAGCCGCCCGTCGACGAGGAACCCCGTCCGCGTCACCGCCCAGCGCACCTCGTCGGTCAGGCCGAGCTCGGCGAGAAGCGCGCGCAGATGGCGGTCCGAGAGCAGCGTGACGTGGTAGAAGCGGTCCCACACGACGCCGTCCAGCGACCACGCCGACGCCAGGCCGCCGAGCTGCGGCGCCGCGTCGAGCACCGTGACGCGCCCGCCAGCGCGCGCCAGGCGCAGCGCGAGTGTCAGCCCGAGCATGCCGCCCCCGACGATCCCCCAGCGCCGTCCGGAGCCGCCGTCCCTCACTGCGCGCTCCGGTGGGTCAACACGGCGGCGAAGCGGCCGCGAAAGTGCGTCAGGTTGGCCGGCAGCACGGCGGTCGCCAGGCCGGCGGCGCCGCCAAGCGCCGCGAGTTCGTCCGCGTCGATCCGGGTCAGCGGCTGCCGGCGGCTGGCCGAAAGGTAACCCGCGGCCGCCCGCGTTGCGGCCGCCGCGAGCGGCGCCAGCACCCCGGCGCGGCCGGCGAACCGCGCCGCGTCGAGTATGTCGCGCCGGGCTCGGTGACCGCGCGGGATGACGTCCGAGACGACGACCCGGCCGCCCGGAGCGAGCACCGCACCGAGACCGGCCAGCAGCTCCGGCAGGTCGCACCGCGGAACGAACTGCAGCACGCTGTTGACGAGCACGACATCGAACGCTGCCGGCGGCGCCGGGGCCGCGGCCAGCACGGTTGCGTTCCGCCGGCCGGACACCGCCGCGGTCGCCGCGGCTCGCGCCGCCGGGTCGGGGTCCCACAGCGCCAGCCGTCCGACCCGGTCAGCGAGCCGGGCCGCCGCCTGCCCACCGCCGCAGCCGAAGTCGAGGACGCAGGCCCCGAGCGACAGAGGGACCGCCTCGAACAGTCGCTCGACGTACAGTCCGGCTTGGGCGCACTGCAGCCGCTCGACCGGCCAGTAGGAGCGGCCGTGCCCCCACGGCGCCGCCGGTGCGGCCGCGGGAATCCGCCCGGCGCGCAGCCGCCGGGCGACCCATGGCGGCATCAGGAAGTACTGGCGTCCGTCCTCGCGCCGCTGCGGCTCGCGCGGCAGCGTTCCGCCGCGGGCGAGGGCGCACGCGCCTTCGACCAGCATGGCGAGCGCGAGGTCGCGCGCCGCTTGCTCGATGTCGGCGATCGCAGCGCCCGGCGCGACCGCCAGCGGCCGCCGCCACACGATGTCGCCGGTATCGACGCCGCGGTCGACCCAGTGCAGGGTCGCGCCGAGCGGTCCGCCGAGCAGCAGCGCCCAGCGGACGACGTCCACGCCCCGGTACGTCGGCAGCCAGCCCGGGTGGGCGTTTAGCGTGCCGAGCCGCGGTAGCGCCAGCAGCGGCGCGCGGACGATACCGGACTCCCCGAGGAGCACGACGTCGGGCCGGTGAGACTCGACGAAGCGCACCATCGCCGCGTCGTTGATGTCGGTGACGACCAGCCGGTTCGAGCATTGGCTTGCGTAGTCGACCGCAGGCGCGCGGCCGAGTACCTGCTTGGCGAGCGCGCGCGACCAGATAATGGCGTTGTGATAGGCCGCGTTCGCCACCGTCGTCTTTTGCGCCAGCAGCCTGGCCCGTCGGAATCGCGACCGCCACGTCACCCGCACGATCCCCAGGCACACCGGCGCGAGCCCGGCCTCCGCCAGCGCGGCGAGCAGCCGCACCCCGAAGGCGGCGTCCTCGCGGGTGAGCACCGCGATGCGCAGCGGTGCGCCGGCGCTCACGCGGGCTCCGGCCGCACCGCCGCGGCGCGCCGATCGAGCCGGGCGGCGGCCAGCGTGCGCAAGTCCGGCCGCGCCCCCGCTGCCGCGGCGTGCTCGCGCAGCGTCACGACCGAGAACCACCGGGAGAGTTCGCCGAGCAGGTCGCGGAAGGCCTCGCGCTTCCAGGCGAGGCTGCGGCGCATGGCCGGAAAGAACGCGAGGTCGGGGGCGTCCTCGGCGCCGAGCAGGTCCGGCGGGTGCAGGATCAGCGACGGCTCGACGCGGCAGCGTCGGCACAGTGAGAGCGAGCGGCGCAGGTAGTGACGAGCGAGCGGGCGCGAGGCGGAGCGCAGCGCGACGAGGTAGCTGACCTGCAGCGGGAACCGCACGAACGGTACGGTGGTCACCGGGATCTCGACAAGCTCCCCCGCGGCGCTCGACCAACGGAACGGTCGGTTGGGCAGCCGCACCCGATCGGCGCCGCCGAACAACCCGGCGGTGCCGCGTCCACCGCCGCTGCGGTGCGCGCGCATGAACAGACGGCTCGTTACGGCGCCGAGGTAGGTCGGCCACACCGTGGCGTCGTAGAGGTAGCCACGCTCCACCAGTGCCTCGACAACGGCGGCAGAGAGCGTGTACCCCGGGCCGCGAAAGCCGACCGGGCGCTGCCCGGTCGCCGCGTGGATCGCCTCCTCGGTGCGCGCGATCTCGAGCTCGAGCTCGCCCCGGGTGGCGAACGAGCCGAGCGCACCGTGCGAGAACGCGTGGTTGCCGATCTCGTGCCCGGCGCCGGCGAGCGCGGCGAGCGCCGGGCGGCCGCTGGCCGCGGCGGCGTCGCGGCCGACGGAAAAGCAGGTGACGCGCACGCCGGCTCCGTGCAGCACCTCGAGGGCGCGCCGCGCGACGGTCTCGAGATACGAGGGGGCGGAGGCCCACCCCGGCACGCCGCGCGTCCGCAGGTACACCCAGCGGTCGTCGAGGTCGAGCGACAGGCTGGCGATGGCGGTTGCGCTCACGGCGGCGACAGCTCCCACACCTCGCCGCCGGAGATTGCGTAGCGCAGGCCGCACGCCGCGCAGGCGGCCTCGGCCACGTCCGGCGCCTCGCCGGGGGCGAAGCGCACGAACGGCTCGCCGCAGCGGCAGACGCAGCCGACCGAGCGCGCCGGGACGCCGAAGACGAGGTGGAAGTCGGGCACCGAGCGGGTGACCACCGACCCCATCCCCACCATCGCGAAGCGGCCGACGGTGAGGTCGCAGCCGACGGTGCAGCCGGCGCCGATGGTGGCGCCCGCGCGCACCAGCGTCGGCCGGGTGTGCTCGTCCGGGGCCGAGGGCCGCAGCCGCTGCAGGTCGGGGGTCGTCGCCCGCGGGAAGCGATCGTTGGTGAAGATCGCGCCGGCCGCGATCATCACCCCGTCCTCGATCGTCACAAAGGCGCAGATGTACACCGACGCGTTGATCTTGACGCGGTCGCCGATGCGCACCTCGTAAGCGATGTAAGTCTTCTCGCCGATGATGCACTGCTCGCCGATGCAGGCGTCGCGGCGGACGTGGACGCTGTCCCAGACGCTCGTCCCGTCGCCGATGCGGACGCCCGCCTCGATGATCGCGGTCTCATGGATGAACATGCTCATGGCGCGGCCCCCTCGCCGCCCACCGCGACCAGACGCCCCTCGGCGAGCGCCCGGTACGCCGCCACCATCGCCGCGACCGACGCGATCGCGTCCTCCTCGCCGACGCGCAGCTCCTCCTCGCCGCGCACCGCGCGCGCGAAGTTGCCGATCTGGTCGACGAACGCGAGCACCTTGTCGTAGCCGCGCCCGAGCTCGACCCACTCGGCCGAGCCCACCAGGCGGTAGCGTGAGGCTTTCCATCCCACCAGCAGGCTGCCAGCCGTGCCGTAGACGGCGACGTAGGTGTCCTGCGCCTTGGCGATGCTCCACGACAGGTCGATGTGGCCGATTGCGCCGGCGGCGCTGCGCAGCAGCACGTGCACCGTCTCCTCGACCTGCAGCCCCTGGGTGCGCGCACCCTCGACCACCTGCAGGTGCGAGAGCGGGCCGAGCAGGTAGCGGGCGAGGTCGAGCGAGTGCGTGCCGTTGTCGATCAGCACGCCGCCGCCGCCGACCGAGCGATCGGCATTCCAGCGCTCGCGCATGTCGACGAAGGCCGTGAACGCGTTCTCGAACAGCACGACCGTCCCCAGCGTGCCAGCGGCGATGATGCTGCGGGCGCGCACCACGTCCGCGACGTAGCGGAACTTCGATGCCATCGTGATGCGAACCGAGGCGCGGCGCGCCGCGTCGACCATGGCGCGGGCGTCGTCGAGAAGGATCGCGAACGGCTTCTCGCACAGCACGTGCAGGCCAGCCGCGATCAAGTCGCGACAGACCGCCGGGTGCGTCGCCGGCGGGGTGCAGACGATCGCGGCGTCGAGCGGGAGCGCGGCCAGCATCTCGCGGTGCGAGGCGAAGCCGCGCGCGCCGCAGCTCTCGGCAAGCGAGCGCGCCGCCTCCTCACGCACGTCGGCCACCGCCAGCAGCCGCGCCTCGGTGCTACGACCGAGCGCCTCGGCGTAGGTCTGGGCGATGCGCCCGGCGCCGACCAGCCCGATGCGCAGCGGCGCGGCGCTCACGGCCGCTCCGCCAGCGCCGCGTGCGCCGCGCGCACCGCCGTCGCGATGTAGTCGACGTGCTCCTCCTCGAGCCGCTCGTTCCACGGCAGCACCAGCGCGCCCTCGAGGCCGGCGTAGGTGCCCGGGAACCGCTCCGGCCGGTAGTCGACCGCCTCGGGCCGCGCCAGCGTGAACGGGAAGCCGCTGGCGCCGAAGGTGCGCCGGCGGGCGAACACCTCGCAGGCGAAAGCCGGCTTGACGATGTACCGTGGCGCCGACGCGATCCCCCACGCCTTGAGCGCCGCCGCCATCGCCTGCGCGCCGCCCCGCACCACGCCGGGATCGACGCGCAGGCAGTACCTCCAGAACGAGTGCACGCCGCGCGCCGGCGCCTGCGGCGTCGCGATCCCTCGGAGGCCGGCGAGCAGAGCGGTAAGCATCCCCGCCGTCTCGATGCGGCGCGCCACGCCGGCGGCGAGCTTGGGAAGCTGCGCCGCGGCGACCGCGCCCTGCAGCTCGCTCATGCGGTAGTTGAGGGCGAGGAAGTAGTGATCGGGGTTCTCGTCGCCGTACCCCCATGCCTTGTTGACGAACAGGAACGCGCGGCGGCCGAGCGCCGCGTCGCTGCTGACGACCACCCCGCCCTCGCCCGTGGTGATGTGCTTGCCCTGCTGCAGCGAGAAGCAGCCGAGCGCCCCGAGCGTGCCCGCCGGCCGCCCGTCGTACGTCGCGCCCAGCGCCTGCGCCGCGTCCTCGATCACCGGCACGCCTCGCGCCGCCGCCATCTCGAGGATCGGCGCCATCTCGCACGGGTTGCCGAACAGGTGGGTGACCACGATCGCCCGCGTCCGCTGCGACAGGCACGGCGCGATCGTCGCCGCGGTGACGTTGAGCGAGCGCGGATCGACGTCCGCAAACACCGGGATCGCCCCCTGGTAGAGGATCGGCGTCAGCGCCCCCATGTCGGTGATCGCGGTGGTGACGATCTCGTCGCCGGGCTCGGGGTCGATTGCGGCGATCGCGGCGTGCACCGCCGCCGACCCCGAGGAGCACGCCACCGCTTGGCTGGCGCCGAGCGAGCTGGCGAACGCGCGCTCGAACGCCTTGACCGCCGTGCCCTTGGGCGAGAACAGGATGCCGCTGCGCACCACCCGCGTGAGCTCGGCCAGCTCCTCCTCGCCGAAGCTGCGCCCGCTCGCGTCCTGATCCGACGGCAGCACGATCCTCTTCCGTTCCTCGACGACACCGGCCATCACGGCCTCCCGATCCGGGCCAACGCCCTTTCCCACACGAACGCGACGCCGAGGCGCAGCGTCTGCACGATCTGCCGGCCCACCCGCAGGCTCGACGCCCGGCCGCCGCCGGACCCGGCCGCACCCCAGTCGAGCCGCGCCGGCACCTCGGCGATGCGGGCGCGGCGCCGCAGCGCGTGCCGGACGATCTCCGCGTTGACCTCCATGCCGTCGGCGGCGAGCGGCAGCGCGCGGATCCACGCGCCGTCGTAGGCGCGCACCATCCCGGTCGCGGTCGACGCGGCGCCGCCCGACATCACCCTCAGGTACGCGTTCGCCGCGACCGACAGCGCCCGGCGCGCCCGCGGCACTCCGTGCACGGCGCCCCCGCGCATGTAGGGCGACGCCGCCGCGATCGGCGCTCCCGTGGCGCGCATCGCTTCGAGCAGGCGGGCGACGTGCGACGGCGCGTACGACATGTCGGCGTCGAGCACCACGACGACATCGCCGGCGGTCGCGGCGAAGGCGGTGCGCAGCGCGGCGCCGAGCCCGCGATTGACGGCGTGGCTGACGACGCGGACGCCGTCGCGCCCGGCGGCGAGTGCCGCGGCGATCGCACCGGTGGCGTCGGTGCTGCCGTCGTCGACGATCACGATCTCGAACCGGTAGCGATCCACGAGTGCGGCCAGGGCGTCCGCGAGCGAGCCGATCCCGGCGGCGAGGGTGTCGGCCTCGTTGAACGCCGGCACGACGACCGACACCAACGGTCTGTCAGCGACCCGCAGTTCCCGCGCGCTGCGGGCGGCATCCTGTTGCTCGGTGTCGGGGATCGCGGTGGTTGGGGACGTACCAGCCTCCGTCGTGGCACTTCGTTGTGCGCCTCGGCGGACTCTACCACGCCACTACGCCGTCGAGATGGCACATAATTGCGACGTGACCGCCGCCCGCAGACAGCAGGTGCTCATCGTCGCCGGGACGCGCCCGGAGGCGATCAAGCTGGCGCCGGTGCACGCTGCTCTGGCGGCGGCGGGCGTCTTCGAGCCGGTGCTCGTCGCCAGCTCACAGCACCGCGAGCTGCTGCTCCAGGCGCTGGCGCCGTTCGGGCTCGTCCCCGACATCGACCTCGACGTGATGTCGCGGCGCCAGTCGCCGGCGCGCGTCGCCGCGCTGGTGATGCGCCGTCTCGAGCCCCACCTCGCGCGGCTGCGGCCGGCCTGGACGGTCGTGCAGGGCGACACCGCCACCGCGTTCGCCGCCGCCGTCGCGTCGTTCTACGCCGGGGTGCCGGTCGCGCACGTCGAGGCCGGGCTGCGCACCGGCGACCTCGCGGCGCCGTTCCCGGAGGAGTTCCACCGCCGCGCGATCGCCATCGCGACGGCGCTCCACCTGGCGCCGACGCCGCGCGCGGCCCTGAACCTGCGCGCGGAAGGCGTTGCGGCCGACCGCGTCCACGTCGTCGGCAACACCGTGGTCGACGCGGTGCGGCAGATCCTGGGCCGCCCGGGCCCCACCTCCGGGGGCGCCGGCGCCCTCGCCGGCGCGAGCGAGGGCGCTCGCGCCCCCGTGGAGACGGCGGCCGAGCGGCGCGGGAGCGTGCCGCTGGTGCTCGTCACCATGCACCGGCGCGAGAGCTTCGGCGGAGGCGTGCGGCGGGTTGCGGCGGCCCTGCGGCGGCTGGCCGACGAGCGCGCCGGACGCGTACGGATCGTCTACCCGGTCCACCCGAACCCCGCCGTCGACCGCGTCATGCGCGCGGAGCTCGCCGGCGTCGCCGGCATCGAGCTGCACCCGCCGATGGGGTACGTCGAGTTCCTCGGCCTGCTCGCCCGCGCCCACTTCGCGCTCTCCGACTCCGGCGGCGTCCAGGAGGAGGGGCCGACGCTCGGCGTGCCGGTGCTGGTGATGCGCGACGTCACCGAGCGGCCCGAGGCGGTCGAGAGCGGGTGGGCGCGCCTGGTCGGCACCGACGAGGAGGCGATCCTCGCGGCCGCCCGCGCGCTCCTCGACGACCCGGCGGCGCGCGCCGCGATGACCGGCAGGGCGAACCCGTTCGGCGACGGTTATGCCGGGGAGCGGATCGCCAGCCTGCTCGCCGGGGTCGCCCCGTGAGCGAGCCGGCATCCGACCGGTCGCGGCCGCGCCGGCGCCGCCGGCGGTGGCCGCTAGTCGTCCTCGCCGCGGTGGTGCTGCTGCCCGTGCTGCTGGTGGCGGCAACGTTGCTCGCCCTGCGCTCGACCGGGGTACGACACGCCGTGCTGGCCCGCGCCGAGCCGGCGATCCGCGCGGCCACCGGCGTCACGGTTACCGCGCGCGACTTTCGCGTCGACCTGCGCCGCGGCGTGCTCGACCTCGACGAGGTCGCCGGCGCCGTACCCGGCCAGCCGCCGTTCCTCACCACCGCCCGCGTCCACATCGAGGTCGACATCGCCTCGCTGCGCGCGCCGGTGATCGTGATGCGCGAGATCGAGATCGACCGACCGCGCCTCGACCTCGCTGCGGCGCTGCCACCGCCGCAGGCGCCGACGACGCCGGGGGCCGCGCCTGCGCGCCGCGTCGACGTGCTCTCCTTGCGCGTGCGCGGCGGCGAGGTCGCTCATGGGATCGTGCCGGCGCGCGCCACCGCCTGGGTCACCGCCTGGTCGCTGGCGGGGATCAACCTCGACGGCTCGTACGTCGGCGAGCTCGCGAGCGCCACGGTGACGGTTGCGCATATCGCCGTCGAGCGTCCCGGCGGCGCCCGCCACAAGGCGCGCCTCGAGCTCGCGGGCTCGGGCCGCGCAGGGGGCACCTTCTCGGTCGACGCTCTCCACCTGACCGGCGACGGCCTCGACGTGCACGGCTCTGCCAGCGGTACCGCCGCCGCCGCGGGCCCGCTCACCGCGACGGTGCACGTGGCGGCCCAGCTAGCCCGCCTGGCACCGGAGCTCGGCAGCGGCGGCAGCGTCGACGCCACGGCGACCGTTCGCCTGCCCGAGCGGACCGTCGAAGCGCATATCGAGGCGACCGGCCTGGCGGTCGACGCGCTGCGCCCGTACGTCGGCGCCGAGGTGCTCGACCGCGCCGCCGCGGCCGGCACTGCCGTCGACGTCAGCGCCGACCTCGCCGGCCCGTTCGCCGACACCTACCGCCTCGCCGGCACGGCGCAACTGACCTGGCACACCGCCGCTGAGCGGCGGCTCGTGGCGACCGCGAGCCTCGCCCCGCGGCTGGGCGGCGAGCGCCTACTCGACGCCAGCGCCACGCTCGATCCCAAGCCGGGCAGCGAGCGCCCCGTGCGCGTGGCTTTTGCGGCCACTCTGCTCCCCGACCTGCCCGGCACGCGGCACGTCGAGGGCGCCGTCGCCGCGGCGTCGATTGCCGAACTCGCCGCCGGCACCCTCGAGCCGACCACGCTGACAATCGACGTCCCCGACCTTGCCGCGGCATACCGCGAGCTCCGCCAGCGCTGGCCGCGCCTCGTGCCGCCGCTCGACGAGATCGGTGCGACCAGCAGTGAGGCCGCCCGCCCACCCAGATCCCTCGCTGACGCTCGCCTGTCCTGCCGAAGGCAGGGGGATGACAGCGTCGGGAACCTGCTCACCGGAGCGCTGACGGCCGAGATCACGGCGGCAGGTCCTGTCTCATCGCCGCACGCCGTCGCGAACGCGGAGTGGCGGCCCGAGCCCGGCACGACGGTCACGGTCACAGCGAGCGGCGAGCCGCTGCGGCGGCGCGGCGAGGCGACGGTCACCATCGACCGGCTGCGCCTCGCGCTGCTGCGGCCCGGGCTCGACGGCGTCGTCTCGGCGACCGCGCACGCGTCCGGCAGCATCGACAGCTACCTCGCGACGCTGGCGCTCGACGGCGAGGCGCTGCGTGCGTCACCCGGCACGCCGGCGCTCGACACGCTGCACGTCGCGGCGGCGACCGACGGGACGCGCGTCACCGTCTCGAGGCTGGCCGGCGCGATCGGCGCGGCGCGCTTCGCCGGCACCGCCGAGGCCGCGCTGGCGCTGCCGCTCGCCGACGCGCGGCTCGACCTGAACCTGGTCACGCCCGTGCCGCAGGTCCAGACCGCCAACATCTCGCTGCGTCTGGCGGACGGCGTGCTGCACGTCGATGTGCCGGGGGTCGACACCGCCTCCGGCAGCGCCGCGCTCGCCGCCACCGTGCCGCTCGGCGCGCTGCGGGCCATCCCGGTGCTCGCCGACGCGCTCAAGACCATCCCGGTGGTCATGGCGGACGGCCCGATCCGCGCCACCCTCGACGCGCCGGCGCTCGACTCGTGCACGCTGCTGCCGCAGCTCGGTCTGCCCGACCGACCCGAGCGCCTGCGCGCCGGGGTCCACGCCGAGCTGCGGGTCGACCCCGCCGACCCGACCGCGGCGCTCGCCGAGATCACCCTCTCCGGCGTGCGCGCGGACATCGAGGACCGCGCCGTCACGATCGCCGCCCCGGTCCGCCTGCAGATGGCCGACCACCGGCTGGTCCTGCCGACCGTCGAGATCGCCACCGCCGACGTCGCCGTCTACTTCGAGGGCGAGGCGACGCTGGCGCAGCGCTTCCGCCCCGGCGAGGACCCGCTGCTCTCGCTCGTGACCGCCTTCTCCGGCGACATCGCCGGCGGTATCGACACCGCGCTGCTGCGGCCGTACCTGGCCGGCGGCGTCGCCGCGGGCGAGCTGCGCTTCGACGCGCACGCCTCCGGCACCCCGGCCGCGCCGGTCGGCTCGTTCTCGCTCTACGGTCCGGAGGCGTCGTTTTTCTGGCCGCTGCCGTACGCGACGCGTCTGACCGGGATCGACGTCACCGGCGAGTACGCCAACGGCGAGGCGGTGCTCCGCTCGGGGCGCGCCGCGCTCAACGGAGGCACGCTCACCTTCTCCGGCGGGCGCGGCGACGACGGCGCGATCACCGCCCGCGTCGCGCTCGGCGACGTCCGCTACCGCCTCGACTACGGCGTCAGCGCGGTGCTCGACGGCGACCTGCGCCTCTCGCTGCCGCCGGCCGCGCGCGGCTCGCTCACCGGCGAGGTCGTCCTCCGGCGCGCCCTGCTCAACCGCGACATCGATCTCGACCGCGAGCTGGTGCGGCGCCTCCTCTCGCCGGTGACCACCGCCGGCACCGAGAGCGGCTTTCTCGACACCATCGACGTCGACGTGGCGCTGTCGACGGTCGACGGCGTCAAGGTGAAGAACAACGTCGCCGACCTGGCGCTCACCTGGGAGCCGCTGGCGATCGGCGGCACCGCGTGGAACTGGACGATCAAGGGGCGCGTCGACGTACAGCCGCCCGGGCTGGTGTTCGCCTACGGCCAGACCGTCCGCATCGACCACGGCAGCTTCACCTTCACCGGCGATCCGATCAACGACCCGCAGATCGAGCTGTCCACCACCAGCTCGCTGCAGGACCCGTCGATCGGCTCTCTGGCGGCCGAGCGCGGCCCGCTCGCCGCCCTCGCCGACCAGGGCGCCGCGGGCGGCGCCGGCGAGGCGCTCGCCAGCGGTGTCGCCGGCTACTTCGGCGAGCGCATCGGCAGCCGCATCGCCGCATCGCTCGGCCTCGGCACGGTGAGCGTGCGGCCGGTGCTGATCTTCGGCGAGACCGACCCCGGCGCGCGGCTGACGATCACCCGCGACCTGTCGCGCAACGTCGCCTTCGCCTTCTCGCTCGACCTCCGCAACGCGCAGCGGCAGACGTACCTGCTCGACCTCCACGGCTTCCACGCGGCGCCGTCGCTCAATGCGCAGGTGTTCACCACCGACCAGGCGCGCCATGGCGCCACCGTGCAGCAGATGCTCGAGCTCGGCGGCGGCAAGCGCGCGAAGGGCAACGGGCCGCGCGTGCAGCGGGTCGACTTCACCGCGCCGGCGGGCGTGTCGAAGCGGGCGATGCGCGGCGCGATCGGCTACTCCAGGGGGGACGAGCTGCTACCCGGGGCCGCATTCGACGTCGAGGTCGAGGTGGCGACGCTGCTGCGCGAGCGCGGCTACCCGGACGCGGACGTGCGGGTGACCACCGCGCCGTCCGCGACGAAGCCGGGACGCTTCGACCTCGCGGTGGCGATCGACCCTGGCCCGCGTGCGAGGTTCGTCTTCACCGGCGAGAAGATCCCGTCAGGGAGCCGGCCGCTGATCACCTCGCTGTACCGCACCGACTACTACGAGGGCGCGGCGCTCGCCGAGATGCGCAAGGCGGCGGTGCGCTCGCTGCGCGCGTTCGGTTTTCTCGACCCGCGGGTGGAGATCGACGTCGTCCGCGTCGATCCCGCCGATCCCGCGTCGGCGCGCACCGTCACCGTGCACGGCGAAGGCGGCCGCCGCGTCGCGCTCGGAGCGCCGCGCTTCTCAGGGATCGGCGAGGAGGAGGCGGCGCTGATCGCGTCGCGCTTCCCCACCGCGCTCGAGCGCGCCGAGCTCGCCTGCGCGGCGCCCGACGCCGACGCGCGCGTGCTCGAGTCGCTGCGCGTGCTCGGCTACCCGCAGGGCCGCATCGCCGGGCGCGAGCTCTCCGCCGACGGCGCGACGCTCGCCGTCACGATCGCGCCCGGCGAGCGCACCCGCGTCGCGGAGGTGGCGATCGCCGGCCTGTCGGCGGCGGACGAGGCGCGGCTGCGCCCGGCGCTGCCGCTGCGCCCCGGCGACCCGGCGCGCGCCGACCGCATCGCCCTCGCCGCCCTGGCGGTCGAGGACGACCTGCGCGAGCGCGGGTTCGCCGACGCGACCGTGCGCCCGCACGTCGTCGTCGAGACCGCGCCGCCCGGCGGCGTGACGGTCCGGCTCGACGTCGATGCCGGCGCCGCCTACCGCGTCGGCGAAGTCGGCTTCGACCGCCTACGCTGGACGCGGGCGTCTCTGGCCGAGCGCCTGGTCGGCTTCGGCCCGAACGACGTCTTCCGCCCGCTCGACATCGCCGCGGCGCGCTCGCGCCTCGCCCGCCTCGGCGTGTTCTCCAGCGTCGCGGTCGACTCCCGCCGCAAGCAGGACGGCACCGTCGACGTCACCTTCAAGACCGTCGAGCAGGCGCGCTTCTCG
>Ga0315278_10002195_pt1 | contig 17352 bp, 18 predicted proteins | sample YL17G06_0_MG_FD_203880 | JGI IMG/M metagenome (GOLD analysis project Ga0315278, IMG submission 203880) | Sediment microbial communities from Yellowstone Lake, YNP, Wyoming, USA - YL17G06_0 | ecosystem: Environmental > Aquatic > Freshwater > Lake > Sediment | place: USA: Wyoming | collected... | reverse complement strand
AAGGCGCACTTGACCGCGTCGACGCACGACTGGTCGGGTTTCTACGCGAAGATGGTGGAGGACGCGCTCGCCGGGAAAGCCCAGCCCTCGAACGTCTGGGGCGGGATCAAGGAAGGCATGGTCAAGCTTGCACCGTACAACGCCGCGGTGCCGAAGGACGTGCGCGACCTCGTCACCAAGGCCGAGGCCGACATCGCCGCGGGCAAGCTGCACCCGTTTGCCGGGCCGGTGAAGGACCAGAGCGGCAAGGAGCGCGTGCCCGCCGGGAAATTCATGCCGGACGATCAGCTCGCCGTAATGGACTACTACGTCGAGGGGGTGCAGGGGCAGTTGCCGAAGAAATAGGTTATCCGGCCGCCAGGGCGGCCGGAAAACTGTCCACGTTGGGGGGACGGCAAGAGCCGCCCCTCAACGTGGACGACCTCTCCGCTAAGCCGGGCATCCCGCCCGGATTGGCATCTCCAAGGATCCTGCGCGCCGCGCTTGTTGCGGCGCGTCTTGACTTCGCGCGTTCTACCCGTTTAGTCTGCTTGCCAGGTTGTCAGACAAGCAGACAAACATGAAGCTGGAACGGCCGCCAGCATCCGACGAAGTGGCCCGCCCGCGCGGGCTGGCCGACCAGATCGTGCGCGCGCTGCAGGCGCGCATCGAGTCGGGCGAGCTCGCGCCGGGGTCGCGCCTGCCGACCGAGCACGCCCTCGGCGCGCGCTTCGGCGTGAGTCGGGCGGTGGTGCGCGAGGCGATTGCGCGCCTGAAGGCGGATGGATACGTGGCCACGCGCCAAGGCGCCGGCGCGTTCGTTGCGGGCGAGCCCGGGCACGCGAGCTTCCGGCTCCCATCCGAGGGCGAGCTCGCGCCGGGCGAGCTCGCTCAGCTCTTTGAGCTGCGCGCGGCAGTCGAGGTGGCCACCGCGCGGCTGGCCGCGGAGCGGCGCACGCGCGCGGACCTGGCCGAGATCCGGCGCGCGCTCGATGAGGTTTCGCGAGCGATCGAGGAGGGGACGGACGGCGTCGCTGCCGACGGCGCGTTTCATCGCGCGATCGCACTGGCCGCGCACAACGCGCATCTGCAGCGCTTCGTCGAGTTCCTCGGCTTCCACTTCGCGGAGACGCGCCGCCCGGCCTGGACCGAGGCGGGCCGCCGCGCACGGCGGCCGCATGCCGCGCAGCGCGAGCACGAGCGGGTCTATGTCGCGATCGCACGCGGCGACGCGCGCGGGGCAGAGCGCGCCGCGGCCGATCACCTGCGCGGCTCGGCCGCGCGCCTCGGCGTCGGGCGCAGGCGCCCCTGACGCCTCACCAAGGAGGATCCACGATGGCAACGACCCTCACCATCCGCGAAGTCAGGACTCATCCGGTCGTCGCGCCCCTCGCCAAGCCGGTGCGTACCGCCTCGGGGGCAGTGCTGGAGGCGCCGCTCGTTCTGATCGACTTGGTCACCGCCGAGGGCGTGACCGGGCGCTCCTACGTGTTCGCCTACCAGGCGGCGGCGCTGAAGGCGCTCGACGAGCTGGTGCGCGCGGTCGGCGCCACGCTCGCCGGGCAGCCCGCGGTGCCGTACGAGATCGAGCGCGCGCTGCGCGCGCGCTTCACGCTGCTGGGCGGCCCGCGCAACCTCTCGGCGTTTGCGCTCGCCGGCCTCGACATGGCGGTCTGGGACGCGGTCGCGGTCAGTCGCGGCCTGCCGCTCGCCGAGCTGCTCGGCGGGAAGCGCAAGCCAGTCCCGGGGTACGCGAGCTTCGGCATGCTGCCGCCCGGTGAGGCGGCCGCCGAGTCCGCTCGCAGCGCGGAGGACGGCTTCCGCGCGGTCAAGGTCAAGATCGGCTGGCCGACGCTGAAAGAGGACCTCGCGGTCGTGCGCGCGGCCCGCAAGAGCCTGCCCGAGAGCGCGGCGCTCCTCGTGGACTTCAACCAGTCGCTGACGGTGGCGGAGGCCAAGCGACGCGGCCGGGCGCTGGAAGGCGAGGGTGTGGGGTGGATCGAGGAGCCGTTGCGCTGCGACGACTTCGAGGGTCACGCCCAGGTCGCCGCGGCGCTCGAGATCCCGATCCAGATGGGCGAGAATTTCGCCGGCCCGTTCGAGATGCAGCGCGCGCTGGCGGCGCGCGCGTGCGACTACGTGATGCCCGACGTGCAGCAGATCGGCGGCGTCACCGGGTGGATGCGCGCCGCGGCGCTCGCCCAGGCGTACGGCGTCGAGTGCTCGAGTCACCTCTTCGTCGAGGTGTCCGCGCATCTCCTCGCGGTGACGCCGACCTCGCACTACCTCGAGCACCTCGACATCGCCGGGAGCCTGCTCGCCGAGCCGCTGCGTCCGGTGCGCGGCATGTTCGAGGCGCCCGATCGCCCTGGGACGGGGCTCGCGTGGAACATGCAGGCGGTGGAGCGCTACCGGGCGAAGTGACCGGCGAGGCCGGGGTCCCCAGGCGCGGTGACCGCCGTCAGGATTTCGGCCGCAGATCGATCACCCGCTTCGCCTTGCCCTGCGAGCGTTCGACCTTGCCGGGCTCCACGACCTTCACGTCGCTCGAGACGCCGATGTAGGACTTGATGTGGTGCTCGAGCTTTTTTGCCTCGGCGTCGCGTTCGGACGCCGGCGCGGCGGCCAGATCCTGACGGATCTCCACGACCACGGTCAGCTCGTCGAGCCGCCCCTCGCGGCGCACCTCGAGCACGTAGTGCGGGGCGAGCTTCGGCTGCTTGGTGATCAGCTCCTCGATCTGCGTCGGGAACACGTTCACGCCGCGGATGATCAACATGTCGTCGCTGCGCCCGGTGATGCGGGCCATGCGGCGCATGGTGCGCGCGGTGCCGGGGAGCAGCGTCGTCAGGTCGCGCGTGCGGTAGCGGACGACCGGCATCGCCTCCTTGGTGAGCGAGGTGAAGACGAGCTCGCCCTGCTTGCCGTCGGGCAGCGCCTCGCCGGTTGCCGGATCGATGATCTCCGGGTAGAAGTGGTCCTCCCAGATCGTCAGCCCGTCCTTCGTCTCGATGCATTCCTGCGCGACCCCGGGCCCCATCACTTCGGACAGGCCGTAGATGTCGATCGCGTCGAGCCCCATGCGGCGCTCGATCTCCGCGCGCATCCCGTCGGTCCACGGCTCGGCGCCGAAAATGCCGATGCGCAGGCTCGACTCGCGCGCGTTCAGGCCCTGGCGCTCGAACTCGTCGGCGATCGCGAGCATGTAGGACGGCGTCACCATGATGATGTCGGGCCGAAAGTCGTTGATGAGCTGCACCTGGCGCTCGGTCATGCCGCCTCCGACCGGGATCACGGTCGCGCCGAGCCGCTCGGCGCCGTAGTGCGCGCCCAGGCCGCCGGTGAAAAGGCCGTATCCGTACGCGACGTGGATCTTGTCGGTCGACCGGCCGCCGGCCGCGCGGATCGACCGCGCCATGACGTCCGACCAGGTGTCGATGTCGCGCTGCGTATAGCCCACGACCGTCGGCTTGCCGGTGGTGCCGCTCGAGGCATGGATGCGCACGATGCTGTCCATCGGCACGGCGAACATGCCGAACGGATAGTTGTCGCGCAGATCGTGCTTGGTGGTGAAGGGAAACTTCGCGAGGTCCTCGAGCCGCTGCAGGTCGTCGGGACGCACGCCCGCCGCATCGAGCTTCTTTCGGTAGTGCGGCACGGCCTCGTAGGCGTGGCGCAGGCTCCACTTGAGCCGCTCGAGCTGCAGCGCGCGGAGCTCGTCGCGGCCTGCCCTCTCGATCGGCTCGAGCTGGTCGTACGGCGTCATCGGTGCCTCCTCCTGTGCACGGCGCTCCTGGCCGGTCACGAAGTTCCAGCGGCCGCCGGCTTCTTGCGGCCGGCGTGCCGCTTACTTGCCCTTGAAGTTCGGCGCGCGCTTCTCCATGAAGGCGGTCACGCCTTCGCGGTAATCCTCGGTGCGGCCCAGCTCGCGCTGCACGTCGCGCTCGAAGTTGAGCTGCGCGTCGAGCGAGTTGTGCGGCGAAGCGTACAGCGCCTCCTTGATCGCCTCGTACGCCTTCGTCGGGCCCTTGCCGAATGCGGCGGCGATCGCCCGCGCCTCGTCCATGAGCTGCGCGTCGTCCACGCACTTCCAGATCAGGCCGATCCGCGCCGCTTCCTCGGCCGGAAGCTTGTCCGCCAGCAGGGCGAGCCCCAGCGCGCGCGCGGTGCCGACCAGGCGCGGCAGGAAGTAGGTGCCGCCGGAGTCCGGCATCAGCCCGATTCTCGCGAACGCCTGGAGGAAGCTCGCCGAGCGCCCCGCGACCACGAGGTCGCATGCCAGCGCGACGTTCGCGCCGGCGCCCGCCGCCACGCCGTTCACCGCGCACACGATCGGCTTCTCGAGGGTGCGCAGCGTGCGCACGAGCGGGTTGTACTGCGTGCCGATGGTCTGGCCGAGATCGGGCGCGGGCCCGCCGGGCTTCATCACGCGGTCGCTGAGATCCTGCCCCGCGCAGAACGCCCGGCCCGCGCCGGTGAGCAGGACCGACCGGATGTCGTCGCGCGACTTCACCGTCGCGAGCGCCTCGCGCAGGCGCTCGTGCATCTCGGGGTTGAGGCTGTTGAGCTTGTCCGGTCGGTTCAGCGTGATGAGCGCATAGCCGTCCTGGACTTCGAATAGCACGCTGGGCTGGGTCATCTCCTGCTCCGGGGGCGGTTCCACGCGCGCGCAATACGCGCGGCCGCTCTGCTGAACGCGTTGGTAGGATACCCGAAATAGCAGCGTAAACTCCCACGGCGGCGCCGACCGGCACCGCATTTGATCTTAGTTAAAGACGCGCCGCGCCGGACGTTGTCTTGTTAGGCCTCGCCCGAGAGAGAATCGCGCGCCCGCGCGAGAACACGAAACGAAATGGAGTGAGGAGACCCGATGAAGAACACCCGCAACGTCCTGATCGCGACGGCGCTCGCCGCGCTTGCAGTCCCGGCGGCCCAGGCCCAGATAAAGGTCGGCGTGACCCTGTCCGCGACCGGCCCCGCCGCGTCGCTCGGCATCCCCGAGCGCAACACGTTCCAGCTCCTGCCGAAGGAGATCGCCGGTCTGAAGGTCGAATACATCGTCCTTGACGACGGCTCCGACACCACGCGCGCGCGCCAGAACGCCGAGAAACTGGTGAACGAGGACAAGGTCGACGTCATCATCGGCTCCACCACGACGCCGAACTCGCTCGCGATGATCGAGGTCGCCTCGCGCTCGCAGACACCCAACATCAGCCTCGCTGCGTCGGCACGCATCGTCGAGCCGATCGACAAGGACCGCTTCTGGGTGTTCAAGACGCCGCAGACCGATCGGCTGATGGCGAACGCGATCACGACCCACATGAGCGCGAACGGGATCAAGACCGTGGCCTACGTCGGTTTCAACGACGCCTACGGCGAAGGCTGGTGGACGGAATTCGGTACCCTCGCCGAGGCGCGCAAGATAAAGGTCGTGGCGAACGAGCGCTACAGCCGCACCGACACCTCGGTCACCGGCCAGATCCTCAAGATCATGGCGGCGAACCCCGATGCGATCCTGATCGGCGCCTCGGGCACGCCCGCGGTACTGCCGCAGGCGACGCTCAAGGAGCGCGGCTACAAGGGCAAGATCTACCAGACGCACGGCATCGCCAACGCCGACTTCCTGCGCGTCGGCGCGAAGAATGTCGAAGGCACGCTGCTGCCGTCCGGACCGGTGCTGGTGGCCGAGCAGCTGCCCGACTCCAACCCGATGAAGAAGGCCGGCCTCGAGTACAAGCAGGCGTACGAAGGGGCGCACGGCGCAGGCAGCCTTTCGACCTTCGGTGCGCACGCCTGGGATGCGGCGCTGCTGCTCCAGCGTGCGGTACCGGGCGCGGTGAAGAAGGCGAAACCCGGAACGCTGGAGTTCCGCAAGGCGCTGCGCGACGAGCTGGAGGCGGTCAAGAACCTCGTGGCCGCGCACGGCACGTTCAGCATGAGCCCGCAGGATCACCTCGGCCTCGATCAGCGCGCGGCCGTCATGGTGATCGTGCAGGACGGCAAGTGGAAGCTCCTGCCGCAGCAATAAGCGTCGCGCCGCTGCGCGGTTAGAATCCGAGGGCCGGACGGCGCCGCCGCCCGGCCCTTGTCGTTTGCGAATAGGAAAGGGGAGGGCGCGCGCCCGCGTGCGCGCGTTTCCGGGGCGATGAATCTCGACATCGCGCTGCTGCTCACGCAGGACGGGCTCACCAACGGGGCGATCTATGCGCTGCTCGCGCTGGCGCTCGTGCTGGTGTTCGCCGTTACGCGCGTGATCTTCGTGCCGCAGGGCGAGTTCGTCTCCTACGGCGCGCTGACGCTCGCGAGCCTCCAGCTCGGCAAAGTGCCCGGGACCGCGTGGCTGCTCGTCGGCGCCGGCGGCGTCATCGTGCTCCTCGACGGGATCATCGCCGTGCGCGAGCGCAGGCTGCACCGCCTGCCGCGGGTCCTGCTCGAGAACCTGGTCTTCCCGGTGGCGTTGCTCGGCCTGAGCGGGTGGCTCGCGCCGCAGAAGCCGGCGCTGTGGATCCAGGTCGCGCTCGCGCTCGCGCTGGTCGTGCCGCTCGGCCCGATGCTCTACCGCCTCGCGTTCCAGCCGCTGCAGAACGCGAGCGTGCTGGTGCTGCTCATCGTCGCAGTCGCGGTGCACTTCGCGCTCACCGGGCTCGGGCTCGTGTTCTTCGGCGCCGAGGGCTCGCGCACGCCCGCCTTCAGCGACGCCCGCTTCGAGGTCGGAGCGATGAGCGTCTCCGGTCAGAGCCTGTTCGTGATCGGCGCGTCGGTCGCGCTGATCGTCGCGCTCTATCTCTTCTTCGAGAAAACGGTGTACGGCAAGTCGCTGCGCGCCACCGCCGTCAACCGGCTCGGCGCGCGACTGGTCGGGATCAGCGCCACGCTTGCGGGGCGGCTGACTTTCACCCTGGCCGCCGCCATCGGCGCGGTGTCGGGCATCCTGGTCGCGCCGATCACCACGATCTACTACGACTCGGGGTTCCTCATCGGGCTGAAGGGGTTCGTGGCGGCGATCATCGGCGGGCTGGTCTCCTACCCGCTCGCCGCGCTCGGCGCGGTGCTCGTGGGCCTGCTCGAGTCGTTCTCGTCGTTCTGGGCGAGCGCGTTCAAGGAGGTGATCGTCTTCACGCTGATCATCCCCGTGCTGCTGTGGCGCAGCCTGCGCACGCATCACCTCGAGGAAGAGGACGAGCGAGAGTGAGGATGAGCCGGGCGCGGTGCCTCCTCTTCGTCTTTCTCACGGCCCTCGTGCTCGGGCCGGCCTTCCTGCCCGAGTTCTACGTCACGCTGCTGAACTACATCGGCCTCTACAGCCTCGTCGCCCTCGGGCTCGTTCTCCTCACCGGGGTGGGCGGGCTCACGTCGTTCGGGCAGGCGGCCTTCGTCGGGCTCGGGGCGTATACGACCGCGTACCTCAGCACCGCGTTCGGGCTCTCGCCGTGGCTCGCGCTCTTCGTCGGCTTCGCGCTCACCGGCACGGTCGCGCTCTTCCTCGGCGCGATCACGCTGCGCCTGTCGGGCCACTACCTGCCACTTGGCACGATCGCCTGGGGCATCAGTCTCTACTACCTCTTCGGCAACCTACAGTTCCTCGGCGGGCAGACCGGGATGACCGGCGTTCCCGGGCTCTCGATCTTCGGCCTGGCGCTCGACACCGGCCGCAAGGTCTACTACCTGATCTGGGTCCTCGTGATTGCGGCGCTCTACTCGATCCAGAATCTGCTCAATTCGCGCCCCGGACGCGCGATCCGCAGCCTGCGCGGCGGCGGCGTGATGGCCGAGTCGTTCGGCGTCGACACCGCCTGGCTGAAGATCGTCATCTTCGTCTACGCCGCGCTGCTCGCCAGCCTGTCGGGATGGCTCTATGCGCACCTGCTGCGGTTCGTTAACCCAACGCCGTTCTCGCTCAATATCGGCATCGAGTACCTGTTCATGGTCGTCATCGGCGGGGCGCGCTTCGTGTGGGGCGCGATCGTCGGCGCGGGGCTCCTGACGATCCTGAAGGAATGGCTGCAGAGTCTCCTGCCGAAGATCATCGGCCAGGCGGGCGAGTTCGAGGCGATCGTGCTCGGGATTCTTCTGGTGCTGCTGCTGCAGCGGGCGCGCGAAGGGCTGATGCCGTTCTTCCAGCACTGGCTCCCGCCGGCGCGCTGGGTGGAGGCGCCGCAGTCGGCGCCGGCGCTCCCACAGCGGGAGCGGCCGAAGGCGGGCGAGCGCATCCTGGAAGTGCGCGCCGTACGCAAGCAGTTCGGCGGGCTCATCGCCGTCAACGACCTGTCCTTCGAGATGTCGAGCGGCGAGATCCTCGGCCTGATCGGCCCGAACGGCGCAGGCAAGTCGACGATGTTCAACCTCATCACCGGCGTGCTGCCGCTCTCGGGCGGCGAGATCCACTTCCGCGGCGAGCGCATCGACCGGCTGCCTTCGCGCCGGATCGGCCGGCGCGGCATCGCGCGCACCTTCCAGCACGTGCACATCCGGACGACCATGACGGTGGTCGAGAACGTCGCGATCGGCGCGCATCTGCGCGGACACAAGGGCGTGGTCGCGGCGGCGCTGCACCGCGAGCGTGCGGAGGAGGCGACGCTGCTCCACGAGGCGCGCCGCCAGCTCGAGCGCGTGGGCCTGGGCGAGCACCTCTACGAGCAGGCCGGCAGCCTTGCGCTCGGCCAGCAACGCATCCTCGAGATCGCGCGCGCGCTCTGCGCCGATCCGGTGCTGCTGCTCCTGGACGAGCCCGCGGCCGGCCTGCGCCTGCGCGAAAAGCAGGCGCTGGCGGAGCTTCTGCGCCGCCTCAAGGGGGAGGGCATGAGCGTGCTGCTGGTCGAGCACGACATGGACTTCGTCATGAATCTCGTGGACCGGCTCGTCGTGATGGACTTCGGCGAGCGAATTGCGACCGGCCTGCCGCGCGAGATCCAGACCCATCCCGCCGTGCTCGAAGCCTACCTCGGAGGCGTCGAATGACGACCGATCGATCGGCCGGCGCCGCGGCCGTGGCCCTCGCCCTTGAAGTGACCGATCTGTCGGTCGCCTACGGCAAGGTCGAAGCGCTCCATCATGTCAATCTGAAGGTGCCGTCCGGTTCGATCGTGACGGTGATCGGCCCGAACGGCGCCGGCAAGACCACGATGCTCAACGCCGTGATGGGACTGTTGCCCGCGCGCGGCGAGGTGCGCTACGAGGGCGTGTCGATCACGCACACCGAGGTGGAGGCGCGCGTCGCGCACGGGCTGTGCCTCGTGCCCGAGCGCCGCGAGCTGTTCGCGGAGATGACGGTGGCCGACAATCTGACGCTGGGCGCATTCCCGCGCCACCGGCGGCGCGAGCGCGGCATCCCCGACGATCTCGACGCGGTGTACGCGCGCTTCCCGCGGCTGCGCGAGCGCCGCGAGCAGCTCGCCGGCACGCTGTCGGGCGGCGAGCGCCAGATGCTCGCACTCGGCCGCGCGTTGATGGCGCGGCCGCGCGTGCTGATGCTCGACGAGCCGAGCCTCGGGCTCGCGCCGCTCATCGTGCGCGAGATCTTCCGCATCGTCGCCGACCTGCGCCGGAGCGGCGTGTCGATCCTGCTGGTGGAGCAGAACGCGCGCGCCGCGCTCCAGGTCGCCGACTACGGCTACGTCCTCGAGACCGGCGAGATCGTGCTCGAGGGTCCGGCGCAGGCGCTTGCGACGGACCCAAAGGTGGTCGAGACCTATCTCGGATTTTCGGGGAAGACCGCGGTGTGACTCAGAACCGCATTCCGATCTGCATGCGCCACATGTCGTCGGACGTGAAGTTCACTTTCGGGTCCCACGCGATGCGCACGTAGAAGCGCGGCCAGTCGTAGCCCACCGACGCGCCGACCTTGCTGATGGTCTCGCCCTCGACCGGCCCGTGCTTGTAAGAAACGTCGAGCGTCAGTCGGTTGCCGCCGGCGAGCGGCCGGCGGTAGATCGCGTGCACCACCTGCTGGTCCTGGTTGATGCGCTCACCGATGATCCATTGCAGCATCGCGACCGAGCCGTCCTCGCCGCGGTGCCCCGCCGAGACGAGCCACGCGTCGTTGGGATCGAAGTTCAGATTGACGTAGGGCTTCTCGTTGGTCCGTCCGTAGCCGCCGCCGACGAACCACGGCCAGCCGACCTCGGCCGCGACCGCGCCACCGAGGAACCCGCCCGACGCCCATTGCGCCGTCGGCAGCACGCGCACCGGGCCGAGCACGAAGACGCGATCCCACCCGACGCGTCCCTGGCGCTGGTCGGTGTCGTTGCTGTCGTAGTAGCCGGCCCAGAGATTGCCGAGCCACGAGCTGTAGCGCAGATTGACGTCGAAGCCGAGCGCGCCGCCGGAATAGCGATAGATGCCCGCGGTCGCCTTGAACGGCATCTCCTCCTTTTGCGCGGTGTGCTCCGCGTCGGCCTGCGCGTCGGCCGCCTGGCCCGCCGCGCGGGCGTCGCCCGGCAGCAGCACGAGCGCTGCGCCGAGCAGCGCGGCGGCTGGACAGATCCCGCTTCGTGGACCCAGAATCCGGGCGCCGCTCACGCAACGCTCCGCACGTGCCGCCGACCCCCGACCCGTCCTCGACCGGATTGACGCCCGCCCCAGTGCGCAGGGTGCCAGTGACCGCGCCGCTGCGCTGGCTCGCGCTCGGTTGGCGCGACTTCACGCGCGCGCCCGGCGCGAGCCTGTGTCACGGCGTGCTCGTGCTCCTCGGCGGGTTCGTGATCCTCGCGGTCACCGCGCGCTTCTGGTATCTGCTGCCGGGCGCGGTCTCCGGCTTCCTCCTCGTCGGACCGATCCTCGCGACCGGGCTCTACGAGCTCAGTCGCCGCCTCGAACGCGGCGAGCGCGCGACGCTGATGGAGGCGGCGGGCGCCTGGCGGCGCGGCACGCGATCGCTCGTGTGGCTCGGGCTGATCCTGGTACTCGCCGGGACGCTGTGGGTGCTGGTGTCCGCGGTGCTCTTCGCGCTGTTCGTCAAGGCGCCCATCACCGACCTGGAGAGCGTGCTGCGTCACGTGATCCTCTCCGAGAGCTCGAACCTCTTTCCGGTGTGGATCACCCTCGGCGCCATCGGCGCGGCGCTCCTGTTCGCGGTGACGGTGGTGTCCGCGCCCCTGCTCCTCGATCGCGACGTCGACATACCGAGCGCGCTCGTCACCAGCGTGCGCGCGGTCGGCCAGAATCCGATCGCGATGGCGTTCTGGGCCACCCTCATCATGATCGCGACGGGCCTGTCGCTCGCGACGTTCATGCTCGGCTTCGTGATCGCGATCCCGGTCGTCGGGCACGCCACCTGGCACGCCTACCGCGACGTCGTGGACGCGACCGGGCTTCCGCCACGCGCCTGATCGCGGCCGGCGCGGATGTTCGGCTTCACCGAAGAGCAGATTGCCGAGTTCGGGCTGACGTTCGGCCTGAGCGGCTTCATGCTGTTCATGCTCTTCATCATCTGGGACCTGGCGAAGCAGTCCCAGGCCGGCCGCTTCGGCACGTTCGTGCTTTTCTTCGTGCTCGCCTTCGGCATCCTGGGCTTTATCGCTAAGCAGGTGATCGCCTGGGTATTCGACTGGCTGAAGTAGGCGCACTACGCGCCATCCGCCTCCCGCACCAGCGCGGCCATCGCCCGCGCCGCGTCGCCGCCGTCCAGCTCGAGCCCCGCGACCACGCCGGCGCGGTCGTGGGCTGGCCGGTTCTGGCTGACCTTCCACTTGCCGACCAGCCGGGCGACCGGCAACTCGATCCCGACGATCGCGGTGACCATCTTGTCGACGTAGTCCGCGGGCGCGTCGGTTACGTGCCACGGCGCGGCGCGCCGGGACTCGTGCCGGCTCGTGAGCCGCTCGACGAACGCGCGGAGCCACGCGGCATCGTCGATCGCCCGCAGCGGACCGTAGGCGTGCACCACCGCGTAGTTCCAGGTCGGCACCACCTTGCCGCCGTCCTGCTTGGACGGGTACCACGACGGCGAGACGTAGATCTCCGGGCCCTGGAAGATCGCGAGCGCGTCTGCGCCGCGGGACAGCTCGCGCCAGACGGGGTTCGCGCGCGCGACGTGCCCGCGCAGCGTACCGAACGGCGCCGGGTCGGGGTCGATTTCGAAGGGGAGGTGGTTCGCCTCGAGCCCGCCGGCGCCGAGCGTGACGAGCGCCGCCAGCGGATGGGCGCGCACGAGGCCATGCAGCACGTCGATGCGCGTCTCCTCGAAATGCTTGGGCAGGTACATGCAGGCCTCGTAGATGGGAGCGACGCCGAAAGTCTACTGGACGGCGGGGCCGCGCTCCGACGAGGGCCGGACGAACCCGGCTCGACGGCGCTCAGCGTCCGTCGACATCCAATCTGTGGTGCTTCTTCATCCACCGCAGCACGATGTAGGCGAGCAGCCCGGCCAAGAAGAGGAGGAGCCAGCCCAGGTCGACGTGCGGCGCCTGGCCGGCGAAGAAATCTCCGGCGAGCTCGAGGGCGAAGAACGTCGCAATTGTCGCGAACCAGGTCGAGTTCTCCCGCGCCAGCGTCGATCGCCACGAGAACGGAAGCGCGGGCGGCATCCAGTTGGAAAACGCGGGCAGGAAAGCCGGTATTCGCTCGGCCCACTCCGAAAACGCCGCTCCGAATCGAAACTGCAGAAATTCTTCTTCCGCAATCATGATGCGCTCGTAGCAGACCCAGAACGTCAGAACGGCGACCAGCACGACCCATGGGTCGTGCGGGAACAAGGCGATCCCCAGCCAGATGAAGAAATTGCCCAGGTACAGCGGATGCCTGACGATGGAATACGCTCCGGTCGTATTCAGGACGTCCGCATTCTGCTTCAACGTGTTCCGACCGGACGTATGCGCCGGCGCGAATCCCACCGTGAGGACGCGGAGCGCTAGACCGCACGTCGCGACGGCCAGGCAAAGCAATTCCCAAATCACGTCGAGATCCTCGCGGTCTCCCAGGTAGCTGAAGTGCGCGAGCCCGTACACGACGCCGAGCAACGGTACCAACGGGAGGTAGCTTCGCCAGCGGAACAAATGGCGGCCCGATCGGGCCATCTCGTCTTTCAGGAGCATGTCAGTATTCTGTAAGGTAATGCGCAACGTCGTATCCGCGTATCGTACGACGGGCGGGCCCAAGTTTCCGCCTTGCACCTCACAGCCATTCGATTGCCGATTCTGCGAGCCTCAGCATCAAGATGGCGCGCGCCACGCCATAACGCCGGAGACCTCAGGCCTCGACCAGCCAGGCGACGCTGCGTCGGGCCTCGCTTAGTGCCTGCTCTTCCGAATTGAAGACCTGCGCCGAGTACCGCTGGACCGGAAACCAGCCGCGCCTGTCCTCGTGATCCCTGCGGTATTCCTCGAAACCGAACGTGCCGTCGGGACGCACGAAGAGATCGACGCAGCGCTGGCCGGAGCCTTCCTCGAGTGATCTCAGGACTCTCGCTTTCACGTGTGCGTCCGTTCGGAACCAGTCGTTCAACGACCGGCGCTGCGCACGGGTCCGAACCAGCGCACGAGCTGAGCGGAAATTTCGGTCCGACCGAGCAGGTCCAGGTGGCTCATGCCGTAACCGATCCACTGTCGGGACTTCGGGAACGACAACGACCGGTGGGATTCGTCGTGACGTCCCAGGGCGCTCGCCACCGGCACGAGTCCGTCGCCCAGGAGACGATCGCGGAGATCGCCGGGCTTCTTGCCGGTCGTGGCGGCGATCGCGTAGCTCTGCACGCCCTTCGGCAGCGGCACGAATTGCCGGGTGTCGCGCGCGCGCGCGAACCGGTCCCGGCCTTGCCAGTGCTCGTCCAGCACGTTGCCGTAGCGCAGGTCGGTGATGCCGGCACTGCGGATCTTCCCCAGTCGGGCGAACGGGGCGGCATAGGGGGCCGCGTCCAGGATCACGTCGACCCAGTTGCCGCCGCGTTCCAGCGGGGCACCGTGGTGCGGCGTGCCGAGAAAAGCGAGCTTGGAAAGTCGTCGCGGCCAAGCGTGGCCTGCGGCCACAGCGTAATGGCAGGCGCTCCGAGTGACCAGTCCGCCCATGCTGTGGGCGACGATCACCAGTTCCTCGACGCGATGCGGCCATTGCTGGAGAAGCACCTCGAGCAGGCCGGCCAGCGTGCGCCCGTTGGTGGAGGTGTGAAGACCGGTGTTGTAGTGGAGGTAAAGGGGGGTGTAGCCCAGGTCCCGCGCGAGGACCTCACCGTGGTCGTGCCCGTCGCGGCGCCACTGAAGATCATTCATGCACAGGCCATGGGCCAGCACCGCCAGCTTGCCGCCCGCCTGCGGGAGCGCTGCAGCCAGCGCCTGCGTCTCGAGCACGAGCGGCCGGCCCGCGCGCCGCAGGCGCATCGGGATCGCGAGCGGGTTGTCGCTCGCGACGAGGTAGTCGCCCAAGACACCATTCAACGCGGCCAGCACGGCCTCGCGCTCGGGCGACGAGGCACGTCCCGCCAGCGTCGGCTTGAGCTGTCCGAGGAGGGCATCCACCCCGCCGCCCACCAGGCGGGTCACGCCGCGCACGCTTTTGTAGACTAGCCCGGTGAGACCCCGCGTGCGGCCCGGTGCTTGCGGTTCGCCTCCCCGTGCGCGACGGGCGATCGTGTGATGCATGGCCTCCACGAGATCGGCCAGGCCCGCTGTCGCCTGCGTGGCCAGGCGCGCGAACCCGCGCAGGTCGGCGGGATGAAGGTGCGTCGTCTTGGTCATGCCCGCGCCCGATGCTTCATTCCCGACGCTCGAAGGCGAGCCGGACGCCGAGTCCGATGAGAATAACGCCGCTCGAGCGATAGAGCCAGACGAGAAAGCCGGGGCGCGAGCGCAACCAGGCGGACAACAGGCCCGCGCAGAAGCCGACCGGTCCCTTGACGAGGAAGGTGAGCGCCGCGAACACGAGCCCGAGCGCGAACACCGACAGCGCGGGATGCGCGGCGCTGGGCAGCACGAACTGCGGCAGGAAGGCGAAGTAGAAGATTGCGATTTTCGGATTGGTACGGTCCGGAGACATCGTTGACAGTTTAGTCCAGGGACATGGCTGACAGTTTGACCAAACTCCGGGCACCGCAGGAGGTGCCCGATGCCATGGAGTCAGACCACGCCTATGGACCAGAAGACGCAGTTCATCGCCGACTACCTTCGTGAGATCTTTTCGTTCAGCGAGCTGTGCGCGCGCTTCGGGGTGAGCCGCGAGACCGGCTACCGACTTGTCGAGCGCTACCTTGAACAGGGTCCTGCAGGACTCGAGGCACGATCGCGACGACCGCATAGCAGTCCGAACGAGACCGCGGCCCACGTCGTCGAGGCGTTGCTCGAACTGCGTCGCCGTCACCCGCGCTGGGGCGCGAAGAAGCTGATCCCGCTGCTGGGCAGGCGCCACCCGAGCTGGGAGCTGCCCGCTCGCACCACGGTGTTCGAGATCCTGAACCGCCACGGGATGGTGCCGAAGAAGCGCCGGCGACGGGCGATCGGCCATCCGGGCCGGCCGACGAGCCGGGTGCTCGCCCCGAATGATGTGTGGTGCGCGGACTTCAAGGGCGAGTTCAAGACCGGCGACGGGATCTACTGCTATCCGTTGACCGTCACCGACGAGCACAGCCGGTTTCTGCTCGGCTGCCAGGGGCTGCTGTCGACGAAGGTGATCGGGGCGAAGCCGGTGTTCACGCGGCTGTTCAAGGAATACGGGCTGCCCAAGCGCATCCGCACCGACAACGGCGTGCCCTTCGCGACGAACACGCTCGCGCGGCTGTCGAAGCTGTCGGCCTGGTGGGTGCGCCTGGGGGTGTTGCCCGAGCTCATCGAACCGGGCAAGCCGCAACAGAACGGGCGCCACGAGCGCATGCACCGCACGCTCAAGGCCGAGGCCACGCGCCCGCCGGCGGGCAGTTGCCGGGCGCAGCAGCGCAAGTTCAATCACTTCCGGGAGGAGTTCAACCAGGAGCGGCCGCACGAGGCGCTGGACATGCACACGCCGGCCTCCTGCTACGAGTCCTCGCCGCGGGAGATGCCGACGAAGCTCCCGCCGCTCGAGTACCCCGACCGGTTCGAGGTGCGCTACGTGAGCGCCAACGGCGGCATCCGCTGGAAGAAGCACGCCTGGGTGAATGTCTCCACGGTGTGCATCGGCGAGTACGTGGGGCTGGAGGAGATCGACGACGGGGTGTGGGACGTCTACTTCGGGCCGTTGCGCCTTGGGCGCTTGCACGACCGGCACATGCGCATCGAGGATGCCTACGGACGGCTGCGCCGGCACAGCCCACGGCGAACGACCGAGGGATGAGGCCCATTACAATGCCTTGCGCTGATCGGCGACTACGCTCCGCTTCGTCGCCGATCAGCGTGGCCGTGCGCCATCAACAGAGGAGAAACGCGCTTTCGGGAAAGAAATCTGTCAGGCATGTCCCCGGACTGTTTTGTCAACTATCTCCCCGACCGTTCATGGCACTAGCGGACCTTGCTCAGACGATCCGCAATGCGGGTCTGCCAACCCGGCCCCGTAGCCTTCCACCGTTCGATGACATCGACAGGCAGCCGAATGGAGAGGAGCTTGCGCGGATTCATGGACCGAGGCCGCCCACCTTTATTCACCACTGCGCGAGACAAGGACTGCTCAGTGAGCTGGGGGAGTTCCTTGTACTCGTGCGCACGTATCGAATGGGCGTCAACCTTTGCGAGGTCGGACTTCAAAGTACGGCGCGAGGCGGGCTTTTTCACGGTCATTGGCCTTTCGCATGCTGAAAACGTGGCGCGTTGCACCTCGAGGCGTGTAGCCAACGACGACGAGGCGTCCAGATAGCAAGCCATAGCAAATGATGCGGGGCTCGCCATAGCTCTTGCGCAGATCTTCGATCTCGACAGTAAGACCCTCGAACACCAGGCGGGCATCCTCGAAATCCAAGCCGCGATCCGCCAGAGTGCGCAGGCGCTTCTTCGGGTCGAAGGTGATGCGCATTTGTTATTGTAGCTACAACAACCGACGAGCGCAAGGGACGATTGGCGACTATTTGGTACGTCGCGCGTGCAACCTAACGTGATGTTGAGCGGCCCTCCGCGTCAGAATAGTTGTCGCCTCGATAGGGTTGGATAATTGGGGGCGATAACGAGGTGAGGAAATGGCTCGATACGGACAAGCAATGAAGGAGCGCGTGGTGGCGAGGTTGCTGCCGCCGGAGAGCGCGGCGCTGGAGGCGGTGTCGCGGGAGGTCGGGATTGCGGTGGTGACGCTGAAGCGTTGGCGCAGCGAGGTGCAGTCCAGGCCCGCTCGCGAGCGGGCCTGGACTGCGGCGGCTCGGCTCGAGGCGGTGATCGCCACTGCGGCGCTGGACGAGGCGAGCACAAGCGCCTGGTGCCGCGAGCGTGGCGTGTACCCGCAGGAGCTGGAGAAGTGGCGCGGCAGCGCTGTGGCTGCCCTTGCGCAGCC